>JACDJA010000768.1_pt1 | contig 32897 bp, 23 predicted proteins | sample 7449241 | NCBI WGS metagenome assembly JACDJA01 (sample SAMN14253289, study PRJNA609438) | sludge metagenome | isolation source: initial anaerobic sludge | collected 2018-12-20 | reverse complement strand
GGCTGGGAAAGAGAATTTTGGAATCTTTTTCGATTCGATGCCAGATACGTGGGGGAGAACCTTGATGAAACGGCGTGCAGCACAAAAAGCCAGGGCGGAAGGTAAGGCTACACCAAATTTATACGATATTGATTTCTTATTAGGTGTATGCGATGAATGCAGGATGGGGGCTTTAAGATTTAAACTGGACCCTAACGGGCCATTTTTGGACAATAACCCGGAAACACCCATTCCACCGTTGAGCAGCCTTAGAGAATTGCAACATGCTGCATATATTTTGGAATCTGGTGAAGAAAACGAAGAATTAAAAAAGTGGCTTTCCATTTTGATAGCGCCCGGTTCTTCTCTGGGAGGCGCAAGGCCAAAGGCCAATGTAATTGACCAACACGGGGATTTATGGATAGCAAAGTTCCCTTCCAGGGGAGATACTGTTGATAAAGCAGCCTGGGAATTTTTAGCCTATAAACTGGCTTTACAAGCAGGCATAGAAATGTCAGCATCAAGAATTGAAAGAATTTCAGGAGAATATCATACTTTTTTCACTAAGCGGTTTGACAGACATAAAAAAGAAAGAATTCATTTCTCCAGTGCAATGACAATGACCGGCAACAATGAAGAAACAATAAAAGAAAAATCAGTAAGTTATCTGGATATTGCTGAGTTTTTACAATTTTCGGGTGCTGAGAATAAGAAAGATTTAGAGCAATTATGGAAACGAATAGTCTTTAACATTGCGCTATCCAACACGGATGATCACCTTAGAAACCATGGTTTTTTGCTATCCAAAAATGGGTGGATACTTTCTCCTGCATTTGATATTAACCCCTCAATTGATAAAAACGGACTGGCATTGAATATTGATACAGATAATAACTCCTTAGATTTTGAACTTGCAAAAGATGTGGGCGTTTTTTTTCAACTTACAAGTGCCGGGATGGACTCAATTATAAGCGATGTCAGGAAAATTGTAAGCAACTGGAAGGCAATAGCTAAAGATATTGGTATCTCAAAATCAGAACAAGAGGTAATGGCTTCAGCATTTAGATATTAACACCTTCTGCTGGCGGCGATAATGGAATTTTCAGAAATGCCCGCCAGCACATAGCCTCAGCCGTTGGGCAAAAAAATTGCAGACAGAGTATTGAATTAACCCTTAAAATTATAAAACCATAGCAAACAAGACAATTCCGGTAAAACTACACAAAAGGTCAACCCCTTCCCCAACTCCAAGAAAAAATCCTGATGCGCCAAAGCCAGGGCCAAAGACAGTTCTGGTAGTGCCACAAAAACGGACATCACCTAAGAAATAAAAGTTTGGTTATTAAGCGTGTTCAAAAAAAATAATCGGTCCAGGCTCAAACGTTTTTCATTGTAAAGAAGATTTTTGATGATAAAAACAAGAAAGAAAACCCTTGCTCCGATGTTTTTCGGGCATTCTATTTACAAAACAATTACCTCCAGAATATCCAACTCATTCAATTTTCGCTTCTTAACTTATTCGAAAAATTGAAACTCGATATCGTTGGGCATCACATGAACAGCCTTAAAATCATCCATCGCCTTAATCTGATGCTTTATTTCCGGGGGTACTATAAAGCTGTCGCCCTGTTTTAGGGAATGATCGGTGCCGGCCAATGCCAAAACACATGCTCCTTCCAATACAATGAGTACCGATTCCATGTTTGCAATATGTTTCGGCAATAGCTCTCCAGCCTTTGCTTCCATCTGTTTGGCAGTGAATTTTCCGCCTTTTGCCAGTAACTTTATTCTGGGTTTAGTGACTTTTTCCATGATCTGATTTTTTAAATGATGTGCGCTCTGCATAAGCAGTTGAGTACGGTTTGCCGGTTAAAAATGATGACGCTATCCAAAGTCAGGCAGCTTAATTAATTTAACAGCAGGAAAAGTTTAAAGTTTTTGAGAAGCAAAACCAATTCAAACGGAGCGGTATGGATGAAAATTTCGGAAATAAAAAGAAGGGGATTTCCCAATCGAACGAATTGGAGAATAAACACGCAGTTATTATTTATTTCAACCATGGAATTGAGCTATTGGATGAGATTTATGAATTGGAAAATGAACTTCGACGTATTATTGAAAGAGACATCCTGGGAGTATATGACGGACATGAAGTCGCCCTGGATAATAGCGACGGATCCTTATATATGTACGGGCCCAATGCCGAATTATTATTCAAGGGAGGTCTACCGGTTTTACAAAAAACTGATTTTTTAGATGGAGCGAAAGCCTACCTTAGATTTGGACCAATTGAGGAGGGCGTTTTAGAAATTACGGTTGACATCAAAACGAAGTGAAGGATTTGCCAATAGATAGGGTTTCCTGTGTCCTGCCCCGAATTAACGGGTAAACCCCGAAAAAACGGGATAATCCCCAAAAATACGTGGTAAACATGAAGTCCCGGCCTGGCCGCCATTTTCGGGCGGGAGTATGACTTCGGGAGTAATTAGGTAACCCCCATTTGTATATCAGGGTGCGAATCAAAGTCGCTTTCCGGCTATCTTTCAACTCTCTTCCATATTTTATTCTTACGGAATAAATAAAAAGAATGTTGGATGAGTTTAATAATTAATTCTTTCTTATATTTTGTATGGAGTCTCAGATATTAATTCAAGTCTCATGAGGTTATACACATTGCGGATATGTATGCATTCTTGTTTATGGTCAATTGTTGGTTGCAAGTGGGCGACTGCCGTGAAACAAGATTCGCACCCTGGCTTCGGTAAAAACGCCAACAATTAATCTTCTTTATTAATAATATTTATATATTTGCTTTAAATTATTGAAAGCTGCCATAGTAAGAGTTACCATTCTGAAGTAAAATTGCAAAAGCACAATAATTGGAAATTACTTATAAAAAGATTGAATCTTTACCTATGAAGATAAAAGACATCCTACTCAGAATTACCGGCATACTTTTTATTGCTTTTTGTTCCCACGCAACGTATGGTCAGGTTAACTTTAAACCCGGGTATGTTGTAAAACATTCTGGAGACACTTTGCATGGTTTTATTGACTACAGGTCCTGGAAGATTAATCCGGACAAAATTTTTTTTAAAGAAAGCTTAGCTGGCGAAAAAGTTTCTTACAGGCCATTTGACATAAGATGCTTTGGCGTTCTTGATGAAATCTATGAAAGTGCTGTGATTGAAACCGAAATCAGCCCATCAAACATCCAAAACCTGGAATTTGGGGCGGATTTAAATTTGATGGCCGACACTGCTTTTCTACAGGCTATGATTTTGGGAGAAAAATCACTCTATTTTTACGTCAACAATCGGGGAAACAACCAGTTTTACATTAAGTCTGATTCTGCTTTTCAGTTCCTGGCCTATAAGAGATATATCAAAAAAGTGAGGGCCGAAAATGCAGCCAGACAAACCGAAGAAACAAAAGTATTTGAAAACCAGACCTATATTGGCCAGCTCATTTTATATATGGAGGGTTGCCCCGATATAAAACCCAGGATTGAAAAAACTAAATATACAAAAAAGGGGTTAGAAAACTTATTTAATTACTATTATAAATGCACTGGATCGGAAGTGCAATTTCAAAAAGAAACTGAAAAGATAAAGACAACTTTTGGCGTTGTAGCTGGTTTATCGGTAACTTCACTTTCATTTAGTGGTGAATTTTCTTATCTGGTTGATGCAGAATTTCAACAATCCACAAATTTTGCCGGTGGTATAGCATTTGCGTTTAGTATTCCGGGCACCAATGGCAAATTATCATTATACAATGAATTAAATTTCTCATCCTATAATATTGATGGGTATCATTTAAACTTCGAGCATGCTGATAAGTATACTGTATCAGAAACAAACTTAGGCTACTCATATTTGAAACTAAATAATCTGGTACGTTTCAGTTATCCAATCAACCGAATTTCAATTTTTTGTAATGCAGGAATCTCAAATGGCTATGGATTTAACGAATCAAATTACCAGTATCAGGAAATAACCTTTTTCTCAACCTTCAATACCAAAGAAGGAAAAATGTTGGAACAGACCCGAAAATACGAATTTGGTTTTATTTTTGGCATTGGAGCCAAATATCAAAGATACTCGCTTGAGTATAGGTATGAAATATCAAATGGCATGTCTGATTATGTATTTCTGCAGGCCCATCCAAAGAGATCCTTCTTTTTGCTTGGATACACTTTTTAAAACTTTTGAACATCACCTGAACTATAAGATAAACATGCCACGAACAATGGAAGAACGTCAAATTGATATAAGCGCCCTTTCTGGAAATTAAAAAATATTTTCTCACCGCAAGGATTACCAGCCCCTTTATTTGTTCGATGATACAATAGAAATTCTATTCAACTTTTAGCGGCCACAACCTCATGGTGAATAGCCTTCCGTTTACCGACGAGTTGTCCATTCCTTTTACCTTCATCGGCAATGAAGGCGAGCATTTCAGGATTGAGTCTTTAGTTTTGGGTGATTTGCCGTCAGATGTTTATTTGTTAGACAAACAAACCGGAACCGATCACAATCTGAGCAGGAATCCTGTTTATAGTTTTATTGCCAATGCAAATGATGATCCCGATAGGTTTATGCTTCACTTTAAGACTGTTGGCATAAGCGAACCGGCAAATTCAGATCAAATCGCCATAATATATATAAACGGGACAATAAACATTACCAATCTGGAGCAGGGTAAGATAAAATCAGTGAGTGTTACTGATATGGCTGGCCATTCAATTTATAAAGGCGATAACCAATGGGGTAATACTGCAAAAATCAGTTTATCTGCTTTATTGGGTGTTTATCTGGTATTTGTTGAAACCGAAACTCATTTCTTTGTTAAAAAACTTTTAATCCATTGATGCTATGAAAACACTGGTTAAGTTCATATTTGTCGGTTCAATAATGCTTGTGCCATTTATGTCATTCGCACAAGGAACTCCGCCTCCACCTCCGGGTGGGCATGGTCAATCAAACAATCAGGGTCCGGGCGGTAGCGCCGATATTGGCGGAGGCTTACTAACACTTACGCTGCTCGGTGCCGGATATGGGATAAAAAAATACAATAAAAGCCGAAAAACTAATATTAACCAATAGCTAATCCTTGCCTTTGGGTATTAATAAAATCCAGTCAAAGGGTTAAAAATATGAGTCAGGATGAAACGCCATATTTCATCCTGACTTTCAGCCAAATGCCCAGGGCGTTAAGGCAGCGTTAATTAGTGCCCTGAATTGCAGTTATCATCGTCCTTCCGCTGTTTAATGGTTCAGAATCTGAACATTATCTATATTATTATAGTTAATCTATATTCAATTAAAACATTCACCACAAAAATTATCCGAATTATGAAAATAAAATTACTTCCTTTCCTTTTTTTTGTTTTTTGGGGCTATTCAACCAGCGCACAAACAGGAATATATGTGCCTGAACTGGCACAATTTGATGACGCCATGAATAATCTTATGTCAACTTACAATGTACCGGGAGGGCAACTGGCCATAACCTATCAGGGACGCCTGGTATACAACAGAGGTTTTGGATTTGCCAATACTACTACTCAGGATTCCGTTTATCCCCACAGCATTTTCCGGATAGCAAGTGTTTCCAAAACAATTACCGGCATTGCCTGCATGAAATTGTTTGAGCAGGGGAAATTGAATTTAAATGCAAAAGTTTTTGGTGCTGAGGGGATTTTGAATGATGCTCAATACCAGAATATTCTTGATCCGCGAGTTAACGATATCACCGTACGTATGTTGCTTCATCACAGTGGAGGATGGAACCGGGATATTTCAGGTGATCCCATGTTTAACGCTTATAATATTGCTACGGCCATGGGTGTGGCTGCTCCTCCATCAGCCGGTAAAGTGATTGAGTATGTGCTCATGAATAAAATGCTTGATTTTACACCGGGTTCACAGTATCAGTATTCCAATTTTGGATACAATGTTTTGGGTAGGGTGATTGAAAAAATCACTGGAAAATCTTACGAAGACTATGTGCGTACGGCCATCCTGGAACCACTGGGCATTTCTAAAACAAAGCTGGGGTATAATCTATTGACCAATCAATTACCTGACGAAGTGAATTATTATGATTATGCCGGAGCACCAAAAACCCATTCGGTATATGATAATTCAACCATGGTGCCCTGGCCTTATGGCGGTTTTAATCTGGAATTTATGGATGCACATGGCGGCTATGTTTCATCGGGTGAAGATCTTATGAAATTACTATGCGCCATTGACCGTTTTGATACCAGGCCGGACATCCTGACAAAAGCTACCATTGATACCATGACAAAACCTTCGACAGTCAACGCTAACTATGCCTCTGGTATAGCGGTAAACCAATACAATAACTGGTGGCATATGGGATCTCTGCCTGGCACAACCGCCGAAATAGTGCGTAATGGCAATGGACAGATCAATTGGGCCATTTTATTAAATACCCGCGACCAGGCCATGAATATTAATCAGGCAGTAGATAATCTGGTCTGGAATGTGCTGCCATCCATCAACAACTGGCCTGACTTTGATCTGTTTTCGGGTTCAAGTATTGGCATAGATGAAAAAATCACAGTAGCACCTGCCATAAAGATATACCCCAACCCTGCTAGTGAAAACCTGGTTGTTTCGGTTAATTCTGGCAATTTAAAATCTTTTAAGTCTTTTATGTTGAAGCTCTTTAATTCTTTAGGTCAGGAAATATTCAATCAACAGCTTACATTGACCACCAATACACTCGACATCTCACAACTTCCCGATGGAATTTACATATTACAGGCCGTTTCAGATAACCAGGTCGTTTATCAGGAGAAGTTAATGATTAAAAAATAAATGTTGGAGCCATCCTTACGCAGTTAAAATGGCTGTTGCTGCCGGTAAATTTTAATACGGCAGCCACTCCCCTGCTTCTTTTTGAATCAGGACAATTGAATGTGCAGTATTTTTCAACACTGCAAATGGATATAAAGATTTTTTAACCGGACTTAAGATCTGGGAAACAAAATCAGAAATCATAAGCATAGCGTGAAATTAACTACTTTTACTCCACTATGAATTATGAGGAATTAAAAGAAACTGTTACTGCCTTTCAGAAAAGCAGAATCATTTTAACAGCCTGCCAACTGGACATTTTTACCTCAATAGGTGAAACTGGTCAAAGTGCTGAGGCCATATCTAATGCCTTAAACCTGAATAAAAAAGCAGCGGAAAAATTACTGAATGCACTGGTGGCTATAAACTTGCTTACCAAAAGCAAAGATATTTACAGCAATACCCACAGCAGCCTGATTTATCTTTCGAAAGATAGTCCCGAATATATGGAAGGAATAATGCATACCGGTCATTTGTGGGATACCTGGAGCGACTTAACGGAGGTGGTGAAAACGGGAAAAAACAAACGTATACCGGAAATCAATGAAAGAGGCGAGGCATGGCTGGAGGCATTTATCAATTCTATGCATTACAGAGGTATAGTGCAAGCCTTTGCACAAATCTCAGGAATCGACCTGAGCAATGTAGAATCTATACTTGATGTAGGCGGAGGCTCCGGCTGCTTCAGCATGGCCTTTTTAGAAAGAAAGCCAACATTAAAAACCACCGTTTTCGATTTACCCAATGTTATCCCAATCTCACAAAAAATCATTGAAAAAGAAGGATTTAAAGGTAAAATTGATCATTATTCAGGCGACTATACCGTAGATGAACTCCCCACAGGCTTTGATCTTATATTTCTCTCAGCCATCATTCACATCAATTCGTTTGCTATAAATCAGCAATTGGTTAATAAGTGTTATCATTCCCTGAATACCAATGGCAAAATTGTGATTCAGGATTGGATAATGAATGATGCTAAGACTGAACCTGCATCAGGTGCTCTCTTTTCTATAAACATGCTGGTTACTGTGGATGAAGGAGATTGCTATTCTGAAAGCGAAATACAAACCTGGTTGAGCCATGCAGGATTTTCATCTGTCAGGAGAGTTGATCTGGGTAAAGGCCTCGGTCAAGTGATCGCCACAAAATGAATAGAATCTGTCCGATCTGCAAACAAAGACAAACTGCTGATTTTAATGCAACCTCCTGTTACATTTCATCTATGCTTATTTTCAATATTGGCCATTAAATAATAAGGCCGTAAAAATAATAGCATAACTAAAAACTTGCTATCTTAGCCGTGGGGTTATGTGATCAGTAAGCATTACGGGGTTACACGCGGCATATACATGCCTGGATGTTGGCAATGATACTGCCAGATTTTGTAATTGGCGTGCTGAAACACCCGGCAGATTTATAGAACTGAAAATCCTGATATGATTTGTTATTTCAATTCAGACACTGAGAGGAAGATATAATTTAATATACCAGTTGTTTTGGTTTGAAAACGCTGGATATTAATCATTCCTCATCTTAAGATTTACATCATGAATAAAAGAAAATTGGTTGTAATAGGCGGAGATGCTGCCGGAATGACCGCCGCATCAAAGATCAGACGGGAGCAGCCTGAACGTGAAATTGTAGTTTTTGAACGGGGCAATCATACCTCCTATGCTGCCTGTGGCATGCCCTATTACATTGGTGGGCTGATTGATTCGGAAGAAAACCTGATTGTGCGTAAACCGGAGGTTTTCAGAAAAAAACAGCACATCGACGTGCGGATTCGCCATGAAGTAACTGAAATTGACACAGTCAAAAAACGTGTAAAGGTTAGAAACATTGACAAAAATATGGATTTCTGGGAAACCTGGGATGACCTGCTGATAGCAACAGGAGCTTCCCCTGTTGTCCCTCAATCGGAAAACATTGATGCCCCCGGAATATTCAGTCTTTCTACTTTACAAAGCGGGATAAACGTTAACAACTTTATCAATGAAAATAAACCGGCCAAAGCAGTGATAGTAGGTGGCGGGTATATTGGTATTGAAATGGCAGAGGCACTTCTTGCACGCTCAATTGAAGTTACCATTATTGATATGGCGCCGCAACTGATGACCAGCCTCGATAAAGATATGTCGGACCAGATTCTCGCTTACCTGAAAGAACAACAGGTGAAAATTTTTCTGGAAGAAACATTGGAGAAATTTACAAAAAATGCTGATGGCAGTGTCAACTCAGTTATAACCAACAAGCAAACCTTACCTGCTGACATTGTTATTGTAGGCGTAGGCATAAAACCCAATGCCGGACTGGCAGCCAATGCCGGTATAAAAATAGGTAAAAATGGTGCCATTCATATAAACAAACGGTGTGAAACCTCAGCGCTCAATATCTGGGCCGCTGGCGATTGCGCCGAATCTTTTCATCTCATAACCCATGAACAGGTTCATATTGCCCTGGGTACCGTTGCAAGCAAACATGGATTGACAGCAGGCATCAACATCAGTGGTGGAAATATGGAGTTTCCGGGAGTTATGGGCACTGCCATTACCAAATTCAAGGAAATGGAGATCTCACGCACAGGTTTGTCTGAAAAAGAGGCAAAAAACCTAAACATTGATTTTGAAACCGCAATGATAACCACAGTATCACCGGCAAGTTATTACCCCGATGCTAAGGAAATAAGTGTGAAGCTGGTCATAAATAAACAAAGCCGACGAATTTTAGGCGGCCAGATTGTAGGTTTCGAGGGTACAGGCAAGCGCATTGATTCCATTGTTACAGCAATTACAGCCGGATTTACTGCACAACAATTAATGGATCTTGATCTGGCATATGCCCCGCCATTTTCTAATGTATGGGATCCGGTGCAAATTGCTGCAAGAAGGCTCCTCTGAAAATCTGATCAAAGAGCTCTTTAACCTTCATCACTTATCTGCTTGTTAGCCTGACCTTTACCTATCTATGGGCTGGTATTAATAATAGTATTCTATAGTTTTTCACTTTTAAAGCGTGAACATATTTTTATAAAAAACAATTCATATAAATCATATTTGGTTCATATTTGTTTTTACAGAAGGAAGTTACAACATTAAAAAAATGTGTACTATTGGAATATCCTGACAAACAAGGATCATTCCAGGTTTAATTATTATTCCTTGTGCTGTCTCAGGGATAAAACTATACAAAACGTTATATGATTGCTCTGTTTGCCTACTTATTTCTCGCATTGTTTGTTTCATTTCTATGTTCTATAATGGAAGCTGTACTGCTTTCAACACCCCAATCTTTCCTCATTGTTAAACACAAAAATGGAAAACTTTGGGCCAAAGCTCTAATTGATTTGAAACACAACATCGACAAACCTTTATCTGCAATATTATCACTCAATACTGTCGCACACACGGTTGGTGCAGCAGGAGTCGGCGCTCAGGCTGTAAAAATTTTTGGAGAAGCTTCATTTGGAATTATATCCGCCATTTTAACAGTTTTGATTCTGGTGCTAACCGAAATTATACCCAAAACCATTGGAGCAAAATACTGGAGAGACCTGGCGGGGACTGCCACCATCATAATAAAAGGAATGATCGTCCTTACCTATCCGCTGGTAATCCTTGCAACGGCTGTTGCTAAATTAATCTCCAATAATCGGCAGGAACCTACTACGAGTCGTGAAGAAATAGCGGCATTGGCAAGCATTGGAACCGATGAAGGTGTTTTTTCGGATAAGGAACATAAAATTATTCAAAATTTGCTTAAACTCAAAAACATTAAAGCTGCGGAAGTGATGACTCCAAGAGTTGTGGTTGCCCTTGCTTCTGAAAAATTATCTCTGGAAGAATTCCTGATGAATAAAAATTATTTGAAATTCTCACGCATACCTGTTTATTCGGGAAATGAGGAAAACATTACAGGTTATGTATTCAGGCAAACCGTTTTTGAAAAACTGGCAGAAGATCAGCATGAATTAAAACTGGAAGATATCAAAAGAGAGATTGTTATAGTTCCCAACACCATGGCACTGTTTACTTTATGGGAAAAACTTTTGGAAAACAGAGAGCACATTGCTTTAATTGTAGATGAATATGGTGGTTTAGATGGGATAGTTACTATGGAAGACATCATTGAAACCATGCTGGGATTTGAAATCATTGATGAGAAAGACACCATTACCGACATGCAAATTTATGCAAGAGAAAGATGGAAGGAAAAACTAACCAGATACAATTTGCTGAACAAACCAGGAGCAAAAGAAAAATAAAAAAGTTCTGCCAACCTATAAACAGGTCTTAATCTATTTTTATTAATGAGTCCAGTCTGGAAAGTTGTAAATAAAAAAAATGCCATTAAAACCCGAAGTTACCAGTTTGCACAAGGCTCTGTAAATCTGTGATTAAAACTTGGTGAGGCTTTATGACTTTAGTGGCAAAAAGATATTTTTTATTGATTGACCGCGAATTACGCCGATTAGCGCGAATTCATGTTAAAAAAAAGAAATATGTGTACAGGCTGAAAAGGTATAAATAAAAAAAATGCCATTAAAACCCGAAGTTACCAGTTTGCACAACGCTCTGTAAATCTGTGATTAAAATATAGTAACGCTTTGTGACTTTGTGCCTTAGTGGCAAAAAAAGAAATTTTGTATTAAGCTCATTAATGAATCATGAGGACTGCCAACTTTGAAACTGGCAAACTTTTTGATTAGAACTAAAAAAAAATACAGAAATGATAAGTTACCTTTTAATTTTTGGCGTTTTTATGCTGCTTAGCTGGCTTGTAGGAGCCCGCTTAAAATCAAAATTTCGTGAATACAGCCGTATTCCGGTAAACTATGGATTGAGCGGGGCTGATGTAGCCACTAAGATGCTTCAGGACAATGGTATTTATGATGTCAGGGTATTATCTGTACCCGGTGAATTGTCAGATCACTACAATCCTCAAACCAAAACCGTAAACCTTAGTCATGATGTATATCACGGTCGCAGTGTTTCATCTGCAGCCGTGGCTGCCCATGAATGCGGACATGCCGTGCAGCATGCAGAGGCATATGCCTGGCTCAGGATGCGTTCACAGTTGGTGCCGGTGGTAAGTTTTGCATCTAAATGGGTGCAGTGGGTATTGCTGGCAGGCATTTTATTAATAACCACTTTCCCGCAGTTACTTTTGGCAGGAATAGTATTGTTTGCACTTACGACGCTGTTTAGTTTTATCACTCTGCCGGTGGAAATAGATGCCAGCAGACGGGCTACACGCTGGTTGGATGGAAGCGGAATTACTACTGTTGCCACCCTTCCCAAAGCCAAAGAAGCACTTCGTCTGGCTGCCTATACTTATGTAGTAGCTGCACTGGCGTCACTGGCTACCCTTATGTACTACATCATGATTTTTCTTGGCGCCCGCGACTAACTAAACCATCTTTCAAATACATATAAATGCCCCTAAGTGGGGCATTTTGTGTTTGAAGTAAGCCGTTGTTTCATATTTACGTCGATAAATTATTCTTTTGCGACTTCTCCTCAGGCTCTATTTGTTTTCAATCAGCAGTTCAACCACCTTATTTAACCTCTCCAGATTTTCAGTTACAAACTTAGTCCCTGCTTCTCTGAGGCAATTAAGATTTTTAACAGACGCGTCATCCATTTCGGGTTTGGCTTCATACAGATCAGGTGCCAGACGAATAAAATGATCAGGTGTCGTGGTAGTTTCCCATATTTTATGAAGCTGATAGGTAACGGTTTCAGCATTTCCCGACATCATGATATCAATAATCGGCTGCAACCATTCCAGCATGCCCCAGTCTTTTGCTTTGCTGTATTCGTAAGGCTTAAAAGTTGAACCGGTGCCCAGTGAAACAATAATCATATCCTGTGCACGGGGCCGGTCGGGTTTGCCGGGATCGTTAAGAACCGTGCTAAAGGGTATTCCACGTGCTTCAGCATATGCACACATTGCCGGATTGTTGGCAAACACTCCCCCATCAATCAGCGGATAGGGGGTGCCAAACACTGACTTTACCCTGGCCACTTCAAAATAAGTGGGTGCTGCAGAAGTGGCCCGGGCTACTTCCTTTATCGGAAAATCATGGGTATTGGATGCCCGGGCATCAATCTGACTGAAAAAATGCGCCCGGCGGTTGCGGATATCATAAGAAGTAATCAAACAGGGACGCAACAATTCGCTCAGTAAAGTGTCACCATAATAATCATTCAGCGCCTCCTCAAGCTCTGCAGCACTATATCTTTCATCGGTGAGACCACCTTTGCTCCTGACCTTTTGCCAAAAGGTGATGTCAAAAATATCATCTCCTCTTTCCAGATAAAGATCTACAGCCTGACGGGCCGTAAATTTTGGACGATGCGTAGGCTTACCTTGTTCGTCCCGCGCCGGAATGAGGTAGGTACAGGCAAGAATTCCGCCGGTACTGGTTCCTACCAATAAATCAAAATAATCACTTAATCTTGCCTGGCTCCCTTCGAGTGTCATCAATTGTTCCTCTATATATGCGAGCACTACACCGGGTAAAATACCCCTGATGCCTCCCCCATCTATAGAAAGTATTCTAATTTTCTTACTGCTCATGGTTGTATGGTTTTAGTGTCTGTTAAAATAACAACACAAAATTTTGAAAGTTAAGTCCGGGAACATGTTTGGCTAAATATTAACTAAAATTTTCTGCAAAAAGCTGGCTTTACCATAAAAATTCCATCTTAACCAGGGCCAGATAGTTTGATTCGCTTACATAAGGTCTTTTTCTGCATTGAGTAAGTGATTTGTATTATCTGAGTTCACTTTCCGAAAAGCAGAAAAAAATGGAAATCAGCTTTAAAACCACAGATAAAATATTCTGTTTTTTAGCTTATTGGCATTTATCCAATGAAATTTTTTATTACTTTTGTTAATAAGAAGCGCGAATCTAAGTCATACTCATGGTCTATATTTTGAAAAAGTTTTCACTATTGCTTGTATTGCTCATTGCGACAATACTGACCAACGCTCAAAAGCAGGCGAATTATTGGTATTTTGGCAACCATGCAGGCGTTAGTTTTGCTCTGGGGCCTCCCTATCCGCTAACCAACGGAGCATTACAAACGGGTGAAGGTTGCTCTTCCATATCGACTGCAGAAGGCACCCTTGAGTTTTATACAGACGGCACTTATGTTTACAATAAGAACCATACCCGCATGCTTAATGGATCCGGACTATTTGGCCATTCATCAAGCACCCAGTCGGCCATTATTGTTCCCAGGCCGGGAACCACCACTGAATATTACATCTTTACCGTGGATGCAGCCGACAATGGACTGGCTAAAGGTTTGTGCTACTCAAAGGTAGATATGACCCTCAATGGGGGCCTGGGAGATGTGGTTACGAGTGAAAAAAATATTTCACTGGTGCCGCTTGCCTGCGAAAAGGTAACTGCCGTAGGTCATAGTGATGGTCAATCTTTTTGGGTAATTACCAAAAAATGGGGCAACGCAGACTTTTATGCGTACCGCATCACTTATGATGGAGTGGTAACCACTCCGATCATCAGCACTACCGGCCCGCCCCTTGTTGGAAATATTTCCCAGGCTTCAAAAGGATACCTAAAAGTATCTCCCGACGGAAGCAAAATTGCTTCTGCAAATAATACCGCATTCAATGTCGGCATCTATAATTTTGACAACAGTACCGGAACCATTGAACATCTGGTAACAGACAACAACTATACTAATCCGGGTGGATATGACCAGGGTGGGCCTTATGGAGTGGAATTTTCGCCAAACAGTTCATTTTTATACATAGGCGAATGGAAAGCCAACCGCAGAATCCACCAATATGACCTATCTTCAGGTGATCCTACCACTATTTTAGAATCGAGGCAGGTGGTTGCATCAGTAGGCCAGGGTTCAAGTCCTATTGGTGCATTGCAACTTGGCCCTGATAACCGCTTATATATCGCACGCTACCAAAGTGGTTATATTTCAAGAATCAATCAACCCAATAACCCGGGAAATGATTGTGGCTTTGTTGAAAATGCCTTAAATCTGTCGGGCAGACAATGTAATTATGGGCTTCCCCCTTTTATTCAATCATTTTTCTATCTTTCTGCCGACTTTTTCTGGGATGAACCTGCCTGCCTTGGCTATCCTACCCAATTTTATACCAGTGCCTCTGATAATCCTGACTCCGTGAAATGGACTTTCCCGGGAGGTGTCACCTTCACCGAGCTTAATCCAGTCTATACTTTTCCTTCAACTGGATTTTATTCCATCACCCTGGAGGTTTTTCTCTATGGGCAGTCAAAAAGTGTGGGCCATTTTTTACAGGTCCGGCCAAATCCGCAGGTTAGTATTGGCAATGACACCACCATATGCCGCAGTGAAGCCTTTTATCTGGATCCGGGTGAGTACAATTCTTATCAGTGGCAAAATGGAGCCACCACTCAGGAAATTTTAGCTGATAGCACGGGCTGGTACTGGTGCAGGGTAGCTAACGAATGGGGATGCACTGCCATAGATTCTCTATACATGACAGCGCATCCAAACCCTGAGGTAAGTGCCGGCCCTGAAATAACCATCGCGGAAGGAACCACGGCTACCTTACAGGGTTCGGTTACAGGAGGGAATGGTGATTACATTTACCGCTGGGAACCCGCTGCACTGCTTACCAATCCTGATATTTTACAACCTACCACCGTTCCCATGATGACCACTACCCTATTTACATTAACGGTTACCAATATGCAAACGGGATGTACAGGCCAGAATGATGTATTGGTAACGGTAACCGGGGGCGTATTGAGCTGCCTTGCCTCCGCATCGCCCACCAACATATGTAGTGGTGCTCAAAGCCAGCTTCAGGTACAGGCTTACGGTGGAACCGGTAACTTTAGCTATTCATGGAGCGCTAACCCACCCGGTTTTACTTCACAACTGCCCAACCCTGTAGTTACGCCTTTACAAACTACCACATATACTGTAACGGTAAATGACGGAGAAAACACGGTAAGCAGTAACGTGATCATTAATGTTAACCCCTTACCAATACCCGATGCCGGGCCCAATCAGGTGATTATTTTTGGCACATCCACCGTATTGCATGGCAGTGCCTCTCAGGGAACCGGGCCTTACTCTTACTCCTGGGAACCAGCCGATAAGCTGGTATCGGCCCAGGTGCAAAACCCAACCACATTAAATCTCTATGCATCTACTGTTTTTACCCTGCACGTAACCGATTTGGGCACCGGATGCGCCGGCGCTCAACCGGATTTTGTAACCATTGGAATGGAAGGTGATGCCCTGAGTGTTAACCCTGCGGCACAGCCGGAGGTAATCTGTAAGGGCCAGGAAACACAGTTGTTTGCCCTTGCCGGAGGTGGTACCCAGAATTACACCTACACCTGGACCTCAGATCCACCCGGGTTTACATCAAGCGAAGCTGATCCTAAGGTTTCGCCAACCACTACTACCACTTATATCTTAAATGTTTTTGATGGCTTCAATCCGGCAAACGGATCAATTACCGTAACGGTAAATCCTTTGCCTCAAATTAATCTGATACCTGATGACTCCAGAGTTAAGAAGATAAGCAACACTGAAATAGGTGTTTGCGTTTATGATACCATTACGCTCAATGCCGGAAATCCCGGCGCTACTTATTTATGGAGCAATGGATCAGAAGAGCAATTCATAAATATACTGACCTCTGGTATAGGTTTCGATCTGCAGAATTATAATGTAAAGGTAACCAACCCGGACAATGGCTGTGCAAACACAGCCGACATTAAGGTATATTTCACTTTCCAGTATTGCAGCTATGGCTTGGATGAACAGGCTTTCAGCAATAACCTTAAGGTTTACCCAAATCCATCAGGTGACGGATTGTTTAATTATGAGATTGAGGGTTTAACCGGCGAATCGCGTATTGAAATTTTTTCTGTACACGGCAGCCTCCTGAGTTCTGAAACAATTCAGCTCACAGCAGGAAACGTATATAAATCCACGATAAATCTACAAAATATCAGGCCGGGCATATACTATCTGAAGTTAACCAATAATAATCTGCAGATATTGAGAAAGCTTGTATTTAGATAACAAGGTGCGTTATGATCAATAATACACCAAACAACAATATCAGGCCATCGAGCCAGAAAGAAAAGTAATGTGGATGCTGTCGACACCTGTGGCAGTGCAATAACAACAATAATATTGTACCTGTTATCAATGCCGGTATCATGTTGGCCAAAGGCTCCAGACCTATCCATCCTCCAATGACATGCATTACAATAAAAATAAGGGTAAAACCTGATGAAAGGAAGTAACTTGCCTGCTCACCCAACAGCACCGGCAAGGTTTTCAGTCCATCCAGGGCATCGCTTTGGCGGTCACGCACATCAAACGGAAGTGTAAGGGCAACAAAAAATGTAAAACGGGCAAAAAGCCCAAACAGCATGGGGTCTTTGCCGGGTTCCAGATTACTTTCCAGCACAGGAATGAGTACCGTAACCAGCGTCCAGACGCCGGAAACAAAAAACATTTTTACAAAAGGAAATCGTCTGATAAGTAACCAATGGGGCACTTTACGGGTAGGTAAGGTATAGAGTAGGGTGGCAAAAGCAATGGGCAAAAGCATCCACAGCGTGAACCTTTGAATCTTAAGAGATGCACTTATTAGGAAAGCTATACATAAACCCATGCCGGCAAAAAGCCACAATTCCCGGATAAAATATTTAAAACCATGAGAGATGATATTGGCTGTGCGATGAAAGTTGTAACCCAGAAAAGTGCCGGTAAAAATAAGCGTAAGCAAAGGCCATGGCTGGCAATGCAGCTTTAATTGCAGGCACGTTCCCCAGACCAGTGCTACTGCACCAAGCGATAGTAATACCGAGGCATCAAGGAAGATTCCCTTAATTGCTTTTGCTCCATGGTTCATCCATATATAAACATCAAGAATGACCCTCTGGTTTGGAATTTCAACCATACTGCCTCAACTCCGGTAAAGATCCAACACAAAATTTTGGTTCTAACTTTTACTGCAATAGGAGAATAAATAGGTTATAAAGGCTACATTTTATTTTGATGTGCTGGGATGTTTAAAGCAATTTGAAGTAGGAGTTTTTTTCAGGCATAATTTCCTGGAATTGTCATAACTTTGTTTTGTCAGGAGAAGCGGATTTAGGCTCTGCTGGAGAGCAACCTAACAGGAATATCCTGACTGACTGGAATGGTCACGGGGAGGGTAATACCTCCCTTTTCTTATTTACCATTCCATTCACAAATGCCTGAAAAAACTCATACTTCAATTAAATTGTTAGGGCTATGAATGAACAAGGATTATTTATGGATTTGGTTAAATTGATTGCCCCACCCGAGGTGGTCAATAATTTTGACTTTACCGAGATTCAGGAGACCTCAAAAAACATACTTTTAGTTTTTACAGAGAAGAAGGACCAGGTTCCCCAAGAGCTCAAAGGTAAAGAAGTTGTTTTGGATGGTTATCTGAATAAGTTGGAGCTACAGACCTTTCCGTTAAAAGATAAATCGGTTTTTATTGTAATACGTCGTCGGCGTTGGAAAGAGAAAGGGAGCAAAAAGCCGGGCATATCCAACGACTATAAACTACATGAAGAAGGTATAAAGACAACGAAAGAATTCGGTGCTTTTTTAAAAGAGGAGCTTGGATTGCAGCCCGATGAATATAACAAGCTTTGGAAAAGCCTTACAGATTAAGGGTAGTACTATTTACCGCTGGTACAGGGATTGCTTAAGCGATTATGCCAAGGACAACTCCATCGTTCATCGGCACGACATCAAAGCACTGCCAGGAAATATCGAAGTTCCCATATTGAAGATTGAGAACTTTGGTGAGCGTATGGCTATAGACGAGAAACACCTGGGTAGCAATATTTGTACCGTCGTAAGCAACAGAGAAACAGGTAAGATTGCCATGCTTTACAAGGGAATAAAACTTCTGGATATAAAAAGGATTTTACAACAATATCCATCCCAGATGGAGAACATAAAAAGTATAACCCGTGATTTTTCAAAGTTGTTCGAGAAGGTATGCAATGAACTTATGCCCCAGGCTGTTCAGGTTGGTGATAAATTCCATGTCATCAAAAACCTACTCGATGCTCATCAATCAGTAAGGATACGTTATCGCCAAGCGGAATTGCAGAAACGCCGAAAAGCCTTTCAGGAATTTAAAACAGATGAAGCAAAAAGAGCGCTTGAATGCGAAAAAATGGGAGAGAGGTTCAAACCCGCACAATTCAGATACATTGAACAGACAATGAGAAATGGGGAAACCCCTCTTGAATTGCTTGCCAGAAGTCGGTATCTGCTTTTTCAATACAGCGACAAGTGGAACGAAAAGCAAAGAAAAAGAGCTGCTACTCTCTTTGAAGCGTTCCCCGAAATCGAAAAGACTTACCACTTGTGCCTAAAGTTTAGAGACTTTATGAGTATCAAAAATATAGGCAAACATTATCTTTTTATCGATAAAAAACTTCACCAATGGTATGAGGATGTGGAAGATGCAGATGTGGATGAATTGCTCAACTTTAAATCAATGGTAGAGTCAAATGAAGATATAATAAGAAACTACTTCACCGCAGGAGAAACTAACGCTATGGCAGAAGCTATTAATAGCCAAATCCAAAGGTTTGTTACATCTAACTCTGGAAACAGGGATGAAGACTTTTTCTACTTTAGAGTTGGGTTGTATTTTGCCTAGCACATCAAAATAAGATTCTGCCTTGTTAACCTGCTTTGTTATCAAAAAAGTTGTGTCATTTAATATTTTATGAGTGTCGGTAATGATGAATAAAAAGATGTATCTTAGTGAAAAAATAATTGACATGAATCTAATCAATTTTATGGCTCAGTTTCCTGATGAAATATCTTGTAAATTGAAATTCAAGGAAATGCGAGACAAAGTAGGTATAACTTGTCGTCATTGTGGTAGCAAAGATCATTACTGGCAAAAAACCATTTGGATGTATGAATGTAAGCATTGTAAGACCCGAACAACATTACGCAGCGGAACGGTAATGCAGGCCAGCAAGCTTCCGTTTCAACATTGGTTCATAGCTATTCATCTGTTAACCAGTACAAAGAAGCCTTTTTCATCACTTGAAATGCAGAGACAGATAGGCCATAAATTTTATGAACCTATCTGGTATATGATGCAAAAGTTAAGAAAGACAATGGGAATTCGTGACAGCGAGTACCAACTGGATAAGATTGTTGAGTTAGACGAAGGGTTTTTTGAAAGCGTTGATACAGAGATACCAAAAAGAAGATAAACCACTAAACCTAAAGAGAGGGAGAGGTAGTGAAAAGCAATCAAAGGTACTTGTCATGGCATCTACCGTCCATACACTTAAAGCACCTGTTAAGCATAAAAAGCAAACCAAATTCCGTTATGTTAAAATGATTGTTGTGGATGATTTAAAGGCTAAAACCATTGAAGGGCAAGTCGCCTGTAATATTCGCGACAATGCCTTGATTAAAACAGATAACTATAGGAGTTACAGTAATTTAAAAGACTTAGTTTGGGTTCATCAGGCTCAGACTGTTGTGCCTGCTGATGCGACAAAAGTGCTTCCTTGGGTGCACACGATGATCAGTAATGCTAAGCGAAGTTTACTCGGCATCCATCACATGATTTCAAAAAAATACTATCAGGATTATCTAAATGAGTTTTGTTACAAAGTAAATAGACGATACTTCGGCGATAAACTGTTTGATAGATTGCTATTTGCCTGTGCATCTTATAATTACAAGGAATTTATTCATGTTACCTGATACTCATTATCTATTAATCATAAAAAATCGAAAAGCCAATACGGTTTTTTGAAAAAAAAGGGGAAATTATTGAAAATAATTTTGAATGATATTCTAATGTTTTGATAGTTAGGCTGTTGCTAAATATTAATTTTTGAGGAATTTTCATCGTGGACAAGTAAAACCGTAACCGTCCCATTGCCAATAAGCTATCCTTTAATCTGATTAATCAAGCCTTCACAAGACCAGTATTTATATGTCTCTCTTGCATTGGTGCCCTTTTTAGAGTTTATGCATATGAATACAACATAAGCATTATGAATTACTTATATAAATTGTAGCATTTTTGTTCCCTTTATTTTCGGCTTTGTAGTCTTTTTGTTAACCTATATAATTAGGTATTCCTGTTCATAGCCTTTTTTTTTGCATTATAATTTTTAAAGTCATGGCAAACGATGAGGCAGATGCTTTTGATCAAACAGAGAAGGACTTGAAGTTTCTGATAGAAAAGGCCCACAGTGAGAATGCTGCACTGGGTAAGATTCTAAAAAAAATAAGTGGGGAAGATGTTCAGGAAGATGAATCCGAACCCGTGGTTAAGAAGAAAAAAGCATCGAAAAAATCAAACAATTATTAATAAACCCAAAAAACAAATCATGAAAAATGTTACACTGAAATTAACCCTATTGTCATTGATGATTATTGGGTTAATCCTGCCTGGATTGAGTCAGACCCTTCCGGTGGGAACGCGCGCTCAAACAGTTCAGACCAGTTCTCCCCGAAGTGGCCTGAGTATTTACGATCAGTTGTATCCCCTGGGATTCAATTACATAAACAGTCAATTTTACACCAATGCCGGAAGTGCCGCAAATTCCTGTCTTGCTGCGGATGATTTTGTGGTACCAACGGGCAGTAACTGGGGGGTGAGGTATATCGATGTAACCGGTGTATATTACGCATTCACCGGAACCCCGATAGATGCGCTGAACATTCGCTTTTACAATAATAACAGTGGGGTTCCCGGTGCTGAGGTCTATTCCTTCATCGATTATACCAACTACAATGAAGTATTGATGAATGCAGCCACCCATACCTATAAGTATGAGATTATGCTGCCCAATGTTTTGAATTTTACCCCCGGTCGCTACTGGATTTCCGTTCAGGCAATTTCAAACACTGACATAACGGGTCAATGGGGATGGTCAAACCGGCAAGGCATCACCATTGAACAGGAATATGTATGGAAAAATCCCGATGACGGGTTCGGCATGGGTGCCATTGACTGGACCCCTGCTTCTATGCTTCCCTATACCTGGTCAAATTTTAACTTATCGTTTGCCCTGTATGGTGATGGAATGGATAATGATTTATCCATGCAAAGCATTGATAATTTAGAAAATGCCCCTGGACTTACCTCTTCAGAAACCATAAGTGTTACCATCAAAAACGAAGGCACCGGCATTGAAACAGGTTTCGATGTTAGCTATGCAGTAAATGGCGGTACTCCTGTTGTTGAAAACGTGGGATCACTTACACTTGTACCCAACGAAAGGGCTTCCTATACTTTTACTACAACTGCTGACCTTTCGGCTCCCGGACAATATAATATCATTGCAACTGTAAATCTTGCAGGTGACCCCCAGCCCGCCAACAATCAGGCTGAGGCTACCATATATAATCTTGGTACTGTATATGAAATGCCTGCAACCGGCACCCAAACCATTACAAGCTGTGGTGCTACTTTTACCGATTCAGGCGGACTGGATGGCAACTTTGGTATGAACGACGATGCGGTAACCACCATTCTTCCCGCCAATCCAGGCGACCGGATAAGACTTACATTCCTCGAATTCAACGCGAGCTATGGTGGTTTTAAAATTTATAATGGAACCACCACAAATGCACCACTTATTGGCAATTATAATGGGACCAACAGCCCTGGAGAGATAACAGCACTCAACCCCGAAGGAGCGCTTACCATTCATTTTATGGGTCCGGGCTGGGAGGAAACTTCCGGCTGGGTAGCTTACATCAGTTGTGTAACTCCTGTGGCCAACGATTTTGCCATCCTGAATCTCAACAGTAGTTTGTTTACCATCTTCGAAAACAATACTACCCTGCTTTCCACTACAATTCAGAATTATGGAACCCTGGCACAAGACAAAACCGTAACTTTTAAAGCCAACGATGTGGTTATTGGTACACTTCAAACCGGAATGCTTGCCTCTACAGATACCGTATTTCTGGAAATGCCCTGGACGCCAACTGTTTCCGGCAGCTATGTGATAGAAGTTTCCATTCCTGCGGATGAAGGTCCGGCACCGGATAATTCGATGTCAATCAATCCTTATGTTTATCCCTTCGATGCCTTTTTTGAAGACTTTGAAGGTGAAACCTTTCCTCCCGAAGGCTGGATAGCCGGCGATTTCTGGGCAAAGAACACCTATAGCTCTTATAGCGGCAACAATTCTGTACAGGCCTATATTCCGGCCGGATACAACGATACACTGATAACCCGCCGCCTTGAATTGGGCGAAGGAGCTGCCATTTCATTTTTTGCCGTTTCCAGTTTATGGTGGCCCGGCGACATTGCAGTTCTTTGGAAAGAAGAAGGCTCATCAGAGTGGATTACCGTTATGACGCCTACCATGAATGCAATGCAATTTACCAATTATACGGTTGATTTGTCTGCCATGACAGGACAGGTTGGCCGTTTGGGATTCAGAGGTTATGTATCTTCCCCGTTTGCTTGGGGGGGCCAAATTACCCTCGATTTTATTCTGGGACAAAATGTTTCCGTTTATTTTGATGACTTTGACTTAAAAGCAGTAAACATAACCGGTGATAAACTTTATCGTCTGGGCGAAACCTCTGAATTTGAATTTACCATCAAGAATACCGGTTTAGAAACCATTCCGGGAACCGATTACCGCGTTAAGCTAATGAGGGGCACAGAAAATCCGTTAGAAGTTTACTCTGTTATTGGTGAAGAGATAGCTCCCGACCAACAGCTTATGTTTAACTTAAGTTACACATTCGGATTTTTAGGCGAGTATGAAATCTACGCCGAAGTTGAGTTTGCCGGGGATCAGTTTCCATCCAACAATAAGAGTAAAACCATCATGCTTTCGGGCTTACCCGCACAGTCTCTGATAGTTCAGGTTGGTGAAAGCAATTTCATAAGTGAATTGCCCATTGATATGAATTTCAATAATTCACTTTCTGAATCTATTTACCATCGCAATCAATTTGATACCGATGGTGGGGTAATTTTTGGCATTACCTACGATTATATATTTAAAACAGCCGAACCCAATACTGCGGTAAGAGTCTGGATGAGCATGACCTCCCGTGAGGCGTTGGATGATGTATGGATTCCGGCTGGTGAAATGACTCTGGTATACGATGGAACCATCAACTTTATTACGGGTGAACAGATCATTTATATCCCGTTCCAGGTGCCTTTTAATTACAATGATACCTCAATGAACATCGCCATAATGGTTGAACGGATTGGAGACCATACCAACGATCTTCAGTCGTTTGCAGCCTCCAGTTCCGCTGCTTCCACTTCAAAAATGTATCAAACCTATACCAATCCTCCTGATCCATATAACCCGCCTCCTGCCGGACAAATATATTGGAACCCATTCATCCGTTTAATTTTTAACGACAACTTAGGTACGGTTTCAGGTAACGTTAGCGATCCGGAAGGCTTACCCATCGAAGGTGCCGCTGTAACCATTGATCCGCTCAGGATTACTGTTTCAACCGATGCATCGGGCAACTATGAAATCCCTTATGTACCCGAAGGTTCCTATCCGGCAACAGCCAGCAAGTATACCTACCAGTCAGTTACCCAGGAACTTGAAGTTAATTTTGGACAAAATACCCAACTCGATTTTGTAATGGGACAACTGGCTCTGGTTACTGTTAGTGGCACCGTGGTGGCAAATGACAATAATGAACCGGTTGAAAATGCCCTGATTACGCTTTCGGGATTTGCATCCTATACCACTGCTTCGGATGCTACCGGTAATTTTATGATTGAAAATGTATACAGTCAGAGTAACTACAGCCTGATGATTGAAGCCGATGGTTATGAAACCTACATTGTGCCGGTTCATATTGAACTGGAAAACATTGAACTGGGTGAGATAGTGCTTGTAGAAGCATTGATTGTGCCTTACCAGATAATAACTTCTCCTGTGGCAACAGGAATGGACATTGACTGGCAACACCCCTCAACTAGCGCTGACCAGGTGTGGGTTTTTGATGATGGTGCTTATGAAAATGGCTGGGCCGGAGAAACCGGAGAAGAGGTATGGATTGGGAACCTCATTAAGTTTGAGAACCCCGCAACCATTACCGGTTTCGATATTTACTGGGCAAAATACAATATATCTTCCACCATTCAATCCATGCGGCTTGATGTGTTTGATGCTGGCAACAATTTGATTGTAAGCAGCAACTGGTTTAATTCGGGCAACGATCAATGGATACATGTATCCGTTCCCAATATTACACTGTATGGTGATCATTATGCCATGGTATACTGGAACGGCACGCCCGATCAGTCTACGTATCTTGCCTGGGATTCGACCAACATTGTAAATGAACTGGCCCGTTATAAATACCCGGGTGGCGACATTGCCCCATTCTCCAATATTATTGGTATTAAAGGCAATATGCTCATCCGTCCCAATGTTTTGACAAGCGAAGCCACGACCGCATCCTCCAGAGAACTCACCGGATACAACATCAGCCGCGGTAAACTGGACGATATTGCGAATGCGGCTGACTGGCCATTACTTAACAGCGAAACATTCACCGAAAGCCACTTTAACGATACCACCTGGCCTCCTAACGAAAACGATTGGTATGTTTATGCAGTGAAGGCCCATTTCACCACTGGTGAATCAGAATACTCGTTCTCAACAGCGATCAATTATCTTGGAGTAAATACCCCAACGCTGGATTTGATGCATACAACCATTTATCCGAATCCGGCCACCGACCGTGTATTCATTACCGGTTGTGCTGATTCTGATATCATGATCTTTTCCATGGACGGCAGGATAATTTCGCTTACTCATGCAAGCAATAATAGCACTTCTATTGATGTAAGTGGCTTATCATCTGGCTCTTACCTCATGGTGATTAAGAACTCTACAGGGATGAAACAACACAAGCTGTTGATTCAGTAAGTGTGAATTAGGGTGGATTTCCGGATGTAATATCCGGATATTAAACCGGGTCGGGCCATGTGTCCGGCCCGGTTTTTTAATTCATCAGAGGTTTCCTTTCCTTTTAACAGCGGTTTTAGGTGTGTACAAGTTAGATTCTCTAATTTATTAAATATTTTATAATGGCCTCTCCTACAAACTTATAACCAATCATGTATTGCTAATGTAAGTTGCTTTTATGGATCTGTATCCTTTTTGTAATCCTCAAAAATTAGGGATTGGCTTTTATAAAGAGTTGGTTTGCATTCTAAAATTTTTAAGTCATTATGAAATGAAAGAAAATAAAGAGAACGGTTACGAAGAAGAAGACACGGAGAAGGAATTGCATCGATTGATCGAAAGATCTCAAAATGAAAATGCTGCCCTCGCAAAAATTCTCAAAGTTTTGAATGACGAACAGTATCAGAAATACCTCTTGACGGCAAAGAAAGCTGAAGAAGAAATCGACAAGAATCTGAATTAAACCTTAAATAAATAACACAAATTTAAAATCATGAAAAATGTTACGCTGAAATTAACCCTATTGTCATTGATTATCATTGGGTTAATCTTGCCGGGATTTAGTCAAAAGTTGCCGGTAGGAACACTTTCAAAACAGGTTCAGGGGCTTAGAGCGCCCCGAAACGGACCTGCTTATTACGATCAATTGTTTCCACCGGGAGCCTTTACCATCAATAGCCAGGCTTATACTGATCCTGAGAGCGCTTCTGAAATCAATGTCGCCGCTGATGATTTTATTGTATCGCCCGGCGAAAACTGGGCAGTAAAATACATTGATGTTCTGGGTGTCTACTCCTATTTTACCGGCAGTTTTATTGATGCCCTCGACATTCGCTTTTATAACAACGACAACGGAGTTCCTGGAGCAGAAATTTATACTGCACTAAATTTTACCCAATACAATGAAATAGTGGTGGATGCCGATTTCGACATTTATAAGTATGAGATCACTTTGCCGGCAACAGTTAACTTTGCACCGGGGCATTACTGGATTTCCATTCAGGCTGTATCAGATTACATGGTTACCGACCGGTGGAACTGGTCAACCCATGGTGGTTCAACCATTGAGCAGGAATTTGTATGGAAAAACCCGGCAGATGGGTTTGGAACCGGTTTTACAGAATGGACAGCAGCTTCTCTGCTGGGACCCATCTGGTCGGATTTTAACCTGGCTTTTGCGCTTTACAGCGAAGGTTTGGACAATGACCTGGCTTTAGTAAGCATTGATAGTCCACAATCTTCCTCTACCCTTACCGCTTCAGAAATCATAACCGTTACCATCAAAAATGAAGGAACAGGTACTGAAACCGGTTTTAACGTAAGTTATTCGATTAACGGTGGCACTCCGTTGGTTGAGAATGTGGGTTCAATGAGCCTGGCTCCTAATCAATCCGACAGTTTCAGCTTTACAACGACTGCCGATCTTTCACAGGCTGGTCCATATACTATTATGGCTTCTGTGAATATGACCGGTGATCCGCGCCCCGAGAATAATCAGGTTCAGCAGACTGTTTATAATTACGGCACCATTTATGAAATGCCGGAATCCGGTACGCAAACCATTACCACTTGCGGTGCTACTTTTACTGATTCAGGAGGATTGGATGGCACCTACGGGATGGAAGATGAAGCTACAACCACCATTTTACCTGCCATTACCGGTGACAGGGTACGTCTAAACTTTCTGGAATTCGATGTCAGTTTTGGTTATTTCGACATTTATGATGGAACAGATACAGACGCTCCCCTGATCGGAACTTATCAAGGCAACGACAGTCCCGGTGAAATAACTGCGCTAAACCCTGAAGGAGCAATCACCATTTTCTTTCAGGCCCCCGGTTTTGATCAAACAGATGGCTGGATAGCCTTTATTTCATGTGTTACCCCCGTAGGGAATGACTTTGCAATCCATGATCTTAAAAGTAGTCTGATTACCGTTTTTGAGAACAATACCACTATACTCTCTGCCAAAGTGCAAAATTATGGCTTACAGACTTTAGATAAAACAGTTACATTTAAAGTAAATAACACAGTGCTTGGAACCGTAGAAACAGGCATGCTTGCACCTGCAGATACCATCCGTGTTGAAATGCCCTGGACACCAACGATAAGTGGACAATATGAAGTTGAAGTTTCTGTCCCTGCTGACGATGGTCTCGATCCCAACAATTCAATGACCATTAATCCTTTTGTTTATCCTTTTGATGCATTTTTTGAAGATTTTGAAGGGGAAACTTTTCCTCCGGAGGGATGGATTTCCGGTGGCTGGAACCTGAATACTTTCGGGGGTTACAGTGGTAGCAATTCTGCTGAGGCTTTTGGTCCTTATGGATTTAGCGATACACTGCAAACCTGCCGTATTCAGATCGCTGCCCAGGCTTCCGTATCTTTCTATGCTGCTTCCGCACCCTGGTGGCCCGGCGATATGAATGTATTGTGGAAACAGGAAGGCACTTCAGACTGGGTAACCATATATCACCCGGTGATTTCCGGTGTTCAATATAACCGGTACGAAATAAATATGGCCGGCCTTGAAGGTCAGGTGGGACGCCTGGCATTTGTGGCCTTTGTATCAGACCTTTATGCATGGGACGGACAAATTTTGCTGGATTATATTCTTGGACAAAATGTTTCTGTATTTTTTGATGATTACGATTTGAAAGCGGTTGATATTGAAGGAGACAGGCTTTACCGTCTGGGTGAGACCTCCGATTTTGTGTTTACCATTAAAAACTTAGGCTTAGAAACCGTGGATGGCAGCCAATATCGTGTGAAGCTGATGCGGGGTGTGGAAAATCCATTAGAAGTATTTTCAGTGCCAGGCATACAAATACAAAACAATGAACAGCTTACCTTTGATTTAAGTTATACTTTTGGTTATCTGGGTGAATATGAAATTTTTGCAGAAATTGAATTCGCCAACGATCAACTTCCTTCCAACAATCAGAGTAACATACTTATGCTTTCCGGTTTAACGGCACAATCAGACATTGTTGAGGTTGGAGAACAAACTTTAACAGATTATCTGCCCATAAATATGTCGTATAAATATTCGCTTTCCGAATCGGTGTATAACAAAAACGACATTGAATCAGATGGTGGAATCATTTTCGGCATAACTTATGATTACCAGTTTGTAACCGACGATCCCGACATTCCCGTGAGGATTTGGATGACCATGACGGATGAAAATCTTCTTTACGATGCGTGGATTCCTGCCACTGAAATGACTTTGGTTTATGATGGTACCCTTAATTTTATTACGGGTAACCAAACAATTTATATTCCATTCCAGGTGCCTTTCAACTATTCTGATACTGCTATGAACATCGCTGTTATGGTTGAAAAACGTTCGGATCACACCAACGGGCAACAAGCCTTCTCCACCTATTCGTCCGGCGGTATTACTTCACGAAGAATGACCAGCAACTCCAATCCTCCCGATCCAGACAATCCAACCTCAGGAAGCAGAATTGGATGGAATCCGGTGATGCGTTTAGTATTCAATCATAATCTCGGTACAGTTTCCGGAACAGTAAACGACCCTGAGGGTGTGCCAGTTGATGAAGCCAGTATAACCATTGACCCGCTGAACATTACTGTTTTAACAGATGCTTCCGGCAATTATGAACTGCCTTACGTTCCCGAAGGAAATTACCCCACCACAGCCTATAAATACACTTATCAGGCAGTTACACAGGACCTTGAGGTTACATTTGGTCAAAATACTCAACTTGATTTTGTCATGGGTCAACTGGCCCTGGTAACAGTAAGCGGCCACATTACAGGTAACGATATAAATGGTGAACCTGTTGAAGAGGCACTGGCTACCCTGACAGGCTTCGCAAATTATACGACTACTTCGGATGCCGATGGAAATTTCCTGTTCGAGAATGTGTATAGTCAAAACACTTACAGTCTGATGATAGAAGCAGATGGATATGAAACCTACATCGTATCCGTGCCCATTGAACTTAGCAACATCGATCTGGGTGAAATTATTCTTACTGAAGCTTTAATTGTTCCCTTCCAGATAGTAACTTCTCCTGCTGCAGTAGGTATGGATATTGACTGGGAACATCCATCGACAAACGCCGGAAAGGTGTGGACTTTTGATGATGGTGGTTACGAAAATGGCTGGGCAGGCGAAGCGGGTGAGCAAGTTTGGATAGGCAACCTGGTTCAATTTGAAGAGCCGGCTACCATCACCGGTTTTGATATGTACTGGGCCAAATATGTGGAATACGCAACACGTCAACCTGTGTTTTTAGATGTGTTTGATGCAGACAATAACCTGATTGTAAGCAGCAATGAATTCAACTCAGGTATGGATGAATGGATACACATTTCAGTACCCAACATTACCCTGCACGGAGATTATTATGCTATGGTTCGCTGGGATGCAATACCCGAGCAATCTTCCTTCCTGGGCTGGGACTCAACCAATATCGTGAATGAATTGGCACGTTATAAATATCCCGGAGGTGACTTTGCCCCTTTCTCCAACATCATCAGCAAAAAAGGCAACATGATGATTCGCCCCAATGTAATGACAAGTGAAACCATTCCCGCCTCTTCAAGGATACTTACCGGCTACAACATCAGCCGTGGTAAACTGGAGGATATTGCCAATGCGGCTGACTGGTCATTGCTTAACACTGAATCATTCAGCGAAAGCCACTTTAACGATACTACCTGGCCTCCCGGCGAGAACAACATGTATGTATATGCAGTTAAGGCTTTCTTTACTACTGGTGAATCAGAATTCTCTTTCTCAACAGTGATTAATTATCTTGGAGTAAATTCTCCATCGCTGGATTTGATGCAAACGACCATTTATCCGAATCCGGCCTCAGACCGTGTATTCATTACCGGTTGTGCTGATTCCGATATTCTGATCTTTGCCATGGACGGCAGAATGATTTCTATGACACATGCCAATAACAGCAGCACTTCCATTGATGTTAGCCAATTGGCTTCCGGAACATATTTGCTGGTGATTAAAAATGCCACAGCCCTGAAACAGCACAAGTTGTTAATTCAGTAACAGTGTGTTTTGGTGGTCCGGAACCTGATTTCCGGAAAAGTAAACCAGACCCGGGCTTTTGCCTGAGGTCTGGTTTTTTTTAATGAGAATAAAAAAATAGCTTACCTATTGGCCGGGCGACGGAAGTTTCGTCTTCAAATAATTGCTCATCACTTTTGAAATATCTTTTCTAGTGCGCCCGGTTTTAAAGTTTGAAAATGACTGTGGTTTCGCTCTCGTCTGCTTCGGGAAACAGGTTCTGGAATTGGGTATGCTGATGAAAAGCCTCTGATTGGTATATTCTTCTCAAAAAAAATCCATCAATTGCTAAAGGTGATGTGGCCGCATTCCAGGCATTGGCTCAATTTAATCAGATAATTATATCAATCAGACAGGCAGGTTTTTTATTTAAATATTTTGCATGGACTTAAGGCCTCAGAAAACTATATTCGAGCAGGATATGCTTCTTAATATTACCCTTTTTATTGATTACCTTAATGGAAGAAAGGTTGCCCATGGCATTGTAATTAAAAACCCATCTCTTTTTTGTTTTAGTTATGGGTGAATCAGGCTGAATGAGCCTGTATTCCAGTTCAGATAAACGCTGATTTACATCTGATTTAAGAATGTAACGCCTCTTTTCTGTTTTCCTGCTTTTCTCAAACTCTACATTTAAATCATCCGATTCTTTAAAGTAATGTACCCTGCTATAATTAAAATCACTTCCATAATAAGTTTTGAGTAAAGAATTATCTTTTGAAGAATAGTCATTAGTTACAGTAAGCACAACAGAAGTGCCCTGGTTAATATTATATTGAACCAGTGTATCTCCCTTATAATAATATTGTATCATACGCGTCATTTTGTCTCTGGGGTTGAAGTACTTTTTCTCAAAAAGCTGATGATTCTCATTGTATAAAAACCTTTCTGTTTTTTTAAGATCATCTTTTTTTGTATCCGGATTCCTCTTAAAGGTGGAGATAGTGGAAATGTATCCATCATCATATATTATGTTAGTAGTGATTAAACGCTCATCATTGTGCAACAGTGATTTCCTCAAAGTGTCACCATACAGGCGGCTGGAATAGTTGATCCCTTTACGCGCGTCGGTATAGGAGGTAGCCAAAACTTTATCATTAAAATAGCTGATGGATTTTGTCTTTTCCTGTGAACCGTTTGTCAGGTTAAAAAACAACGTATCCTCTGTATGGTGAAATTCCATTTCAATGATCAGATTATTATTATCCATAATCCTTACCTTCATCACAGAGTCTTTCGGGATGTAGGGAATTAGATTACTACCGATGGCATTGGAAACAATTTGCTGAGTAAACTCTGATAAATCAGGCATTTCAGTTTCTTCATAGAAATCGGTTTCGTTAAAAAAGATATTATTGTTTACCTGAATGCTACCAATGAAAAAGAAACCGGGAACAAAAAATACCAATGGTATTCTGCGGTCGAAATCGTTAAGCACCTGCTGAAATATGGTATTGTTAACAGATTTTGTAAGAGCCGGGGGTTGAGTAACCTGTCCTAAGCAATTTAAAGCCATGCTACTTGCCAGCATGATCAGTCCAATATTTTTTCTCATAGCGATTATTTTGAAAACCAGCATAAAAATTCAAAAATGAAACTTGATTCTCTATTGCAGATTGAAGTCATTCTCAAAAAAGGTGAACTCATCCTGCTTAATCTGAATGCAACTAATGAAAAAATAGCGTTGACTTTCAGATAAAGACAGCTTGTTCTGTGTTTTTTAAATTTTCATTAAAAATATATACTTATATTCAAATCTCCAAAATAATAATCAAAATTAATGAACCTGAGATTGAATCTTATCAGAAAGGTACCTTTTCGTCACACAGGCTTAAAGGCCTGCCCGCGTGAGAATGCAGGCAGTATAAAGAATCACAAAGTATAATAGCCTGATTCATTAGAGACCAATTAAAACGCATCTTTATGGCAAAGATTCATCACT
>JACDJA010000767.1_pt1 | contig 32900 bp, 29 predicted proteins | sample 7449241 | NCBI WGS metagenome assembly JACDJA01 (sample SAMN14253289, study PRJNA609438) | sludge metagenome | isolation source: initial anaerobic sludge | collected 2018-12-20 | reverse complement strand
TGGTTACCATAATTGCCATAGCCACCATTAAACTGAAGCTGACCAGTACACCACCCAGTGCAATGGCTGCTAGACCGGAAGCATTTGAAAGCCGGGTGACTGCCAGCATATACAAAATGTTTGATTTACTTGGATTGAGTGTGCGTAACAGGGTGGAGAAAAGTAATCCGCATAAATATGGCAATGCAGCCATACTGCCAATCAGCAACAGGACGATGGCCAGGTAGCCAAACACAGGCAGATCATACACTGGTGGTAATCCGGCAAAAATAATACCCGTCAGCAGGCAGACAGCAGCCAGCCGGGGTGCACGTAGTGCTGCCAGTACAGTGTATTCACTGCCAGACTTGAGTGCGGGCGCCGGATGTGTGTGAGCTGCTTCCCATGCAGGCAACAGGCTGCCCAGTACAGTAACGCCGGTTCCCAGTAAAAAATAGAGTAATGCCGCTAGGGGATCGAAATGCAACTGTGGTTCCAGTCCCGGAAAGAAACCGGCACCCAGATCTGCATCAAGATGATGGAGCGCCATCGCCGCCAGCAAATATCCCAATGCCAGCCCCAGCAGTGATCCCAGTACACCAAGTAATCCGCTCCCCAGCAGAAGTTGGCGCAAAAGTTGACGACGGGTCATGCCCAGCACACGCAATAGAGCAAGCTGTGATCGCCGCCGGATGGTGGAGAGAGCCTGGCCGGAGAAAATTAGAAACGCGCCAGTAAACAGTGCCACCAGCGCCAGAATGTCCAGGTTGACGCGGTAAGCGCGTGACATATTGTGCGCGCGTGCATCGTCGTCCTGACTTTCAGTCAATAAATAGGAAGCTCCCAGCTCCTTACCCAGCGTTTCCCGAAATGCAGTGTGATTAACACCCTGCTGCAGTTTCAGCTCAATACGCGAAAGCTGGCCGATTTGGTCAAAGCGCCACTGTGCTGCACCGATATCCATGACGGCAATGCGCTGCCCAGCATGTGCTCGTGCCAGTCCACCGGCCACGCGCAACGTAATCTGCCTTGTTCCCATGTTTACTGTGATTGAATCTCCCTGTGTGACTGCAAGCCATTCCATTGCTGCGGGGGACAGAAAAACAGCATCATCGGCCAACATATCCATAGGTTTATCCTCTGCTGGTACGCCCAGCAGATCAGGTGTGATACCGATCGCACGAAACATATCCAGCCCCAGAATCTTGAGAGCCGGGTTATGCACAGTTTTTGCCTTGGCAGGGATGCCGACAGTGATCTCCAGCACCGGGCTGGCCCGCGCTACGCCCTCATGCTGACTGAGCATGGGATAAAGTGTTTCATCGAACGTAGATCGGAGGGCGCGCACCGTCAGATCGGAGGTTCCGGAAAGACTGCGGGTGGCGGCGGAGAATTCACTGACAGCCGCCGTATTGATCAGATGAATGGTGAATCCCAGCGCCACCCCGAACATAATCGCCAGCACAGCCACGATGGATTGCAGACGGTGTGAGCACCATTCACCCTGCAACAGCCAGCGAGTGAGTAGTGGCTGGCTCATTCTCGGTTTTCCAGAGAAATCGGAGCCAGGCCATGCCTGTCCAGTATCAGGATTCTGTCTGCTGTTTCAGCCGCCAGGCGCGAATGCGTAACAATAATGGCAGAAGCCTGGTTCGCCTTGATCTCGGAACGAATCAATTGCAGGATTTCCCGAGAAGTATCCTGATCGAGATTGCCGGTGGGTTCATCCGCCAGAATCAGGCGCGGGTGGTGTACCAGTGCGCGGGCAATTGCTACCCGTTGCAGTTCCCCTCCCGATAGCTGATGAGGAAAATCCTGCTCCCTTCCCTGCAAGCCTACTGCTGCCAGCATAGTCAGTGCATGATCAAGCGGCAGATGATTGAGTAGCAGCGGCAGCGAGACATTTTGCTGCAGTGTCAGATGAGGCAACACATGAAATGCCTGGAAGATGAATCCCAGATACTTACGCCGCAGGATTGTTGCCGCTTCATCATCCACCGGCAAGTTCTTGCCATCAATTTTGATTTCACCGCCATCGGGGCTATCCAGTCCGGCAATCAGGTTCAATAAAGTCGATTTTCCCACCCCAGAGTCACCCATGATGGCGACATATTCTCCAGCGGCAAGGCTGTAGGATAAACCGGACAATACCTGCCGATCCAAGTAGGATTTACTGATATCACTTAATTCCAGAACGGGTGTATGGCTCATAGTGGATATTGTATAGTTAATAGCATGATTAAAGCATACGGGGATTTTACCGAGATGGACATCCAAATTAAAAGAGCTTATGAATCGGCTGACCCTGCGGATGGTTACCGTATTCTGGTGGATCGACTCTGGCCGCGCGGACTAACCAAAGAGCAGGTGGCGTGTGACTTGTGGTTGAAAGAGATTGCACCTACCACAAATTTACGCAAGTGGTTCAATCATGACCACGCAAAATGGGCGGAATTTGAGCAGCGCTATCGTGACGAATTGTCTGTTAATCCCGGCGTAAAAACGTTGCTGGATAAAGCTGTTGAAGGAAAATTGACACTACTTTACGGGGCACACGACACAGAGTGTAACCAGGCAGTGGTATTAAGGAATTATCTGCTGACACAACAGTAACAATTGCTTATTTAGTGTTCAGTCCCAGATAATTATATAGACAAAACTCGTTATCCGCTGTTCATGGCTGGCTTGCTGTATAAGCAACTTGCCGGGATGTTGAGTCACTTTTTAGTAACACTCTTCATCCTGAATGCCTGAATGGAAAGGTTAAGTTTCAGTACTGCGATAAGCTGTCACCTGAATCTCTATTTTCATGCGTGGATCTGATAAAGCTGCGGTTAGCATCATGGCGGATGGCCTGACATCTCCCAAATATTTACGCATCACTGGCCAGCATTTCTCAAAATCTTCTGTATTAGGAAATACATAAGTAACCCGTACCACGTCTTTCATGCTCGATTCTGCTTGATTGAGTGCGCTTTCAATATTTTTGAAACACTGCTCTGCCTGTTCCAGTAAATCATCGGAAATAATCATTTTGCTGTAATCGAAACCTGTTGTACCGGATACCAGTACCCAATTATCTACGACAACCGCACGCGAATAACCAATTTCCTTTTCAAATGTCGAACCTGAGCTAATAAGTTTACGTATCATGACCATGCTATCCTTTTATTAGTTGAAGAGCTTATACACAGTACTATACTGTTATTATTGATTATTAATCGCAGCAGATGTTATTCCTGGTTGGAAAAAGTTGACTGAGAGAGTTGGCGTTTACTCGGCCCGCATAAACCGGATGATTACCCGATTTTTAACGCATCACCAATTATTTGTAAGTGATGGTTCAAGTACGTAATTTGCTCCATATATTTTTCTGCCAATCTTGAGGCTGTTAGCCTTCTGGATTCCGGATTGATATGAATTAGGTGACCGTATTATTGATTAATAGAATTATATTTCTTGTGCCAGAGTAACCCTGCAATAATCCCGAATGCCGCAAATATAAGTAATGACCAATCCGGCAGCGTCAATGATAGAAACTGCCAGGTACCATCATTGCAGTCACCATTGGCTTCAAACATATTCGGCCACCATTGTGCGAGAGGCAATCCATTTAAAAAAGCTTCTTCTGGGCTGATACCGCATTCGAATGCTTCAGGAAAACGTATTAACCAGGCTTGTCGGCCGGCAACAATAGCACCTGCCAGTGAAAATAAAATGATTAATCCACAGTAGATATGTCGTCCCAGTGATTGTGGATTATGTATGAATGTAAATAAAGCAGTGATCCCGATCAGCCAGTAAGCAATGCGCTGGAAGATGCATAATGGGCAGGGCAGCAATCCATCCATCAGTTGCAGATAAAGCGCATAACCAATTAATCCGGCACAGGCCAAGAAAATCAGTAGAAAGATTATTCTCATAACTTTATCTTAAAGTTTATGACTGTTTTTGCTTGATTCATTTGGTGGTTTCTCTCTGCGCATGCTGCCGGCAACCAGTCTGTATTCGAGCAAACGACATTCCAGTGCGCCATTAAAAAGTGGAGTTCGGCGTGAAGGTGTAAGTCGAATAGATTTTGCCAGCAGGGGATCAGCAGTTAGCAGAAAAGCCTGCCAGCCGCTGAATCGTTGTTTCAGTACATTTCCCAATTGGGGATAAAATTCGGCCAATGTCTGGTGATCTCCAACGCGTACGCCGTACGGTGGATTACTGATCAACATGCCGGTTTCAGCTGGAGGAGAAATTTCCAAAACGTTCGCCTGCTTCAGCGCGACGCACTCGGCTAATCCTGCTGTTGCCAGATTGTTACGTGCATTAACCAGTGCATTGCCATACAGATCACTGCCATAAATGGATTGGAATATACGTTCACGTTGGCGGTTTGCAGCTGTTTGTTTAAGTTTTTTCCAGGAGTTGGCATCAAACAGTTTGAGATTCTCGAATGCAAATTGTCGCCTGGCGCCGGGTGCAATCTGGCAGGCAATTTGTGCTGCTTCCAGTAACAGAGTCCCGCTACCGCACATTGGGTCAAGCAGTGGAATGCCAGGATGCCAGCCAGCCAATGCCAGGATGCCGGCAGCCAGGTTTTCACGCAAAGGAGCATCCCCCTGGGTTTGGCGCAGACCGCGTTTGAATAGTGCTTCGCCTGAAGTATCCAGGTAAAGGGTAAATTGCCGTGCATCAAGGAATCCATGAATACGTATATCGGGTGTGGTGGTGTCGATGTCTGGACGCTTGCCACGGATAGTGCGGAATTTGTCGCAGATTGCATCCTTGATTCGGAGTGTAAGGAAATCAAGACTGCGCAGCGGGCATTTAATTGCGGCCAGATTGACCTTTATTGTCAATCGCGGCTCAAACCAGTCGGGCCAGGACAAGCGATGTGTGATGTCGTAAATGTCGGCTTCACTGCGGTACTGATTTCTGGCCACTTGCCACAAAATGCGGCTGGCGATGCGACTTTCAAGATTGGCACGGTAACAGGTTAGCCAACTTCCACGAAAAGCTACTCCTCCGGGTGAAATCTCAATAGAGGTCGCTTCAAGACATTCAAGTTCTGCCGCTAGAACCGCTTCCAGCCCGCGTGGACAGGGCGCGAAGAAATGTTCTGTCATTTTATTTTCTGCTATTTTGCAATCTTGTAGTGGTTGGTAGTAGAAATCCGGAATGTGATTTCACCCCCGTTTGTTTCTCCAGACAGCATAGGCAAACAGAAGCCAGGCACTCATGTAAGACATTCCACCCAGTGGAGCGGTCATGCCCAATCCTTTCCATCCGGTGAGGCTGATAACATACAATGTGCCGGAGAACAACAAAATCCCCGCCATCATTAGAATGCCGGAAAATTTTAATGCGCGCACTTGCGGGAATCGATCTAGCGCTAGTCCAACCAGTATCAGCCCGATTGCATGGTAGAAGTGATATTGTACGCCGATCTGAAAATTGGCAAGCATGTCGGGTGTCAGTATAGATTTGAGGCCATGTGCTCCCATGGCCCCCAGTGCCACACACAGAAATGCATTCAATGCCCCCAACGCAAGAAAGATTCTGGACATTATTGGTTAAACTCCTGGTTAAAGTGAAGCGTGATAAGAATGAGGATAAGAAAACTGATCTGAGTCATTTGTTTGTTTCAGTGATATTTGCCTTGGCCGATCCCTTGGCAAAGACTATCTGTACGTTATCGCCAGTGTGAATCTGCTGACTGTCTTGCAGAATTTCACCCCCGGCAGTATAGGTGATACTGTAACCACGTTCCAGCACTGCTTTCGGGTCGAGATGAGCGAGATGCTGTTGATGTCGGATAAGTTGAACCTGCAAGCTTTCCAGTCGGTACACCATCGCTCGTTGCAGCCGCGCAGCCAGTTCTTGCTGATATCTTTTCCCCGTATTGATATCGGGTTTGGTGAATTGTATACGTCGCCTGAATGCTTCGATTCGCCATTTGCAAACTTCCAGTTGTCTGCTCCATGCATGTAGTAAACGGTTGTGTAATTGCGACAAATGGATTAACTGGTAGCGGATTCTCTCTCCAGGGTGAATCAGACGGTGAGCAAGCAAATCGGTCGTTTGCATGTGACGTTCAATATTTCGTTCTGTTGCCTGCTGCAATCGATGCTGCCAGTACTGCAGGCGATGCAGAATATCTTGTCTGTCCGGGGCTGCTAACTGAGCGGCACCGGTAGGTGTCGGTGCGCGCATATCTGCTACAAAATCAGCAATGGTGAAGTCGGTTTCATGGCCGATACCGGTTACAATTGGAATTGGGCAGGCAGCAATCGCTCGCGCAACGATTTCTTCATTGAACGCCCATAAATCTTCTATTGAACCTCCTCCACGACACAGGATCAGTACATCGCATTCACTTCGCTGTGTGGCGATTTGTAGCGCAGTCACAATTGCTGAGGCAGCTTCTTTACCTTGTACCGGTGCGGGGTAAATAACGACAGGTAGCGAGGGTAAACGCCGTTGCAGTGTCGTGAGTACATCTCTCAGCGCAGCAGTATTGGTTGAAGTAATGATTCCGATTTGTTGAGGGTAAGGAGGAATCAGTTGCTTGTATTCGGGATTGAACAGCCCTTCTTGTTGAAGTCTGGTTTTGAGCCGCTCAAACGTTTCAAACAAAACACCTAGTCCAGCGCGGCGAAGCCGCTCAATTGTCAGTTGAAACTCTCCACGTGCTTCATAGAGCGTAATCAGTGCCTGGGCTTCCACTTGAGCACCATCCTGCGGCATCCAATCCAGGTACATATTTTTATGGCGGAACATAACACATCGTACCTGAGCATTGTCATCCTTGAGCGAAAAATACCAGTGTCCCGATGGATAACGTTTCAGATTGGAAATTTCTCCACTTACCCATAACAATGGAAAAGTCTGTTCGAGTATTACACGCACATGCCGGTTTAATTCACTGACCCGCCACACTATTTTCTTTGGCTCAGGAAAAAGGTTGTTATCAGTCATGCCGGTTTATAATCATCCACAATGACATTTGGTTATTACATTATGAATAGAAAAGTTTGTACGATAACAATGGTTTAAAATAAACATTTGTTTTTAAAAATTTTATTCGGCCTAAAAATTAGGCAGTTCAAAAAATTCCATGTCTGCAATGGTACTTATCCAACTTGTCCATGATTTATTCACACAGTTATCCACAGGAATTGTGTATAACCTTTCAGTAAAAATTGCTGGTTGAGCAAAGCATACTGGTGTTGCAAAATATAATGCGGTGATTTCACTATAACTAAGGGGATTAATTCGTGTTTTCAATTATTCAGGCAGCAGGATGGCCGATATGGCCGATAATACTGGCTTCTGTCATAGCGGTGGGTATTATCGGTGAACGTTTGTGGAGTCTGCGTCTGTCAAAAGTTTCCCCGAGAGATCTATTGCCGAGAGTGTTGCAGGAATATCGTCGCTCTGGTGTACATGCTGATACGCTCACTCATTTACAGTCACATTCTCCACTCGGACAGGTGCTGGTAGCAGGATTAAAAAACATCGATAGTCCGCGAGAAATCATGAAGGATTCGATCGAAGAGGCCGGGCGAGTAGCGGCCCATGAGCTGGAGCGCTACCTTACTACACTAGGAACAATTGCTTCCCTAAGTCCGTTAATGGGGCTGTTCGGTACATTGATCGGTATGATCGAGATTTTTGGATCAGGCACACCATCTGGTAGTAATCCAGTACAACTGGCCCATGGAATTTCAGTCGCTCTGTATAATTCCGCGTTTGGCATTTTAGTTGCGATTCCGAGCATTATTTTTTATCGTCATTTTCGAGCCAAAGTGGATGAACTGGTCCTGGAAATGGAATTGCAGGCCTTAAAACTGGTTGAGATAGTGCTTGGCGAAAGACGCGTCTAGAAGTCTGCAGGCTGTGCGCCACGGAATTATAAATAACTGTCCCTGGTTTTTTCACCTGGTTCACTCGGTTACTCAAACCTGACGAGCTCCTGGTTACTATCGCATCCCGAATAATTATATAGATAAAACCAGTTATCCTCTTTTCAGGAAAGCACCTTGAATTCTTACGAGAAAAATAACAGCACTATAATTAGGGACAGAAAGAGCTTTATAGCTGAAATTAAGCCGAGTTACTTGCGATATATTTTTCTGTGCGTTGTGTTTTTCTGCGTAAGTTGCGGCTCGGTGCCAAGAGAAGAAAACCAAGCGGGTGTGTATGATCCGTATGAGTCACTGAACCGTAAATCCTACCGCTTTACCGATGAGCTTGATCGCAGATTGATTGAGCCAGCTGCCAATGTATATATCGAATATGTACCGGAAGCAATACAGCACCCTGTCAGTAATTTTTACCGGAATCTTTCCTACCCAAGTGTAGTTTTGAACAGTTTTTTACAAGGGAAAATACGCCAGGGGGTTTCAGATACGATGCGTTTTGTCATCAATTCCACTATCGGTGTTGGAGGACTTTCCGATATGGCCGGACACATGGGATTTGATGAGCATAATGAAGATTTTGGGCAGACATTGGCAGTGTGGGGAATGGGTAGTGGACCCTATCTCTTCATTCCCGCTTATGGCCCAAGTAATTCCCGGGATATGGTCGATCTGCCGGTTAGTGTGTTTACGGACGGGCTGTTTTATCTAGCTTATGCGCTGGGCGGTCCGGTGGCTATACCTTTGGCCATTTTGCGTATCGTTGACAAGAGAGCCAGTCTCTCAGGGCCTATGAAAATACGCGACGAATCGGCTCTGGATCCTTATTTGTTTGTTCGTGAAGGTTATATGCAGCAACGTGAATATCAGATATACGATGGGAATCCCCCCGCCAGTCATTATGATGATCTGTTAATTGACGACCCTGATCTGATGATTGAATCCACAAAAACAAATCCCCCGCCTTGATTAGGGGTGTCATAATTCTGTCATATTATTTTCTCAAGAAATACAATTCTATAATATAAGTGATTGGACTATCTCCTGGAAGATCGCTGTACAATCATTTCATGCAGATTTACCAAACGAGGGCTTTGCATTTTATGTCTATTTCACAGGCGTTTTTCAGAACCTTGATACAAAAATCTTCTCTGTCGGATAGCTCGCTGGTTTCAGAAAACTTTCCGGCGGATGATGTGGCTGGGAATGAGGCAAACGAGATTTCTGCGGTTACACTGGATGAAGCTATCACCCGCGCATACACAGCTTTACTGGCACAGCAGCGAGAAGATGGCCACTGGTGCTTTCCACTGGAAGCAGATTGCACAATTCCGGCTGAATATATCCTGATGATGCATTTCATGGATGAAGTGGACACTGTACTGGAGCGCAAAATTGCAAATTTCTTGCGTACCCGGCAGGTAACCGATGGGCATGGTGGCTGGCCACTATACTATGGTGGTGATTTTGATATGAGTTGCAGTGTCAAGACCTATTACGCTTTGAAGCTGGCTGGAGACTCGCCGGAAGCAGCGCATATGGTTCATGCCCGTAACGCCATACTGGAACGGGGGGGTGCGGCGCGCTCGAATGTATTTACCCGTTTGTTGCTTGCTATGTATCGGCAGATTCCATGGCGTGGAGTACCATTTGTTCCAGCTGAGATCATGCTGTTGCCGCGCTGGTTTCCTTTTCACCTGAGCAAAGTGGCGTACTGGTCGCGTACAGTGATGGTGCCGCTTTCTATTCTATGTACGCTGAAGGCCAAGGCAATCAATCCTCGCAATGTGCATGTACAAGAACTGTTTGTTGTTGATCCGGAGAAGGAAAAAAACTACTTCCCGGTACGTACTTCTCTTAATCGCTTGTTGCTGTATGTGGAGCGGTTGGCTTCAAAGCTGGAACCATTTATTCCGTCATTCATCCGTCGCCGGGCTGTGAAAAAGGCTGAACAATGGGTAATCGAACGTCTTAATGGTAACGATGGTCTGGGGGCAATTTTTCCGGCGATGGTTAATGCCTATGAGGCATTAACATTGCTGGGTCACGACCGTGATCACCCGCTACTTCAGCAATGTCGCCAATCTTTACGTGAGCTGCTGGTGGATGAAGGAGAAGAGATTACCTGGTGTCAGCCTTGTGTATCTCCCGTGTGGGATACTGTGCTGGCCACCTTGGCGCTGCAGGAGGATAAACAGGCTGATAGCGAGCCGATTCGTCGTGCACTTGACTGGATTGTGCCTCTACAGATACTCGATGAACCCGGTGACTGGCGCGATAGCCGGCCTAATCTGTTAGGAGGAGGCTGGGCGTTCCAGTACGCTAATCCGCATTATCCGGATCTGGATGATACAGCTGCTGTAGCGTGGGCATTAATTCAGACTGGAGCGGAAGATTACCGTGTCAGCATTACCCGGGCAGCAGACTGGCTAGCGGGTATGCAATCGAGTAATGGAGGCTTTGCTGCATTTGATATAGACAATGCGTATTACTACCTGAATGAAATTCCATTCGCAGATCATGGCGCATTGCTGGACCCGCCCACAAGCGATGTATCAGCACGTTGTGTAGGCCTGCTTGCCTTGAATGGCGAGGTGAGACATCAGGAAGCCGTGAAGCGCGGTCTGGATTTTTTGTTCAATGAACAGGAATCATCCGGGGCATGGTTTGGACGCTGGGGCAGTAACTACATTTATGGTACCTGGTCCGTACTGGAAGCATTTAGGCTGGCGCGTGTGGATAAAGGCCATCAGGCAGTGCAGCGTGCTATTCAATGGCTGGAATCGGTGCAGCGCGCCGATGGTGGATGGGGAGAAACCAATGATTCATATCTTGATCCACAATTGGCTGGACAACTGGAAGCCAGCACTTCCTTCCAGACTGCGTGGGCTGTGCTTGGACTGATGGCTGCTGGAGAGGTGGAAAATACAGCAGTGAGAAAAGGAATTGATTATTTGCTGCGTACCCAGATTGCTACCGGGTTATGGGAAGAGCCATGGTTCACTGCACCCGGTTTCCCAAGGGTTTTCTACCTGAAATATCACGGTTACTCCAAATATTTTCCATTGTGGGCACTGAATCGATATCGCACACTAAGTAGCAAATCTGCCGTATGAATAGTCGTGTTGGCATCATTGTTGCCTTGCGAGCAGAAGCCAGATGTATCACACAGCGCCGTCTGACTTTTGATCGAGCAGTAGCACTGGATGAAAATCTGACGATCAGAATATGTGGTATGGGTGGGGCAGCTGCTCGCCGCGCAGCAGCCGATTTATGTAATCAGGCGGGAGTTACCGGACTGATCAGTTTTGGTGTGGCAGGTGCACTGGATGATGGCCTGCAACCTGGCCATCTGGTTTTACCGGAATTGGTGCTGGCGGACAAGAATTATCCAACAGATGGTATGTGGCGTACTAGCGTCCAGCATTGCCTGCCGGATCACATTAATGTGACCTGTGATCCATTGGCAACCGGCGATGAAGTGCTGACCACGGAAGCTGCCAAACGTATGTTTGCATCGCAAAGCGGCGGATGTGCAGTTGATATGGAAAGCGGTGCTATCGCTGCGGTTGCAGCGGAAAAAGGGATTTCATTTTTGGTGATACGGGCTATTTCAGATCCGGTACAGTTCTCTCCGCCTGCTGCACTGATGGATGCGCTGCAGCCGGATGGAAGCGTCAAGCCAATTCCTTTGCTGACCTTATTGCTAAAGCGCTCACTCAACCTGAATGAATTGTTGCATCTTGTACCCGGAATGCAGGCAGCCTGCAGGACCTTGAAACAGGTTGCCCAGTCTGCCCGGCATGAACTGGGTCGGCAAGGGCAAGCTACCAGCAATAATCAGCGCTTCAATTAAAGCAGATGCCGCAAGTCTCCCCGCATGAAGCCGCAAGAGGTCGTATCAATGTTGATAGCCTTATTTAGAATCATGACTTTGAACATTTCTCCCATTTCAGCCGGGCTGATCAGGCACTGTACCTGGCTGACTAGCGGCAGGTAAATCCCTGGTTGGTCTGCTGGTGTGCGCGCCAGTAAATCAGTAATTCCACAGTTAATCAGGAAATGTGCCTGCGTGGTATAGCCAGCTAACTGCAATCCGGAATCCAGTGCGATCCGGGAAATGGCGCTGAAATCGACATGGCTGGTAATATCCTGTAACCCCGGCAGAAAAAGCGGGTCATCATGAGCATGATGCCGATAATGGCACATTAGCGTGCCCTGATGACGTTGCGGGTGGTAGTACTCGCTTTGACCAAATCCATAATCAACCAACAAAATAGCCCCTTGCTGCAATATGCTTGCAAGGGAGTGGATAAAATGCCGGTTGGCAAGGCTGATTTCACTGATATAAGGATGGGGGAAGGAAGGTTGATCAGATGGAGGAAGTTGTCGGGCAACATTGAGTAGTTCGCCTTCTGTCAGAAGTTGATCTTGCCATGCCAACTCGTAATCCTTCCAGATCACGCCCCGTTCTGCAATGTTGCCATTTTTCCAGACAACTAGGTGGACAGGCATAGCATCAAGCACTTCGTTAGCGAATATCAACCCCTTGAACTGATCGGGCAGAGTGGTAAGCCACTGTACCCGCGCAGCCAGATGTGGAATTCTCTGCTTGATGATTGCTTGCTGTCGTTGCTGCAAGTCTGCACTGAGATCAAGGATGTTGTAGCATTCCGGTAGACTTTCCAGTGCCTCAAGCGCAAGCAGAAGATCTACAGCCAATCTCCCTGAGCCTGCACCAAATTCCAGGATTGAACCATGATTTACTGATCTTAGTACTTGTGCGACTTGTCGCGCTAGTATTTGTCCAAATAACGGAGAAATTTCAGGCGATGTGACAAAATCACCTGCTGCTCCAAATTTAGCTGCACCGCCACTGTAATATCCCGCTTCAGGCGTATACAAAACAACATCCATGTAATCCGCAAATGAAATCCAGCCACCGGAAAGGGAGATCCGATCACGAAGTATGGTTTTCAGAATGTCGCTGTATTTTTGTTCGGAAGAATTCGGCAGGGGTAGAGTCACGGTGTTTTCGGCAGTAAAAAAGTTTATAGTAGATTGTAGTGCTGAAGTGTAGCGTAAACAGAAGGAGTGTTCGTGAAAGATAAAATAATTCTGGTGACGGGAGGGGCGCGGCGGGTGGGGGCTGCTATCTGTAGACGATTACATCGCGAGGGTGCCAAGCTTGTAGTTCATTATCGCAATTCATCAGCTGACGCACAACGGTTGAAACAGGAGCTTGAACAGGAGCGCCCGGATTCGGTTGCATTACTGCAGGGTGATTTACTGGATATTGACGGAATTCCAACATTGATTGATCGGACTGTTTCACAATTTGGCGGGTTGGATACTCTGGTTAACAATGCCTCCAGCTTCTTTCCAACTCCTGTTGGGGAATGTACTGAACAGGACTGGGATGATTTAATTGGCAGTAATCTGAAAGCTCCACTTTTTTTATCCCAGGCAGCAGCCCCCTATTTAAAAAAAAATCAGGGGAATATCGTCAATATTATTGATATTCATGCTGACCAACCCCTCAAACGTTATGTTATTTACAATACTGCCAAAGGTGGGCTGGCAGCATTAACTCGTTCACTGGCCATGGAGCTTGCACCGCAAATCCGTGTCAACGGTATTTCACCCGGGCCAATTCTATGGCCGGAAGCGGGTGAATGGCAGGATGAGGTAACACGCGCACATATTATTGATAGAACGCTACTTAAACGCATGGGGGAGTCGGATGATATCGCACGAACTGTCAGTTTTCTGATTGAAAATGCTCCTTTTATTACCGGGCAAATTATTGCCGTCGATGGCGGACGCAGCATTAACCTTTGATATCGTGCTAACTTTATATATTAGCCTCTCATTCGTGCTCGCCGGAATGCTGGATAGTTTGTGAAATGATCCGGTCGCAATATGCTATTGCGAGCGCTGAGAGCAGAAATGCAAGGTGGATAGCAGTCTGCGCAATCAATGTTTTTTCATCATAAGCAGTAGCGTTGATAAATGTCTTTAGCAGGTGAATCGATGAAATGCCGATAATAGCAGTTGCCAGTTTGACCTTTAATACTGAAGCGTTGACGTGTGACAACCATTCCGGCTGATCCGGATGACCTTCAAGATTCATGCGTGAAACAAAGGTTTCATATCCGCCGATAATCACCATGATGAGTAAATTCGAAATCATTACCACATCAATCAAGCCGAGTACTACCAGCATAATGGCTGTTTCGGTCAGATCCTTCTCGGTTCTTTCTACTCCTTTGACTGCCACCATATCAAGGACATGCTGTAAAGCATTCTGGTTAGAAAATACAGCGCCAATCAGATCTGATAGCTCAATCCAAAAGTGATATACATAGACACACTGTGCCAGTACCAGCCCCAAATATAAAGGTAGCTGTAACCAGCGGGACAGAAATAGGAAGTAAGCGATAGAGGATATTCGTTTTGAAGGAGGGGGGGTATCATGATCCTGTTGCATGGTGATCTATTTCCTGAAAAGCGCAAAAGATTACCATGACAACAGGAAAATGCGAAGATTGTTATTTTAAAGTTATCAAAGTAAAAAAACTGCGACGTTAAGTATATTCATCACCGTAGTTCTGGAATTGCTGTTGCCTACCAGAGGGCACAGTAGCTCGGGCTTATTACTTTCGCTTGTCGCGCTCTATCAGTGCGTATGCAGAGTGATTATGTATGGATTCAAAGTTTTCTGATTCAACAACATAGGCATCTATCCGGTCATCATGATTAAGTATTTCGGCGACATCACGGACGATATCTTCGACAAATTTCGGATTGTTATAGGCCTTTTCTGTGACATATTTTTCATCCGGCCGTTTCAGCAGACCGAACAGTTCGCATGAGGCCTGTTCTTCCGCAATTCTGATAACGTCCTCAATCCAGACGAAGCTGTTAGTGTGTACAGAAATGGTGACGTGTGAACGCTGGTTATGCGCACCGTAATCGGATATTTTCTTGGAGCAGGGGCACAGGCTGGTAACAGGAACGATCACCTTCATGGTAAACCCATATTGATCGCGATGTTTAATTTCGCCGATAAAGGTTACCTCATAATCCAGTAAGCTTTTTACGCCTGAGATAGGGGCTGATTTATTGACGAAGTAGGGAAAAGTCATTTCAATATGACCGGAATCTGATTCCAGCCTGCTGACCATGGAGCGCAAAATTTCTTCAAATGATTCAACCGAAATTTCACGTTCGTGGCTATTTAGTATCTCCACAAAACGGGACATATGCGTCCCTTTGAAATTATGTGGCAGATTGACATACATATTAAATTGCGCCACAGTATGCTGGGAACCACCATCCTTATCGGCGACCAGAACCGGGTGACGAATCGCTTTGATTCCGACTCTGTCAATTGCGATATGTCTGGTATCCGGTGAGCCCTGCACGTCAGCGATAGGCTGATCAGTATATTTTTTCATAAAAAATTCCTTCCTGTCCAGATTATCTGGCTGTGAAGCTGTATAAAAATATTGGAGCAACCGGTAAGGAATAGATCTCGCCAGCTTTGCTGCTGATTTGTTACGTATGCGAACGCTATAGAGAGAGTCTTTCTTTTACTGATTTAATGATCCCGGTTTTATCCAATCCGCAGTCAGATAACATTTGAGCAGGATCACCCTGATCAAGGAAGTTGTCTGACAAACCTAATTGCAGTAATCTGATATTCACGCCCTGACTGGCTAGGCATTCCAGTACAGCACTGCCTGCCCCTCCCATAATTGTATTTTCTTCAACAGTCACCAGTAATTCGTGTTCGGCCGCAAGTGTCATAACCAGTTCCTGGTCCAGTGGCTTTACAAAACGCATATTGACGACCGTGGCATCCAATTCATCTCCAGCTTCAAGACAGGGGGACAGCATACTACCAAACGCAAGTAATGCAATGCGTGTGCCCTGGCGGCGAATCTCACCCTTGCCCAGTGGAACAATCTGCATTTCCTGCTTTATTTGCACGCCGGGTCCTGTACCACGCGGATACCGGACGGCAGTAGGGGTATCGAGCTGGAAAGCAGTATAGAGCATTTGACGACACTCATTCTCATCAGCAGGCATCATCACTGTGATATTGGGAATACAACGCAGATAACTCAAATCAAAACTTCCGGCATGTGTCGGACCGTCTGCACCGACAAGCCCGGCTCGGTCAATAGCGAAAACAACGGGTAAATTCTGAATAGCTACATCATGAATCAGCTGATCATAGGCACGCTGCAGAAAAGTTGAGTAAATCGCCACAACTGGTTTCAATCCTTCACAGGCTGCACCGGCAGCGAATGTCACGGCATGTTGTTCAGCAATTCCCACATCAAAATAGCGATCCGGGTATTCTTTTGAAAAACGGATAAGTCCAGAGCCTTCTCTCATAGCGGGCGTTATGCCGATTAGCCGCGAATCTTTGGCCGCCATATCACATAACCAGTCACCAAATATTTGGGTATAAGCTGGCCTGGTAGATGGTTTCGGTATAACTCCCTTCCCCGGTTCGAATTTTCCAACCCCGTGATACAAAACAGGATCTTCTTCTGCCGGTTTGTAGCCTTTGCCCTTGCGCGTCACAATGTGCAGGAATTGCGGCCCATCAAGCTGCTTGATGTTATTTAGCGTAGTGAGCAGGATATCCAGATCGTGGCCATCAATTGGGCCAATATAGTTGAAACCGAATTCCTCAAATAACGTGCCCGGAGTTACCATACCTTTAACATGTTCCTCGGCACGTTTCGCCAGCTCCAATACCGGAGGAACTACGCCCAGCATTCTTTCTCCTGCACGTCTTGCAGTGGCATAAAAACGGCCTGACATCAGTTTGGCCAGATAGTGATTGAGTGCTCCCACAGGGGGGGAAATAGACATGTCATTGTCATTCAGGATAACCAGCAAGTCCGCATCCATTACACCGGCATTGTTCAGCGCCTCAAAAGCCATTCCCGCACTCATTGCGCCATCACCAATAATTGCAATTGCGTGCTGTTTTATTTTATTGATTCGTGCTGCGACAGCCATACCTAGTGCGGCACTAATAGATGTACTGGAATGTGCTGTGCCGAAAGCGTCATATTCACTCTCATCTCTTCTGGGGAATCCTGCAATACCTCCCTGCATGCGCAGATGAGCCATTCCCGTTCGTCGACCTGTAAGTATTTTATGTGCATAGGTTTGATGTCCGACATCCCATACCAGTCGATCAAAGGGTGTATCAAATATATAGTGCAGCGCAATGGTCAGTTCGATCGTCCCGAGATTGGAAGACAAATGTCCACCGGTCTTCGCTACCGATTCGATCAGAAAGCTTCGCAGTTCATCTGCTAATTGTGGCAATTGGCTGCGTTTCAGGTTACGTAATTGTGCGGGTATCTCAATGCGATCGAGTAATGGATACATGCGAATTGTAGCTAAGAGTGGGTAACGTAAAGATTGGTAAAGATTGGATTGGTAGCGTAAAACTAAAACTCACGCTGTACAATGAAATCAGTGATTTGCTGCAAACGCAGGGCTTCAGGACCAAATTTGTCCAGCACCCCGCTGGCTTCCCGCTGAAGCTCGTGCGCCAGTTCTCGGGCTTGTTTGATACCCAGTATACTAACATAGGTAGGTTTGTTGTTTTCTGCATCCTTCCCTGCGGTTTTGCCTAGCGCAGCAGTGGAGGCTTCTGCATCGAGAATATCATCTACTACCTGAAATGCCAGACCGATACACTTGGCAAAATGGTCCAACTGTTTAAATTGGTCTTCATTCAGTCTGCTACCGCAACGGGCTCCAAGTATTACTGCAGCCCGGATCAGTGCACCAGTTTTGTGAATGTGCATGAATTCGAGTTCCGGAAGGCTGAGTGTTTTGCCAACACTATCCAAGTCAATTGCCTGTCCTCCAGCCATACCTCGGGATCCGGCAGCGAATGCAAGATGCCGAATCATTTCCAGCTGTGTACGTGGATCTTCAGTTAAAGCAGATTCAGCTAATAACTGAAAAGCCAGACTTTGCAGGCTATCTCCCACCAGCAAGGCGGTAGGTTCGCCATATCTGATATGGCAGGTTGGTTTGCCGCGCCGGAGTATGTCATTATCCATACAGGGAAGATCATCATGCACCAGGGAGTAGGCATGGATCAATTCCACTGCCGCGCTGGCAGCAATGACTTGTGTTTTATCAGCTCCACTAAGTTCCCCGGCGGCAAAGGATAGTAGTGGCCGTACTCGCTTACCCCCATTTAGTACCGCGTAACGCATTGCTTCATGCAAGCGTGCAGGGGCACAATTCGTGGCAGGAAGATTCTGCTCCAAGAAAGATTCAATTAAAGCAAGGCGCTCAGTTGTCCACAGCTGGAAATCAGGGTGCATCGTGCTCGGTAGTAGAAAAATTTTTCAATATGTCTGCTTCAAGTATTTTTATCTGTTGCTGCGAGTCTTTCAGCATATTCTGGCAGTATTGTAACAATTCCACTCCGCGTTTGTACGCAGAAAGCGCATCTTCCAAAGACATTTGCCCGGCTTCCATATTTGCCACAATCTGTTCCAGTTCAGTAGTAGCTGTTTCGAAATTTTCCGGGGGGGAAAGTAATGCTGATTCCTCTTTGCTTAGTGATTTTTTTTTCATTCGGATAGAAGGTTTTTCTGGGGTACAAACATTGACTCTCGACATATAAAAAGGTCAATTCAATGAAATAACCGGATTTAGCACCGTTTTTTAACAAATCTTTTTAATCCGGCAAATGGTATTATTAATCCCATAACTGACTACGAGAAAAGTTGACCAGAACGACATAAAAGTCTAACATACCGCGCTTGTAGTGATTGCTTCATATTCCCCGATAGCTCAGTCGGTAGAGCGACGGACTGTTAATCCGCAGGTCCCTGGTTCGAGCCCAGGTCGGGGAGCCATTTTAATCAAATGGTTGTATGTGTTCTTCTTTTTGTGGTATTTTCACAAACTGCTATTTTGTCGGGGCAGTTTCATCACCCTTCCTGTCTCCAATCATATATCTTTGTCATGATAACGCTTGCATGGCCGAGCTGCTTTATGTCCTGCCTTTATCACCTGATGATTCTGCCTCGTAGTGCCAGTGCTAGCTAGCTGATTCAAAATTTTTTCATTCATTTAGGGTGTTAGTTCAGATTATTTTAATTGCCATTATATTTACCCAGAGCTTCTAGGCGTGTGCTTCAGTAAGTGCAAGTTAGTCAAGCAAGCCTGCGACAAATACCTCGTCATTTTCTTTTCTTCAGGCAAGTCAAGGGTGTATTAAATACAGCAACTAATAATCAGAAGTGGTGAAATTACAGGTATTTATCTGTTTGTGGCCTGAATTTTTCCTGGCTATCTGTCAGTCTCTAGTTGATCACGTCTTCCGGGCGTATTGGCAAACATTTAGATTCGGGGTGTGTACTCGAAGAAATTTTTGAGAAACAGCATGAGAGTTATTGGGAGTAAGCAGAATAATCTTGCAAATATCATCAAACAGGCATAACTTATAAATAATAAGTGGCTAGATCGGAAGAAATTACAAGTCTGATGTAAATCTGAGTTTGATAAAAAACAGCAGAAAAGATATTAAATGTTTGGTGAGCCAAGGCTCCTTGATCGTAAACTACCGGCGAGTCGTCCTGTAAGGATACACAAACGTTATCGACTCTATAAGTCGTATCGATGTATTTGAGGTTTTGAGAGGAATAAAGTGGTTGCGGGGGCAGGATTTGAACCTACGACCTTCGGGTTATGAGCCCGACGAGCTGCCAGACTGCTCCACCCCGCGACTGAGCCCACAACTTTAAAGTATAAATTGATTTTAGTCAAATAATAATTTCTTGAGACTAAACAATTAATCAATGTTAATCTTGGCGTTTGTCGATTATTCCCATGTGAGGCTCAGGTTGTCCGTGCTGTCGTTCCTTCAGATAACGTTTTAGTGGATCATGAATTACACGAAAAGCGATATCGTCCCAAGGAATTTCCTGTTCTCCAAAAAGCCTGACTTCCAGACTCTCAATTCCCGGGGAAAAATCAAGATCCAGTAATTTTGCCTGGAATAAAAGATAAACCTGACTGATATGCGGCAGACTGTAAATTGCATAGAGTTCGCGAATTTCTACTCGGGCATTGGCTTCTTCGAAAGTCTCCCGCGTTGCACCCTGAGCCAGAGTTTCATTATTTTCCATGAATCCTGCGGGCAATGTCCACTTGCCTCGATGAGGTGCAATTGCTCGTTTACATAACAGAATCTTATTTTCCCATTCTGGAATACACCCAACAATTACTTTTGGGTTCTGATAATGGATGGCGTGACAGTTTGAACAGATGTAGCGTGGCAATGTGTCACCTTCCGGAATACGTAAAACTACTTTACTGCCACACTCGCTACAGAATTTCATGTCTGGAAAGATGTGATTAACGTGTTACTCTGAATTTAAATTCGGCAAGCCATTTGCCTGATTGATCCGTGGCTGTAACACGCCACGAACCCAATCTGTTCTGATTAAGTACCTTGCTGGAATAAGTGCGCCAGTCATTATTGCTAACCGGAAGCATAACCTTGGCGACACGTTTATCACGATAGTACCAATTGATAAATATTTTTCCACCTTTGAATTTATTAAAATGTAAAAAGAGGAAGATTGGTCGGCTTGACTTTCCCGCGAGTGAAATCCGGTTGATGTCATCAACCGGAGCTCTTTGTCGGATATTTGAAGTCAGTTGTGCTTTAACCAGACCAACAGGATAATTGATTTTTTGTGCACCACTTTCTGAGGATTGAAAAGCAGTGGCACCAGGCTTGGTTCCTGGTTTGATTGGTGGATCCGATGTGGCTGCAGAAATTGAATCAAATATCGGACTGGGTATATCTTCGATATGCTCAGGTTCGGTATGTATACCAGCGAGTTCATCGGCTCCTGGATTGCTCCCGGATGACTGGCTGGACGAAAGCTCGGTTATGGCTGAAACGGATTGTGCTGCCGGAACAGGGGGAATATCGGGATTGGCTGGAAGTACTGCTGATGAGGATATTTTGGCTGGATTTATCCCGGATTCTTTATCGCCAGATATCCAGTCTGAAGCCAGCCAGAAAAGCACTGCCAATACAAGCAACAGTACCAGCGATGCACCAATAATTCTGGGCCAGTTATATACATACACAAGGGGAGGGGCTGGTAATACAGGTTCTTTCGCCAGTTTCAGCAAGTCTTGCTCAGCTGCAGAGTGATCAATTGGCTGATCTAGCCGGATACGAATTTTTAACTGGGTATTGGACATAACGATCGGGTATTGTATGAAATTAACCAGCTGTTCAATAAGGACTTGGTAGTTCTATGAGACTGCTTTTAATACAATTACGAGCGATTACAAATTAGTTTTAGCAAGCAGAGCATCCCTTTCTTCTAACAGCTCCACCACTAGCGCAGCACCTGCTAGGTTAATATCCAGATCATGCTGCAGGCGATTAATAATTAACACACGTCTCAAACAAATTCCACTGAAAAACCAGTGTTCCGGTTTAGCTCCAACAGGTTCGAGAATGCCTTCATGCACCAGTGCTGTTACCCATTCAGTATCGACTTTACAAATCTGACAGAGCTCAAGCAGTGAAATCCCTTCACTTTCTTCAATAATAATGCCATTTAATATGCCGTGTTCCATATATGTCATAATCAAATATTGAATCTGGCTCGCGGGTTGAATGCGAGTTTCTGCTCCATCTCGCGATAAAGTGTTCGAGCTTGTTCACTATCAGCAGGAGGCAAAACAATCTGCAAAACTACATATAGATCACCCGGTAATGTGCTCGGGATTCCGCGTCCTTTCAAGCGCAATTTTTGGCCTGAACGGGAATTGGCTGGAATTTTTAGATCAACCTTACTGGTAGGGGTTGGAATCGGGATGGTGGTGCCCAGCGCAGCTTCCCAGGGCGCGACAGGCAACTCCATGAAAATATCTTTACCTTCCACGCTAAAGTGTGGATGAGACTTAAATACAATTTCGAGATATAGATCACCCGCCTTGCCTCGGCCTGCCCCGGGGCTTCCTTGGCCGGCCAGCCGAATATGCTGCCCCTGCTGTATTCCTTTGGGTATACGAACATTTAATGTGCGCTCCCGAATGTGTGGCCTTCCGTCCAGGCCGGGCTCCGTGTGTTGCAGAGTCAGGCTGCGAACACCCCCATTAAAGGAATCTTCCAGGTCTATCGAAATTTTTGCATGGGAATCTTCTCCTTGCAGGTTGAATCCCTGATTACTATGCCGCTGACCACCCTGGTTTCTCCCGAATAGCGCTTCGAAAAAACTGCTGAATTGTGAAGCTGCCGATTGTGTAAATTCACCTCCATGAAATTCAAATCCCTGATCCCATTCAGGTGGGGGTTGAAATTCCTGTCCGCTTTTCCAGCGTGTCCCCAGACGATCGTAGGCGGCCCGTTTTTCAGGATCCTTAAGTACTTCGTATGCCTCACCAATCTCTTTGAAACGTGTTTCAGCTTCCGATTCTTTGCTGACATCAGGGTGGTATTTGCGCGCCAGTTTACGATACGTCCGCTTGATATCGTCCTGTGTCGCATCGCGCGGAATGCCCATAATTTGATAATAATCCTTATATTCCATTTCTATTGTGTCCGGATGGAGTAAGTTATGTTGAAGCCGGCTAGAGTGTTATGCATCAGCACAGTGTACCCGGTCACGCCCGGATTCTTTGGCTTCATACAGCGCCGCATCTGCGCGAGCAATCAGATCATTCGGCGTTATATCATCGTAGTAACTTTGGGTAATACCGATACTCAGAGTAATGTGGGCTGGATGCTCCTTGAATGCAAGGCAGGCAGAGTTGACTTCGGCCCGGATCCGTTCTGCTGTTTTGATTGCTGCACTGGAGTTAGTTTCAGTCAGAATAACCACGAATTCATCCCCCCCATAACGTGCGGCATAGTCTATTGTTCTGATCGATTTCAGCAGGACGGAAGCTACCGTGACCAAAATCCTGTCGCCCACAATATGGCCAAGTTTATCATTTATGGTTTTGAAATAATCAATGTCTATCATCAGCAGGCAGAAGGGGCGGTCGTGGCGTTTGAATCTGGCTAGCTGTTCTGACAGGATGGTATTGAGTTTTGTGCGGTTATACAGGCCCGTCAGACCATCCGTGATTGAGAGTTTTTGCAGTAGTTGGTTTTGTTGCTGCATAGCCTGATTGGCAGTCATGATTTCTATATGCTTGTTGCGTAATGCCCTCGTCATTTGATTGAATATATCAGTAAGCTGCCCAACTTCATCTCTTCGCTTGGCTGGCAGATAAATATCCAAATTTCCTTCTACGATCCCTTTTACTGCGTTGATCAGCTGTTTCAGCGGTGTAACAATAGAATGTCCCATATACAAGGCTACGGCGGTTACAATAATGATAAGTATGCTGACAAACTCAAGAAAACGATTACGTAACTTTATCCATGCAGCTTGTATGGCACTGTGATCCTGCTCTACCAGGATCGTTACGGGAATATTTTCTGATGTATGGGCCAAGCCGATTGCTTTTGGATAAGATAATCCATCATAGGATATTGGTTCATCGAACATCTGAATTAATTCCCATTGATGCGGGCTTAATACTGCCTGGTGATCAACGCCGGGGGCGCTACCCAGCAATACCTTGCCATGCTGATCCAGTAGGACAATTTCACCTGACGAAAATTTCTTGATTTCAGCCAATCTGCTTTCGAAGGTTCCCAAATCCAGAGTGGCAGCGATAGCGCCTATTAACTGGCTGTCATACGACAGCACTGGATAAATAATACTAATAGTTGCTGTAGCAAAACGATCGTTCCAGGCGGGAGGGATGGCAATGGTTCCCGAAGTAAGGGAGGTATGCGTCCATTGTTCAGGGGGTTCGCGTACCTCAGGCGTACTAGTACTACTGCTTGCCACAATTTTTCGGGTGGCATCAAAAACAGTTAATTCAAGTACTTCATCTAGCTTTATCTGTACCGAGCGCAAATAACTGGCCATGACAGATTGCGTCTGCTTTACGGCACTAGCACTCTCGCTATCTGAAAACTGTTTTAAAGTAGTCAATCCCTCAATAACGGGGCTAGATGTTGATAATGCGCGGATGGCAAGCATATTTTCTCCTGCCCATTGATCCAGCTGGTGATTGGTGTTGTCAGCAAGTATGCGCAGTTCACGGGTAACGCTGTCGCTAATCAGCGCTTCATTCTGCTTGAATGACAATAGACTGAGGCTGATTGTAGGCAACAAAGTGGCAATCACAGCAAAAATTACAATCTTGCTTTTTATACTGTACAGAACCAGTCTCAAAATGAGTTAAACCATCATAAAGTGATAAAAATAGTATTGCTTGATATTTATTACAGCCAGCATTTCATGCCAATTACAGCAGTATCGTCATTTACTCGGAGAAAAGGAGGTCAAGCAACAGAAAAAAATAATTATTCTAATCGTACTCTTGGATCTGCAAAGGTGTAGGAAATATCTGTCAGCACCAATCCTGTGATATACAACAATGATCCCAGAAATACCATTGCGCGTACTACTGCAAAATCCTGTGATTGAATAGCGTCAATGGTGTAGCTGCCCAGTCCAGGAATACCAAAAAATGATTCAGTAATCAGTCCTCCAAGAAATAACAGCGGAATGACGACAACTGCCCCGGTTAATATGGGGATCATTGCATTCTTGAGCACATGCCTGAACAATACTATATTTTCCGATAATCCCTTGGCTCGGGCAGTACGTACATATTCCTTATTGATTTCTTCCAGGAAAAGGGTGCGATACCAGCGCGTATTGGCGCCGGCACTGCTGATGATACCCACAATAATGGGCAACAAAAGGAAGCGGGTGGCATCCAGTCCGCTGGCGTATCCGGATATGGGCACCAGGTGCCATAGCTTGCCGATCAAAAATTGGCCGGCAATGATATAAAACAGGCTAGAGATGGACATGAGCATGACACACAGGACGATGCCCCAAAAATCAATGTAGGTGGCCCGAAAGAAAACCATTATCAATGCGAAAGTAATGTAGGCCAGTAACCCGAGCAGAAATACAGGCAACGCAATAGCCAGGCTGGGCCACATGCGTGATTGAATCTCATGGGCGATATCACGCCCGTCATCGGCACGGCCAAAATCGAAAGCAAACATCGAAACGGATTTTTCAAAAAAAATAGTGTCGGTGAATTTCTCGATTCCGTAAGCAACGTTGTTGTAGAGCAGGGGTTTGTTGTAGCCATGTTCTTGTTTCCACTTCCAGATAGCTTCTTCTGTAACGTGTTTCGTCCCCAGATGCATGCGAGCCATATCGTCAGGAGTGTTCACTACAAAGAAAAGTGCAAATGTGATGAGATTGACGCCGACAAGTATCGGAATCGCATAAAACAGCCGACGAATAATGTAATTTAGCATTGAATCAAGCTATCTGTTTTTCAATATTCTGTGCTGTTCTTTACGGTGATAAGCTGCTCGCGCCGGGAATAGAATAATTATCAATAATACTATTCCTATGCCAATTGGCCATACTACCGGCGTATTCCATTCATGGCGCTTCTGATCACGTAATTCAGGGTTGATCCGGTAATATTTGATTGTGTTGTACGCCATTCTGTTAGGTTTCACATTCTGATACCAGGCATGGTACAAAGCGAAGATTTTTGGATGATAACCCCATAGCCAGGGAGCGTCTTCTCGTAAAATAGCAACCATCCGATCAATAATCTGTATACGCTCTGGGCCATGTTCCATATTTTTCATCTGCTCGAACAGCCGATTGTATTCAGCATTATCGTAATTGGCCGCATTTTCACCACTGTTATCCACTTTGCGCTGCGGCCCGTACAATAAAAACAGAAAGTTTTCCGGATCCGGATAATCTGCATTCCAGCCCCATTCAAAAATCTGTGCGTTCCCCTTGCGAATCTTGTCTTGGAAACGATTGTAATCGGTGCTGCGTACTACCAGCTGGATATTGAGTTTCTGAAACTGCATTCGCATCCAGTCCATGATTGATCTGTCATCTGCGCTACGTGCTGTGACGTCATAATACAGTACAAGCGGTTTACCGGTTCTACGACTGATCCCCCCGGGATAACCGGCTTCTGCAAGCAATGCTTGTGCTTGTTTGATTGATTTGCGCCGAACTTCCCCGTTATGCCATTCATAGGAAATCGGATTTATGCCTGCTTCACCTTCATGATAGCCTTCAATGCCCGGTGGAATGGGACCTTGCGCAGCAATACCACGGCCATTGGCAAAGATGGTCAAAAATTCTTCATAATTGACGGCTATAGAAATGGCCTGACGCAGTTTGCGCGCTGCCGCTTTTTCCTCAGGAGTACGGCCACCTACCACCGGATCAAGCATATTAAATCCCATGTAATAGGTGGATGGGGCTACTTCTGTTCCAAGACGAATACCTTGCGCCTCCATTTCTTCAGTGATGGCCGCTTCACCTTGTCCGGTTATCTGTACCGCTTGATCAAAGCTGTCCGAGCCAATACTGGAGGCATCGTAATATCCCTGCAAAAATTTATTCCAGTAGGGAATACTTTCCTTTTCACGGCTGAATATGATTTTATCTATGAATGGCAATGCTTTGCCGGCATCACGCAGCAAGCCATTTTCCATATCTTCCGGCATACCCTCATCCGGATAGTACTCGCCCTTGAAGTTCGGGTTGCGCTCCAGCACCATAATCTGGTTCGGGTTGTTTTCAGTTAGCATGTACGGACCGGTTCCAACCGGGTACCAGTCGAGTGTAAAATTCTTCTCGGCCATACCCGGTTGTGAGAAGAAGTGATCGGCTTCCCATGGAACTGGTGCAAAAAATGCCATGGTTAGCCAGTAGATAAATTGCGGATATTTACCCTTGATACGAATACGGTAAGTGTAATCATCTATCCGCTCGACTCCGGCCAAAGGAAATTTGCGTAAATCCAGGAAGCTGTTTTGGGGTTGGGTTTTATCTTGATCTCTTAAAGTTTCAGCATATTCGCGCAGCCCTATGATGTAATCTGCCATCAAGCCAAAGATAGGGGAGTGCAGTCGAGGATGGGCCAGTCGCTTGATCTGGTAGATAAAGTCATCGGCAATCAGTTCTCGTGTTCCTGTATGCTCAAAATCACTGATTTTTTGGACTGTCTGTATATCCTGCCGAGTCAATGCATGATAAAGCAGGTGTTGATGCTTATCCTGCGCGAATGCCGGGTGAGGTTGATAAAAAATACCGGATCTGATGGTGATTTCATAAACAGAGTAGGCGACATGAGCACCAGCCGAATTGGGAGGCAGTTGCACGCCATTGTCGTCCTGATAGCTTACAACGGGCATTTTGCTGGCTGTTTGAGGAATCAGAGTCAGCGGTCGTTTCAAGAAATGGTATTGCAAGGGGGGTTGATAAATCTGGGCGGTAAACAGGATTTCATTCGAACTGTACGACTGTACGGGATCCAGGTGTTTGGGACGCTCAGCAAAAGCATTGTAAAGAATGTTTTTACCAGAGTCCGAATCCGGGTATGGATTGTTCCAGACATCTGAACAACCGGATAGTATCAGGCACGGCATTAACAAGCTGATCTGGCATATTATTTTATTAAGTTTCATTTTCAGGTAGAAGCCGGCCAGTACAGAAAGGTAATTCGCGTCAATTACCTGTATCCAGTTTCTTTTCATGAACAATTGAGAGAGGTTAAATAACATCGGGGCTATATACAAAGACTCGAAGCTATATTGCAAATATGAGAAAATGGTCGTTTCAGGCTGTCGGATCATTATTCAAACTATCTGATATGCGCGAACTTTAATCCAACAAATATATTAAACACAACGTCATGATACCTCGTCCTATCCCGGAACCTAGTCCCGATCTGTATACCGAAGAAGAAGTTTCAAAACTGGTGCACGAATTTTATGCCAAGGCGAGAAAAGATGCTGCATTGGGCCCCATCTTTGAGGAGCATGTGATTGATTGGGATGCACATTTTGTGCAGATGATCAATTTCTGGTCAGCACAGTTACGTGGCACCAGCCGTTTTCGTGGTGCGCCCATGCCCAAGCATGTTGCTTTACCTGAGCTCAGCGCAGCATTATTTAGACGCTGGCTGCAGCTTTTCCGGGAAACGACCCATGAACTGGGGAATCCGGATCTGAAACAGCACGCAGATACCGTCGCTGAATTTATCGCCGGACGCCTCTGGATGGGCTATCAGATGAGTCATTTCCCGCATCGTGAGCCGGTTGGTCTTGATGCTGTAGAAGTATGAAAAATAATAAATCTACGCTACTGAGATCGTCATGGAACAGTCATCAGGCTGTCACGAGGTAGCTATCCAACCAGAGTATATTTCCGGTCGATCAGTCATCGAATTATTGGCATGCGTATAACCAGGCGGGCTGCAGCCAGCAAGGAGGAGCCAGTTGCGCTGACTATAGGGAATTTCGATGGTGTTCATCTTGGCCACCAGGCGATGATTGCGCGATTGAAGCGAGCAGCGCGTCGTTTGGGGGCTGCATCCTGCGTTATGACATTTGAGCCGCATCCTAGGGAGCTTCTTATGCCTGATCGTGCCCTTGCTCGATTGACAAATCTGCGTGAAAAGCTCGAGCTGCTGGCGAGTCTGGGTGTGGATCGAGTTCAGATTTATCGTTTCAATCATGCATTTGCGAAAATCAGCGCAGAATTGTTTGTTACACGCATTTTGTTGCAGGAAATGAACGTTTGCTGGTTGCTGGTAGGAGAGGATTTTTGCTTTGGTGCCCGGCGATCGGGAGATGTTGCCTTGTTGCAGAAATTATTTTCGGAATCAGGCGGGAGGGAGCTAGAGGTAATGTCCCCAGTTGTATTGGATGAATTGAGAGTTTCAAGTACGGCAGTTCGTCATGCGTTAGCGTCTGATGATCTTGATTTGGCAGCAGAACTCCTTGGGCGTCCTTTCACCATGGGCGGACGAGTTGTGGATGGTTTGAAGCTGGGGAAGAAACTGGGATTTCCAACCGCTAATATTCAACTAAAAGATCATCATCCGTTGTTAAATGGTATTTTTGTGGTGGAAGCAAGTTGGCGTAATGGCTCCGGTTTTACACAACGGGTGAGGGGAGTGGCCAGTCTGGGAGTTCGGCCAACTGTTCTCGAATATGCCCAGCCCGTACTTGAAGTACATCTGTTTGATTTTGATGAAGATATTTATGGGCAACGGTTGCGAATCGAGTTTTTGCAAAAACTCAGAGATGAGGAAAAATTCCCTGATATGGAAACGCTTGTGAAACAAATGGAACAGGACGTTGTCCACGCCAAAGCCTATTTTTCCCAAATGGATTCTTCCATGCATGCAACAGCTTGCCTGGATTGCTGATATGACGAACGATTATAAAAAAACACTAAACCTGCCTGATACGCCTTTTCCTATGCGTGGAGATCTGGCTCGGCGTGAACCCGTCATGCTCAAGGCCTGGCAGGAAAAAAATCTTTACCAGAAAATCAGGGCTGCCAGTCAGGGACGGCCGAAATTTATTCTGCATGATGGTCCACCCTATGCAAATGGTGATATTCATATCGGCCACGCTGTCAATAAAATCCTCAAGGACATCGTTGTCAAGAGTAAAACCTTGTCTGGCTTTGATGCACCTTATATTCCAGGATGGGATTGTCATGGTCTGCCCATCGAACACCAGATTGAGAAGAAGCATGGCAAACATTTGCCGGCGGATCAGGTGCGCAAGCTGTGCCGAGCTTTCGCGCAGCAACAGGTAGATCGACAAAAAGCTGATTTCATGCGACTAGGGGTACTGGGTGACTGGGAGTATCCTTACCTTACGATGAATTATGCAACTGAGGCTGGCATTATCCGTGCGCTTGGGAAAATTTATCGCAATGGTCATCTTTATCAGGGGCAAAAACCGGTCAACTGGTGTATCGACTGTGGCTCAGCCTTGGCAGAAGCTGAGGTGGAGTATGAAAACAAGCGTTCGCCAGCGATTGATGTTGGCTTTGAAGTGGCAAACGAGCAGGATGCTTATCACCAGCTTGCCGCGGCAATGCATATACAGATTCCAGATGGTACCCGTATTCTTGCCGTGATCTGGACGACGACGCCGTGGACGCTTCCTGCTAATCAGGCGGTATGTATACATCCCGAGTTCGAGTACAGTCTGATCAGTACCGCCCAGGGGTGGCTGTTGCTGGCTTCCGAGTTGGTAGATACTTGTCTTGCCCGTTACCAGCTTGAAGGGCAGGTAATGGCAACTTGCAAGGGGCAGGCACTGGAGGGGTTGCCCTTACACCATCCTTTTGCAGATCGCACCGTTAAAATAATCTGCGGACAACATGTAACGCTGGAAGCCGGTACAGGTCTTGTTCATACCGCACCTGCGCACGGCCTGGACGACTATTTTGTTGGCCAGCAGTATGGGTTGCCCAGTGATAGCCCGGTCAAGGGGGACGGTAAATTCCGGGAGGAAATTCCACTGGTTGGCGGGTTGTTTGTCTGGAAAGCCAATGCTGTTGTAATTGATGCACTGCAAGCGGATGACCATCTGTTGCATGTGGAAGAAATTGAGCACAGTTACCCACACTGCTGGCGCCATAAAACACCAATTATTTTCCGTGCGACACCGCAGTGGTTTATTGGTATGCAGCAATCCGCTGATTCGCACTCTCCCGAAAAATTATTACGTGACCTTGCTATTCATTCAGTGGAACTCACCCGTTTCTATCCAGCATGGGGCAGGGCGCGGTTGGAAGCAATGATTGGGAACCGCCCTGACTGGTGTATTTCTCGCCAGCGCAACTGGGGAGTGCCGATGACCTTTTTTATCCACAAGGAAACGCATGCATTGCATCCCCAGACGCAGGAGTTGCTGGAGAAAGTGGCCGATCTGGTTGAGCAACAGGGGATTGAAGCATGGTTTAGCCTTGATGCGGCTGAGTTGCTGGGAGAAGAAGCACAACATTACCAAAAGCTGACAGACACACTGGATGTCTGGTTTGATTCTGGCACCACGCATGAAACTGTACTAAAAACGAATCCACAGTTAAAGCACCCGGCTGATCTTTACCTGGAGGGCTCTGATCAGCATCGTGGCTGGTTTCAGTCGTCGCTGCTGACAGGGTGTGCGATTGACGGCTATGCGCCCTACTCTGCCCTGCTTACGCATGGTTTTGTAGTGGATGGGCAAGGTTACAAAATGAGTAAATCGAAAGGTAACGTCATTGCCCCGCAAAAAATTGCTGATACGCTCGGTGCTGATATTTTGCGGCTGTGGGTAGCTTCTACCGATTACTCCGGAGAATTGTCCATCTCCGATGAAATCCTTAAGCGCACGGTTGAAACCTATCGACGCATCCGCAATACCCTGCGTTTTCTACTGGCCAATCTGGCTGATTTCGACCCGGTTACAGATGCATTGCCACCGCAGGAATGGATAGAAATTGACCGTTACATGCTCGTCTATACTGAAGCATTGCAGAATGAGCTTATCCGGCTTTATGAACGTTATGAATTCCATCAGGTGGTTGCCCGGTTACATCATTTTTGCTCCGAAGATCTGGGAGGGTTCTATCTGGATATCCTCAAAGATCGTCTCTATACCACGATGATGGATGGGATTCCACGACGCTCTGCCCAGAGTGCGCTCTATCACATAGTGCACAGTCTCGCACGTCTGCTTGCACCAGCGCTGAGCTTTACTGCAGAAGAAGTCTGGCAGCAACTGAGTGGATCGACGGATGACAGTATTTTTTTGCATACCTGGCATCGCTTCCCGGAGCAGCCGGGAGATGCGCAAATTCTGATCCAGCGCTGGCAGCAGTTGCGTGAGTTGCGCGCTCGGGTGTTGAAACAACTGGAAGATGCGCGTATTCAGGGAAAAATTGGTTCATCACTTGCTGCTACAGTAGAAATTCGCACAATCGGGGAAAACTATATATTGCTCGATTCGCTGGAAGACGATCTCAGATTCGTACTGATCACGTCTGAAGTCCATTTGCAGCATGTAGATAAGGCTACTAAAGAAACAATTATTGTAACTGCCAGCCCTCATCAGAAATGTGAGCGTTGCTGGCATTATCGGCAGGATGTGGGGTCGATTGCTGAACATCCATCACTGTGTAGTCGTTGTGTGAGCAATCTTTCGAGGCCTGGTGAACACCGGCGCTATGCCTGATTCCTGTGAAGAATCACTGGGAAAATATATAGGGGTGCGTGATGAAACTGTATTTCAGTCTGAGTTTGGCCACAATCATCCTGATGCTGGATTTACTCAGCAAACGCTGGGTTGAGCTTAATTTATCGTATGGTCAGCAGATTGTCATCACTGAATTCTTCAATCTTGTACTTGCCTACAATGCAGGAGCAGCCTTCAGTTTTTTGAGTAATGCTTCTGGCTGGCAGCGCTGGTTTTTGAGCGCAATTGCTCTTCTTGTATCAGCTCTGATTATTTATCTGTTGTACAAGAACACAACAAACCGGCTGTTTTGTATTGCGTTGAGCTTTATTCTAGGGGGGGCATTGGGCAATCTCTGGGATCGGATTATGCTGGGGCATGTTGTCGATTTTCTGGATTTTCACGTGAGTGGTTATCATTGGCCAGCATTTAATCTTGCTGATTCAGCCATAGTCTGCGGAGCGTGCTTGTTGATTCTGGACGGGATTCTGAATAGACAGAACGATTCTATTCAGGAAGGGTGAGACAGAATCTTCAGGGATTTGTCTGTGATCAGTGCGAACTGATTTACCTTACCGTATTAGGATCAATGGTCTATCCTGCCTACTACCAGGATACCATCATGGCAGCAAGATTCTAACCACGTCATACAAGTACATTCAACGATAAAGGAAACAAAACCGGATCATGTCGAACGACTCTGTCAAAATTGATGGAGCAATAGTACGCAAAACACCTTATGGCATGCTGCGTGAACCGACCTTCTCGGGCATACTTTCTTTTATGCGTTGCAGTTTCCGGAAAGACTTGACAGGTGCCGA
>JACDJA010000765.1_pt1 | contig 32944 bp, 29 predicted proteins | sample 7449241 | NCBI WGS metagenome assembly JACDJA01 (sample SAMN14253289, study PRJNA609438) | sludge metagenome | isolation source: initial anaerobic sludge | collected 2018-12-20 | reverse complement strand
ATTTCGGCATTTATGCCATATATTTCATAGAGTTTCAATCCTAGTTTCTTATTGGATGGGTTGGGAATTCCTACATATCCCTTGATTCGAGATATCGCATTCCCGTTTCAATCCTAGTTTCTTATTGGATGGGTTGGGAATGCGATTGGCAAACCCAATCCAGTGGGGACAGACTCTAAGCCCATCCCCACAATTTTTAAATTCCCCGTTCTCAGTATGTCAAAGAACGTTCTGCACGCAAAAATACATCCCGTTCCGCATTCTGAAAGCCGCGCCGCCGTTGCCATTAGCATTGGTTTTTATTTGATGAAAAATAAATTGCCCACCGGAAACCCTATTTTATACAGATATTCCGGTAGGTACAATTTACACATCTTTTCTTAAACGCGGTGGCTTTCGGATATTTATTTCCTTCAATGATGCCCATCATCTGCTGAATGCTTTCCTGTACTTGTTCCTTTGCTTCCAAAGGAATGGGTACCTCTATCAACTTGTGCTTGCTGCGCGTATAAACTAAAAATCCCCTGTTCACCTTCACATCAAAATTCGCTTCTATCAATAAAGCATAACAGTACAATTGTTGCTTATAGGTGTCATACACTTTATCTTCCCAATGGGCAAATTTGTAGTCCAAAGGTGCAAACGTGCCATCCTGTAGGCGCAATACCTCATCCACTTTTCCCCTTAGCCCCTCCATACCCAAATACTGGTCTGTCCATTTTTCCGCTGCTCCAATTTTCTTTCGCAAATAGTCCTTGTTTCTCTCCAGCTTTTCATCGTGAAGTTCCCTGCCTCGGGTTACCTTATAAAATTTTTCCTCATATTGCGGAATGCGTAGCACATATTCAAAAAACGTGTACCGCGCACAATACAAAAATTCGATAATCTGGGAGGGATAAAAACTTTGCATCAGAAGAACAGCGATTTAATTTCATCGGTGACCAGTTTTTCGTCAAAAGCCTGGCCCATCATCGTACAATCTTTTAACTGCTCCCTGTTCATCCTAAAGATGTATATCTTATCCGTGTCTTCATTGATAACCTTCTCTATCTGCAACTCCAGGCTATCTTTTTCATTCGCATTCAACGTACCCAAAAAACACGAATACTGTACCCTGTAAAGTCCCGCTTTTAAACAGGCCTTGGCCACAAAGGAGCGTGCAGCGTCATTTTTGATGTCATATAATACCCAAATTATCACGGTTTTTAAAATTTTTTAATTTTGAAAGCATCCGGTGCCTCATTACCACCCTGTTTTCAATTGTTCGGATAGTCCATTATTCGTTTGTTTCTCAGACTTAAGCCGAAGCGGTTCCTTAAGAGAGAATTGCTCTTCAATATTTCATGATTTCCATCCTTCAATGTTTTCGGTCAATTATCCATTCACTCATTCATCTTACTCTATTAGGCTATTGGCAAAACGGTGTGCCTCTAGTTGTACGGCATTCATTCTGGTTTGCAACCGTCCCTTATAACGGATTTTCTCACTGTCCAGATATTCCAGATACGGTGCTACGAAAAATGCCTTTCCCTCCTCATTTAAAGAAATTCCACCTGCATGTGCGGAAAAAAATGCCTTGTTGGTCTTCTTTCCCGTAAACAGTCGGAACACAAACCGCTCCGCATGAATACGGTAGGGTTCAATAAAGTCAAAGACCAGACTTTTGGTATTGTAATCATCACGATGCATAAACCCGACAAACGGATCCAATCCCGCCAGCATTAGGGCGCGTTCTATCCTGCTGTACAAAATGCCATAGGCGTAGTTGAGCATGGCGTTGAATTCATCCTTCGCCGGCCGGAAGCTCCTGCCCTTAAAGGCAAATGCCTCTGGCATGCACTGCGAAAGCGCATAAAAATATTGTCTTCCGGCCGAGCCTTCCCATCCGCGAAAAGAATCATCCACCTCTTTGATGGATTGGGCTTCGCTGTTGAGAATGTTCTGACGGAACTCCAGGATGGAGGCAATTTTTTCGTCCAGTGTGACGTGCATCTGCGTGCGGTGCTTTTTTAGGTCCTGCAAAAAGTCTGCTTGGTTTTCCAGTTTTTGCCCCAACCATTCTTTTATTACTTCCACTCCTGCTTTGTTCATGGATGCTTTTAACTGTTCCTTCCTAATTTTGGTAGTGCTGCCCAATTTACTGTGCCAAAACCTTCCCATAGGGTGGCCATTGTTCTCCACTACTACAATATCGATATTGTGTTTAAGGGCCAGGGCAATGGCATCTGTGCTCAGGGCCGCACCTTTGCTTATGATGAACGAAGTGATTTTATGGGCAGCAATGTGATTTACTTTAACTTCTTTTGTCTCCGTTTCGCGAGTTTTGATCTGGAACATCTCGTCCTTGACGTGAAGGTAGGTGCCGTAAGTGTTTATGAAGATTTGCATTGGGTTGGTTGATTAGTGGGTATGGATCAATGGTTAAATGTTTCAAGGGCTGAATGGTTCATTGACTGAATGGTTCAATGGTTGAATGATTGAATGAATTAATTGTTCAATGTTTAAATGCAAGTTCTATTCCCACATTCATTCGCACATTCATTCATTCATTCCATCTCGTCCTTCGCTCATTCTTACATTGATTCATTCACTCCATTATTCTTTTCCATTTCAAACCCTCAACGGATCGATCAATTCCAAATCCTGGATATGCTGGAAATCTTTAATATTTGCAGTAACCAAAGGTAGCTTTTCCGTGAGTGCGGTTGCGGCGATAATGGCGTCGCCTAGGCTCATTCTCTTTTGTTGGCGAAGGTGGATTGCCACGTGGATGATTTGGTGATTTATTAGAATGTTATCACACTGCTCGAAGAACTCTTCAAAATAGCGTTTCTCTTTCAATACGAGTTTGGGATAGCCCAAGACTTCCAACTGACTAATTAAAGAAACAACTATTTTTTTTGATTTTAACCATTTTCGCAGTTGACCGTGCTCAACGAGTCCTGTATAAATTATGATGTTTGAATCTAAAATCAGCCTTTTATTCACGTCCATAAAGCTTTTTGTCTTTTCTTATCTCACGCTGCCAGGCAACCGGATCTTTAATACTTTTAATTCCACCCGAAGCCGCCATTTCTTCCATCAGTTGATAGAGTTTTTCAGAACGTTCGGCCTGATTCTCTTCGTTTATTTCCGTTTTCTTGGTAGTACATTTTTTTATGGACAAGCCTAACTCCTCGGCGAGTTTCTCAATGAGCTTTAAGCGATTTCTGTTGTTTCCCGAAATTGTAATTTCCATATCCTCTTGGGTTTAATTGTATAAATATAATGAATTTATCAATGAGTAAACGAGTCCCAAGGTTAATGGTTCAATGATTGAATGGTTTAATGGTTCAATGTTCAATGATTCAATGGTCAATGGTTCAATTATTCAATGGTTAAATGTTTTGGTCCCCATTCCCTCATTCCTTCCTTCCTTCATTCATTCATCCATTCATTCATTCAAACATTCAAACATTCCATCATTCCTTCTACCATTTACCCTTTCCTCTTTACCACCGTTCCAAACCCCCGGGAAACCGATTTTCCGAGGCCAATCTCCTCCGGAAGCAATGCATTTACCACAAAGCTGCCCGAAAAAGCAACCATCTTATTTTCCTTAAAATGGGTGCTTTTTTCCTGCACGTTTACCTTCGCCATTAAGCGCTCATGAGATCCTAATTCAATAGTTGTATTCCTGAAAAAACTCAGGATGTGCCCCACAAGAATGGCATGGAGCATATCCTGTTTTTCAGTTTCGTTTTTTAAGGTGCTATATTTGGTGTAATTGGTCTGGTTCAACGCCATCCATAAAGTGGCAAATTCATATTCGTGCAAGTTTTGGCTATAACCTACTTCCTCGCTCTTTAGTTCAATGTTTTTGGTGTTCACAGCATATTTCTCCCCATCAATATCCAGTTCTTTGATATTGAGGAACAAGCTGGGCAAGAGTTCCGCACCTTCATTGATGCCAATAAGTGTGGGGACATTCTTGATGACTTTGTACTGAACAGTGGGATATTTATATCGAAACCTACCATCTTCATAATGGTTGTGCAAAATAGGGGAGTGCTGTTTGAACAAATTCCCGAAATAACCACGCAATTTATGCGCATCGCGGGTCTGCAGTTTTATCTCGGGGAATTGTATGCGGCAGATTTGGAGGTTTTGGGTGGTGGCTGAGGTGGTCATGTCTTTCTTGTTTGGATGAAAAAATGTGATTCATGGATTTGACTTATGACAAAAGGACGTAAGACATAGGACTTATCCGGTTTAAGTAGTTAACATGCAGTTATTTGTTTAAAAAATAATTTTCTCAACCTCATCTAATTGAGCTTTATGTCCTACGCTGGCCCGCCGAGCAGCTTTAAAAAGCCTTTAGTCAGCTCATTTGTTAGTTTATTCTTGCAGCCTTCGTGATAATGCCATCAGAAAAAACTCGAAATCTTTGTGGCCTTCCATTGCTTTGACCCATAGAGTTGTTTAAGCATATAATTGATCATTTTTAAATCTATTTCGGTCTCGTCATATTCCTCGTCTTCTGGGATGCCATACCACTCCAGCAATTCCTCACGTTCAGGATGGTTCTTGTCTTTTACGGCTTCCAGGAATTCCCGATAGCCCCAGACTCCACCGATGTCTTCCGGAGGACACTGTCCAACGGCATCGACACATAGAGGAGTGCCGGTAAAGTTTTCCACGTCTTTTTTGCTGGGCTTGAGAAAGGAAATCCGGTGCCACCAGTCATCGCCGAAGTCGTACCAGTACCAAAAAGGTTTGGCATCGTTTTCATCCACAAATACTTTTTTTAAGTGGGTCTTGAAAATATCTTGCAATGGTGCGCTGAACGTGCCAAAATCATCCTCAAAATCATTGGGTATGCCCACGCGGATGGTGCTTTTCCATTTGGCATCGCTGAATTCGAATAAATGGGCGTGCTCCCAGCCCATACTGTCCTGGATAATAAGGTGGAGTTGGTAAAGGGTAATCTCTTGTGGCACCAGGACTTTGCGGATGATCTTGTGCGGCATGTCCTTGAGTTCTATTTTTAGTTTTAGGGGTGTGGGCATGGAGGTAATTTTATTCGTTAAAGAGAATCGGTTGCTTAAAATACAAAACTTTTGTTTTCTTGCTGTTTTCTCCGGTCAAAACCTGTTTCTATATTATATCTTGTGTCTATATTTTCTTGAGGAACGACTAAAATGTCTTCTTCATATTCATTAATTAAATCCAAGTCTTCACATAAGTATTTAGGAACGGAAATAATATGTTGTTGAAACTGTAATTTCCAGTTTTTATTGAATTCTTCGGAACTCAGTTCCCCAAGAATTTTTTGCAAGTATTTATCTCTTAGTTTGCTGGCTTCCGAATCTACTTCTATAAACACACTTGCATATCGATCAGATTCTTCAATGATTCTAAAAGCGGAAACAGGATTCGTATTTTTGTCTTCATTGTCATAATTAAGGGTTTGCATCGATTCAAAAAACTTTCTCGAATCACGAAATGAACTTTTATCGGAAATGCCACTAAAATAGGTTTCAATTAATTTTAAATATTCTTCTTCCTTAAAGCATTCTTGTTGCTCCAATGCTTTCTTCGCTTGCATATACGCCAGACGGCCATAAATCCGAATGGTTTTTTTTGAATCGAAATCTACAATATAGAGCGGGGCGTGTGTTTTGTTGAGATTATTATTTCGGTTGATACGGCCGGCAACTTGAACGATTGAATCTATTGGTCCTATATCTCTAAAACCCATATCAAAATCAAGGTCAACGCCAGCCTCTACTACTTGGGTAGCAATTAAAATAGGAGCTTTCCCATCTTCTAATTGTTTTTTAATGGCTTTAATCCTGTTGAATCGATGTGCTGGAATAATATTGGTTGATAAACAATGAATTGGATTTTCCAAAGAATTTTCTTCCAAATGCATACTAATGGCTCTGTGTAATTCAATTGAGAAATTGACGGTATTGCAGACTATTAAACAAGAGTTATTGGCTTGCCATTTTTCGCCAAATATTTTGGCAATAAAGTTCTCAATAGCTTCTTCCTGCTCTTCAAAAACTTCTTCCAAAAGTGGATAAACAGCTGTTCTCTTAAAACGTGCAAACACTGCTTCATAAGTAGTGAGTAATTCTTTTGGATTTACTTTTTCGCCGAGTTTTCCCAGTATTTCTTGTTCTGCCAATTCAAAAATTTTCGGTCGGGTAGCCGTCATCAAGATTATTCTGGACTTTAAAAATTTTGAAAGATAAAATAGAGAAGCTCCCAATAGTGGCATCTGATCCAAACGCAAGGTTTGAACTTCATCCAAAATGATAATCGCATTGGCAAAATGATTAAATTTTTTCAAAAGTTTATTTCGATTGCCAATCAAAGTTTGAAAAAACTGAACAAAGGAAGTAATTACAATATCAGCTTGCCAAGTATCCAAGGCCATCAATTTCTGATTGTAATTATGAACCTCGCCACTATCGCTTTCTTTATCCTGTCCAAAAATATCAGCATATTGATAATGACCTAAAATTGTGACATTTTGTGTTTCTAAAGTTTTTTTATACTCTGCTAAAGCCTGTTCTATGATATTAATAAAGGGCAATGCATAAATAATCCGCGATTCGATGTTGTGCTCTTTTTTTATTTTGTCCTTTAATTTTAAGGAAAAATCCAATGCCGTCATCGTTTTCCCAATTCCCGTAGGAGCAGTTAAGGTGAAAATATACTGGTTTAAAATAGCGTTATCCTCCAGATGCGATGTAACCACGGCGCGACAATAATTCCGAAGCTCGGAATCATCCAAATCTTGAATATTTATATCCTTCGTAGAAACTTTTCCAAATCGCTTATCAACAGCATCCGGTATAATGGTTTGTAAAGTATATGGAGAAGTATCTGATGCATCCAATTTATCGCCTTCAATAAGTAGTGAAAACAAGTAATTGATTAAATAATAATCTTGAATGCTTGCGTCCTTCTTTTGCCAGACTCTAAATCCTTTTCTGATTTTTCTTTCATCTGTATAAAATATGTTCTCACCCAGACCAACAATATCTAAATCATTCTCGATTTGCTTTAAATGTGGTATTAAATTTTCTTGTTGACTTTTGATAATATCACTCAATCCTACATCCAACTTCGTAGCAACTTCTGAGAAATTAGTCAGTTGGCTATGGTGAAGGAAGATTAAGTAAAACGCCAATAAGGCTTTTTTATCATCCTTTTCCAATAGATTAAAGGCAGTAAACCCACCAATCCGTGCGTGTTGTTTCAAGTTTTGATGGATTGGCTCTGTTTGGAGCAAATAATTTTGAAAATAAGAGGTGTATTTGCCCAAATCGTGGAGATTGGCAGTCAGTTCAACAAACTCTTTTATTTCTTTCGCAGGAAAACCCAAATCCACATTGTCAGCTAAATGAAAAAGAGCTTTCTCCTTAACACCCAAAATATGTGTTTTTAGTTCTTTCGATCCAAAAACTTGTTTCTTTTCATCCTTTTTACTGTGGGAATAAAATATCATAGATCCATAAATTGAATATTCAATTTTCCCGATTTGGTATTCAATTGATAGTAAGGAGCCTTTAATATTACTCGCACAGGATTGGGCGTAATGGAAAAAAGCAGTTTATTCATTTTCCGCACCTCTCTGTTCCCATTTCCAATAAAATCTCCAGGAAGCATATCTTCTTCTATGAAATTGTAATTTTCGTATTCATCACGATTGAATTTTAATTCCTCTACAACACTCACTGGAATAGCCGAATGCATCAAGACAAAACCTTTATCTTCGATTTCAGTGATTTCACTTTCATTAAATAGCTGAACCTCAGAAATAGTTGCGTTGAAATTAGCGATTCCCAAAGTAATATTGAAAACTGGCTCATTGGTTAGAAAGTGGTTTTTAACCTTTTCAAAACTTTCTTCACCAAATTCACTGCGGGAAATAAAGATTTGATATTCCACTTGGTTCTTGGCCATATTCCATCCCGATACTATTTCGAAAGGCGTTTGTATCCTACCGTTTTCACCACGTAAATCAGATGACCAATGTTTTGAGATGTCTCCAATTGACTTGACGCTCAAAAAGTTCAACCGATGAAAACTTTTCTTTAATGGACTGAGTACCCTGATGCCAAAATGTATTTTCTCTGAGGCCAAATCTTCATAATAAGAATCTTTTGGCAATCCCATAGCAGCTGCAACGATTCCCATTAAAGTTGTACGCGGTGGGATGGAAAAACTAAAGGCCGTATTATTGGCATAATACTTCCTGAAGTGCGCCATCTTTCCGCCGATTTTAAAACTCAGTATTTCCATAACAAAATTGTTTTAAATGAAACTCTTCTGTTACAATGAAAATTCAAAATCGGCGGAAGTGCGAATTATAACATCTTTTATTTTGTCTGTATTTTCGTTTAATAGGTTTTTCAATGGAGCTAAATTCAGAATTAAATCTTTGAATTTTCGAACTTGTTTGTCATTAATTCCTTCAACAGGCTTTGTTTCTACATAATTTCGCAAATCGCCAAACTGCCCGTTTGACACTCCTTCATTATAGATTACCTCCACATATAATTTAGGATATTGATTCAACTTGGAACGGGTAGGATTGGCAGGAATACTTTCCCAGATGGCATCTCTAAAGATTTTCACATCTTCCTCGGTTAGACCAGTAGATTGGGCAGCCGGTGCATTGATGGTCCCGTTAAAGCCCAATAGGCTGTAGTGTAGGCGATAATCTTTCCCGAAGGTGCTGCTGTCATCGTTCATAATGGTTACAATAGAGCTCGAGTCCATAAGTTCCACTTTGTTGAAGGAATACCCCCAATTTAGCTGAATGGGTCCAGTATATGCCTTGGTAAAACCTCCTACGGCAAAAGCACTTCCAAACATCCGAATGTCAATGAATTTTTGTTTTACCAAATAAGCGAGAAGCTCGTAATTTACATCCTTATGTTTAAATTTTTTATCTGTAATCGCTTTCCATACATTTTCAGAATCTTTTTCTTTTGCAATAATATCTTTGTAAACTTTTAATGCTTCCGGGGTTTCTGAAAAGGCAGCTTCTAATTCTCCCTCATTTTCCATTGTTCTTTTGACCACCGCTTTTAGTTTGCTGTCCACACTAACCTTATTATTGCCCTCCATATTGACAAAAACCACTTCATTTTCATTGACCGCGGTCAAATAATCTCTTATAAATCGTTTTACCCGTGTATCGGTCACCAAGTTGGTTTTGGTGTCGTAATCCATTCTGGGCTTGTTCTCCTGATCCGGATCGCCATTGGGATTGCATTGTATGGCTTCGTAAATAAATAGAAAATCTGATGAATTTTTAATGCTGCTCATTATTTTGATTTTTAAGGTTGGTTATTCGTTGATTGTATTACTTTCATTTTTCTTTCCGGCTCCAAAGGAATATCCCGTCAGCATAAAGAAGATAGCTTCTTGAGGATTTAAGCTCCAATTGTTGAAATCAAATTCTTTTCCGAATTTTTGGTCAGTAAAGACAACTTTGTTCATTGCATTGTACTGTTTTGCTTTTTCTATTAGATCAATGCGCAAACGTTGAATGCTATCCTTATCCATACCGTTGAAATTGACCTTTTGGACAACTGTTTTGTTTTTTCCTTGTTGTAAATATTCCACGCTATTAAGCATTCTGCCCAGATAAAACATTGCCCGTTGTTCCTGATTATAGTTCATTTTATGAAAAAAGTCATTCTCAACTTTGTCATATTGGTTAACTTCCTCTGTGTTTGTATTTGTTTCCTCCATATCGATAAGATTTAATTCTTTTAATAATTCAAAAAAGGCTAAATATTTGAAAACGCTGTCACGAACGGCGAAATAGAAAAAGTCTTTTCCATAACTTTTAACGTTCGTATAGCTATTGTAACGAGAATAATAATGGCATAAAATCAATTCGGTAAAGTATTCATAGAGAACATCCTGATGAACTTTTCGATTCTCTAAAATGGTTTTGAACAGATCTAATGCTTTGTTCTTCTTCTCTTTATCCTTCCTTAAAGGAATAATGGGATAAAGGGAATTAAAATTTAAATTTCTGGGCTCGCCATAATCGGTCATAACCGCTTCCCAATTCACAAAATCATATTTTTGAAAACGTTTGTTGATTTCATAAAACGATAATAACAACTTATCTAAATGAAATGTACTCACATCTTTTATGACCTCTGTGGATTTAAAAAAATTCCCGTCGGACTCAAAAGCGATAAAATTGATCCAAAAAACCTCGTCATCTTGCTCCAGCCAGTCTCGAATGTTTTTATTGAGCGCATCCAATTTCTTTAGATTAAATAACAAGTCAGATTTACGCTGAATGCCTTCCAGGGCCATTTCTAAGTCGACATTTGATTTATGTAGAAACTGTGGTATTATAACGTGATCAAGATTCGCTATTCGCACCTTATATCCTTGATTTAGAAGATAGTTTGAGGCGTAATCCAAATATTCCTGATTCTCAGCACTTACCTGATAGTTAAGTCCAAATTTATTTTTATCGAAAACTGATGCATAATTTTTTGTTTCGGTAACAAACATCTTGTTCAAACTATATCTGGTGTCCAAAGTTAATTCGCTTACATTTTCGCTCTTTTCACCACTGGCGTAACAAAGTTTTGTGGTTTTTTTATTTTTAATTTTGGAATTCTCTTCCTTGCCAAAATAAAGTTGTTCTATAAAAGTTCTGTATTCAGGAATTTCGGAAAAAGCGGTTGGTAAGTCATACCCAAATTCAGTGGATTTTAAATAAACAACCAAAAAAATAAGTTTCTCGTCCCGATTGAGCTCAAATCTGTTTTCTATCGATTTTATGTCCACTTCATTTTTAATATCCGACATTGTTTGCTCAAAAAAATTCTCTTTCAATAGAAATATTTGGTCCAACAGCTTTTTGAAGTCTTCCTTAAATAATTTTGGATCAAATTTTAATATAGCTTCTTCCAGCTCACCGGTTTCAGCTGTATCGTTATCTTCTTTTCCAAAGAAAGTTTTAAAAATTTGTGTGATTTTTTTGCCTGGGACAGAGGTGTATATAGCTTTGTTATTTCCTCCTTTAATCTTTAAAGGAAGGGTTTGTGTTATTTTCTCTTCGTCATATTCGTCTAAATTATTTCTGTCGATAATCACCTCTTGCCTGTCCAGGTCGAAAATAACACGTAGGCTATAATTTTTCAGACGATTACCGTGTTTGTCAGTGGTAGGGGGTTCGGGATAATCCAAAAACCGATCCCATTCACTTTTCCCCTGGCTCTGCCATTGGCCAATTTTTAACAGTGTTTCAAGCATATAAAATTTGTTAATGTTTTGCTAATATAAGGAAATTTGAATAGCATCTGAACGATCGTGTTTTAGTAAATAGCCTCTCCGTAAAGCTCCTAATCACCCACACCCATTCTTCTTGCAGTTCACTCGCTCAACGGTATTTTGCCAGTGGGAGGATAGAGTGTTGGTGTTCTGTCCGCAGCCAGTGATGCCGCCTTTGCTGCCTTTATGTACTATTCCTGTGGGTATGTGTTTTACTGCCATCTCTAATTTTTTTATTGTTCGACTTTTGTTTTTTCCAAAAATTTAATTCGCTCTTTCAGTCTCCCCCACCAATCTCGACAAATGCCCCACAGCCTGTAGATGATAGAAAAATTTGGAGCTGTTTTTTATCCGTATTCATTGCCTGGTTTTTTTATTTTTATCTCACTGTGCCCGGTCACAATTTGACGACCGCCGTAAAAACAGGAATGATTAGGGTGTTAGAGGGCCTTCCGAGAAACAGGGGAAGGGTTCGTGATTCTTACAACGCCAGCGGTCTTGCTTCTTTCCTCCGACAACACGGATTTAAGGCTCTTTTCAGTGTTCTATATTTTTACTTCCGAAGTGCATTCTTCAGAGGTGTAATTAATAAATCTGATTTACAACTTGTCAATGGGGAGAGTGTAATAGGAAGAAGATCCTATTTCAGACGAAAATATATTAATTCGTGTTAATATCAAAATTAACTTACTGTTTAATTGAAAATCTGAAATTAAAGAGATAGTACGGGGATCGTTCGCGCTGGGATAAAGCAGGGATTCCCTCTGTAAAACTGAGGGCAAATCCAGGGCAAGTCAAGGAACCCCCAAGAAATGAAAATGATGGTATTCCTGAAAATCGGTCTGTCTTCTATTCAGGACATTTCCCTTCTTCCCAGGAAGTCACCCCAGCCCGCCCCGCTATGCAGGGGTTGGAATAGGTCTTGCCATCACATCCGCACACAGGGGCGTATTCCATGGTGCAGGGCCCATCGCTTATTTTGCTTTTGTCTATGCAGTCTACCATGGCACTAGACCCGCATCCGGCTAAGCCCAAGAGAAAGGCACTGGCTAAGAGGAGATTGTGCAATCCGTTTTTCATATATTATCATTGTTATTTGATTAAAATCCTATCATCTCGTATAGGCCAAGCCAATAAAAACTTCGGGATCTTACGTTTAAGTATTGCGGCCGATATTGGTTATGTTTTAAAGACTACAAGGTAATAATTTTTATTTGCACATTTTGGATTTTAAAATTATCGACCCACCTGAGTTGCTTCCCCGTCCGTGCCGGAAACAAAAAACATTCCTTCGTTTATGCGGGCAGAAAGGTGTAATTTTGCACTCTCAAAAAACGAAAGTGAAATCCAGTTAGATATGAACAGATCATTCGACGTCCTGATAGAAATCCCCAAAGGCAGCCGCAACAAGTATGAATACGATTTTGAGTTGAAGAAAATACGTTTTGACCGTATGCTCTTCAGCAGTATGATGTATCCGGCCGATTACGGTTTTATTCCCGAAACCTATGCCCTTGATGGAGATCCGTTGGATGTTTTGGTGCTGGGCCACGAACCTACCTTTCCCATGTGCGTGATGGAGGTAAAGGCCATTGGGGTATTCCACATGGCCGATGAAAAGGGGCCGGACGAAAAGATTATCTGCGTCCCCATGTCCGATCCCATCTGGAACCAGCTCAATGACCTGGACGACCTGAATCCGCATTTGATAAAGGAAATAGAGCATTTCTTCAAAGTGTACAAAGACCTGGAAAAAAAACGGGTTGACGTTGGCGGCTGGGGCAATGCCGAAGAAGCCCTGCAAATCTACCAACAATGCGTAAACCGATATAAAGAAACCCCCGAAGTACACGGGCGGTTTGGCATTTAAGAAGTAAACCGTTCTGAACGCTCGGGAAATTGAAATCGAAGTCGACAATAGACAACCGACCACCTGTCCCGAGTTTACCTCGGGAACCTGTACCGAGTGCACCTCGGGAACGGACAATCGAATAACGAATAACGAATGTCGAATATCGAATATCGAATGTCGGATAACGAATATCGAAAGAATAGAGACCGACCAATCGTCCCAATTTTACCTCGGGAACCCGTCCCGAGTTCACCTCGAAACCGACCACTTGTCCCGAGTTTACCTCGGGAACCGACCACTTGTCCCGAGTTTACCTCGGGAACCGACAACCGACAATAGACAACTCCCTAACCGCAAACCTGCAACCTGCAACCTGCAACCTGCAACAACCTGTCCCGATTTTACATCGGGAACCTGTCCCGAGTTTACCTCGGGAACCGACCACTTGTCCCGAGTGCACCTCGGGAACCGACCACTTGTCCCGAGTTTACCTCGGGAACCGACCACTTGTCCCGAGTTTACCTCGGGAACCGACAACAGACAACTCCCTAACCGCAAACCTGCAACCTGCAACAACCCCACCACCTGTCCCGATTTTACATCGGGAACCTGTCCCGATTTTACATCGGGAACCTGTCCCGAGTGCCCCTCGGGAACCGCATAACTCACTTTCCTGTTTCGTATCCCAAACCATTTTCCTACTTTTGCAGTCGCAAATTTTGGAACTATCTAAACAACTAAATATTAAATAATGGAACAGAACATTATCTTCCTTCCCATTGCCCTGGCCGTGCTAGGCCTTTTGTTTATGCTCGTGAAAATGAGCTGGGTAAAAAAACAGCCTGCCGGCAGCGATCGCATGCAGTCCATATCAAGGAGTATCAAAGAAGGCGCCTTGGCCTTTCTCAACGCAGAATATCGTCTGCTTGTTATTTTTGTACTTATTGCCTCGGGCTTGCTCTTTTTTATCTCCACCCTGGTTGAGACCACCAGCTGGATGATTGTGCCTGCCTTTATTTTTGGTGCCATCTTCTCGGCCCTTGCCGGTAATATTGGAATGCGCATTGCAACCGATGCCAACGCCCGTACGGCCGAAGCTGCCAAAACCAGCCTTCCCCAAGCCTTAAAAGTGTCTTTTGGTGGTGGAACGGTCATGGGTCTGGGTGTGGCCGGACTTGCCGTTTTGGGATTGAGCCTGTTCCTTCTTTTCTTTATTGGCCAATTTGTGGGCAGCGAGCCATCCAATTTCTATTATGAAATGACTATCGTGCTCGAAGCCATTGCAGGCTTCTCCCTCGGCGCGGAAAGCATTGCTCTTTTTGCCCGTGTGGGTGGAGGTATTTATACCAAGGCTGCCGACGTGGGGGCCGACCTTGTAGGAAAGGTAGAGGCCGGTATTCCAGAAGATGATCCTAGAAACCCTGCCACGATTGCCGATAACGTGGGAGACAATGTGGGCGATGTCGCCGGAATGGGCGCCGATCTCTTCGGAAGCTACGTGGCTACCGTACTGGCTGCCATGGTTCTGGGGAATTACGTAATTCGCGATATGGCCTTGGAGGCTCCCTTTGTAGACAGTTTCAACAATATGGGACCTATTCTTTTGCCACTGGTTATCGCCGGAGTGGGAATATTGGCATCCATCTTGGGAACATTCTTGGTGAAAATAAAAAACAATGAGGCCCGTGAGCCCCAAGTGCAACGTGCACTGGATACGGGCAACTGGACGGCCATACTTCTTACCCTTGTCGCCAGTTATTTCCTTATAAACTGGATGCTTCCCGAGACCATGAACATGAAATTTTTCGGAGAGCTTATTCCGCGGAATATTCCGGCCATGAACGTGTTTTGGTCTGCCTGTATCGGGTTGGCCGTGGGGGCGCTCATATCTTTTGTTACGGCATATTATACCAGTTTGGGCAAAAAGCCCGTAATGGACATAGTGGAGAACTCGTCCACCGGTGCCGCGACCAATATTATCGCCGGTCTTGCCGTGGGGATGAAATCTACCTTTGCCTCGGTTATTCTTTTTGCCGCGGCCATTTACGGGTCTTATGAGCTTGCCGGTTTTTATGGGGTTGCCCTTGCCGCTTCGGCCATGATGGCCACTACGGGAATGCAACTTGCCATTGACGCTTTTGGTCCCATCGCCGACAACGCCGGTGGCGTGGCCGAAATGAGCGAATTGGATCCACAGGTTCGCGAGCGTACCGATATCTTAGATTCGGTGGGAAATACCACCGCTGCCGTGGGAAAAGGTTTCGCTATCGCCTCGGCCGCCTTGACCGCCTTGGCCCTGTTTGCCGCCTACGTTACCTTCACCGGAATTGACGGTATCAATATTTTCCGTGCAGACGTTCTGGCCATGCTCTTTGTCGGTGGAATGATTCCCGTTGTTTTCTCGGCCATGGCCATGAAATCGGTGGGGAAAGCAGCGATGGAAATGGTGCAGGAAGTGCGCAGACAGTTCCGCGAGATCCCCGGAATTATGGAAGGCACGGGCACCCCGGATTATGCCAAATGTGTGGATATTTCAACCAAAGCAGCACTCAAGGAAATGATTCTTCCGGGATTGCTTACCATTATCACCCCTGTGGTTATCGGGCTTATCTTTGGAGCGGAACCTTTGGGAGGATATATGGCCGGAGTATGTGTGAGCGGGGTAATGTGGGCCATTTTTCAAAATAACGCCGGTGGCGCCTGGGACAATGCCAAAAAATCGTTTGAGGCGGGTGTAATGATCAATGGCGAAATGACCTACAAAGGAAGCGATGCCCATAAGGCTGCCGTAACCGGTGACACCGTGGGAGATCCTTTTAAGGATACTTCCGGGCCCTCGATGAACATTTTGATCAAATTAACCTGTCTGGTAGGTCTTGTAATCGCCCCTATCCTGGGAAACACCAATGAGGCCAGTGCCGTAGAACCAGCCCCGGAGACCAGCACCAGGGAAGTGTATATGATCGATGCCGATGGAAATAAGGTTGTCCTTACCGAAAGTCAAATTCAATATATTGAAAGGGGAAGCTCCATCGTAGAAGGCGAAAACCTACAGGACAAGACCGAAACTATTGTGGAAATGTTGAAGAACGACAACAACGACCAAGTAACGGCAAAGGTAACCATCAGAAAGACCGTGAACGGCGAAGAAACCGTGGATACCAAAACCTTCACCGGTACCGAGGAAGAAGTGCGCAGCCAATTAAAGGATGTGGACGGAATGAAGATAAAAGTGAAGGATAAGGAATAAAACCCGGAAAGGAATTCCCTCTTTCCAAAAAATTGTCGCCTGCAAGATCATCTGATTTTGCAGGCTTTTTTTATATCGATAACCCAAAAAAGCCTTGCGGGAAAACGATTCCTTAAAAACAAATTTGTCTATAGTATCTATATCGAATGATGAATTTCGAATAGGGAATGAGCACATCCCACATCTCCCAATCGTCAATCAGCAATCAGCAATCAGCAATCAGCAATCGGCAATCAGCAATCCTCAATCCCCAGCCCCATTTAATAATTTTCATATCTTAGATGCCATGGATTATAGCGACCTTATCACTCTTGGTATTTCATTTGGCTTGGGCCTATTGGTCGGGTTGCAACGCGAGAAGACCAACCACGAAACGGCCGGGGTACGCACCTTTACCCTGATCGCTATCTTGGGTACCTTATCGGGATTTTTGACCCGGGAGTTCGACAATCCGTTTATTCTTCCCGTTTTTGCCCTTGCCGTTACCGCCCTTATGATAACGGCAAATCTTATTATTGCCAAAAGGGATGCCCATCCCACGGCGGGACAAACCACTACCGTGGCCGTGCTCATAATGTTTGCCATTGGGGCATATCTGGTTTTGGGCCAGCAGATAATTGCGGTAATAGTAGGAGGAACCCTCGCCATTCTACTGTATGTAAAGGAAAGCCTTCACAACTTTATCGATAGGTTAAAGGAAAAAGATCTTGCTGCCATTATGACCTTTGTGGGCATTTCGTTGGTAATCCTCCCCATTTTGCCCGACAAGACCTATGGTCCGCTGGATGTGCTCAATCCGCAGGAGATATGGCTGATGGTAACCCTGATCGTGGGAATAAGCGTGTTGGGGTATTTTGTTTACAAATGGATGGGAAAAAAGTCGGGAATGATTTCCAATGGTATCCTCGGAGGCGTTATCAGCAGTACGGCAACGGCGGTGAGCTATGCCCGCAATGCCGCCGAAAATGTGAAAATCAGTAAAATCGCGGCATTTGTCATCCTTACTTCGGTTACTGTTTCCATCATTCGGGTGGTGATAGAGATTGGGATAGTGGTTCCCGAAAAGCTCGGAAGCCTGGTAACCCCCTTTATCGCCTTATTCGTGTTTATGGCGGCCTTAAGCGTTCTGATGTTTTATGCCGTTTCGCAAGATGACACTCTGGACAATGTACCCGAACCCAAAAACCCCGCCCAATTTAAGAGCGCATTTATATTCGGATTGTTATACGGACTCATCCTACTGGCCGTAGCCTATACCGAAAAGGAATTTGGCAATAAGGGGCTCTACATTGTCTCTATTATCGGCGGTTTGGCAAAAAAGGATGCCATTACCCTTTCCATTGCCCAATCGGTAAGAGGAGGGTTGGGCACCGAACTGGGATGGCGGCTGATAATGACGGGCGTGCTGGCCAACTTTGCCTTTAAAATTATTTTGGTAGCTTTATTGGGAAATAAAAAGTTGACCAAGTGGGTAGGAGGTGCCATGGCGATTTCTGTGCTGGTGGGACTGTTGATTATGTGGCTCTGGCCGGAAACGTGGCATATTTAAAAGAATATAATCTGTGCTTCATATATGGCGTGCACGGCTTGCCACAGGATCTTCCGAGTAGTTATTTTCCATTTTTACTTTTTCTGAATCCCTTATTGCAAAAGTCGACGCCCAAAAATAATTTAAAAAATACTTCACCTACTGTTCGCAAACAAATATGAATCCCTTCAGAAAAGACCCGTATCAAATCATTCCCTTTCGTACTTACGGAACTTCCAATCATTTTTATGCCAAGGGCCGTGCTTTGGAGGACGAAAACATCAACCTTTCCGCAAAGGGTTTTTTCCCCTTGCTCTATGTGGCGTATAAACGCTTTGGCACAGATTTGATCAAGAACGCCTTGCTCGAGATCACTCTTGGCGACGGCAGAAAGATTGAAGCGCGCACCGATGACCAAGGGTATTTTTTGGTCGACCAGACCATTGAAGATCTGCTGAAAATGGTAGGGGATAACGGATTTTTGGAGTATTCGGTTTCCTTTGCGGAAAAGTTCAAGGACCGGGTAATCCAGGATGGCAACAAATTTAAGGGGCAGATTCTCATTCCTTCGGAAACGGCTCAATTTGGCGTCATCAGCGACATAGACGACACTATTTTACACACAGGGCTCACATCGCGTTTTAAATGGCGCGTTGTAAAAAACACTATTTTTAAGCGCGCGGAAAAACGGATTCCTCTGGAAGGGGCTGCAGAATTTTATCAAGCCCTGCAAAAGGGAAAGACCGGCAACGGTAGCAACCCTATTTTTTATGTAAGCCACGGGCCTTGGAATCTATATCGGTATTTGGAACTTTTTCTCTCGGCAAATTCTTTTCCAAAAGGTCCTATCCTGTTGCGGGATTTTGTCAATCCGTTTACCAAACCCTTTCAAAAAAAGCCGCAAAAGGCGGAAAAGCCACAAAAGCAAAAGGAAATTCTCAATTTGCTAAAAACATATCCGAAGCTACCCTTTATTTTGATCGGGGACAGTGGGGAGCACGATCCCGATATTTATATTGAAATAGCAGAGGCCCATCCTGAACGGATTTTGGCCATTTATATGCGCAGCGTAAACCATAGAAGAAAAATGTTGCGCGTGGAAGGCCTGTTTAAGGATTATGAAACCGTTCCAGTTTTGATGGTGGAAACCAGCGAAAAGGCCGTGGAACACGCCAAGGAAATGGGCTTTGTCCAAGCGAATTGACCCAATTCTGGAAATTGAAATTAAACCTGAAAACGAAATCGAAAAAAACGTCGAACAAATCAAAATCAAACCGACCAAACGAACACCGTATATCGAATTCCGAACATTGAATACGGAACAAATATAGAATAGAGAAAAGAGAACAGAGACCGATTTGAGACAAACCGGGAACCTGTCCCGAGTTTACCTCGGGAACCTGTCCCGAGTTTACCCCGGGAACCTGTCCCGATTTTACATCGGGAACCGAATGAACAAATTAACGAATCCCGAATTAACAAACCGACAACCGACAACAGACAACCGACAACCGACCACTTGTCCCGAGTTTACCTCGGGAACCGACAATAGACCCACAGCCCAGAAACTCTAAACCCCCATGAATAAACCCCCAAAATACGATATCGTTATCATCGGATCCGGTCCCAACGGATTGGGGGCGGGAATTTTGTTGGCACAGAATGGTTTAAAGGTGTTGATTATAGAGGCTGCCGAGACTGTAGGTGGGGGTACGAGAACGGCAGAGCTCACCTTGCCCGGTTTCCATCACGATGTTTGTTCGGCGGTACATCCTATGGGATACTCGTCCCCATTTTTTAAACAATTGCCACTGGAACAGTTCGGACTGCAGTGGATTGTTCCCGCGGCTTCCGTTGCCCACCCCTTGGAAGGCGAGCAGGCCGTGCTATTGGTGAAATCGGTGGAGGAGACTGCGGAAAACCTGGGAATCGACTCGCAGAAATACAAGGATATTATCACTCCCTTTGTGCAAAGAGCTGCAGATTTGTTGGACGATAGTCTGGGGCCCTTGGCCTGGCCCGACAATCCGTGGTTGCTTATGCGCTTCGGCATAAAAGCCCTGCAGCCCGCTTCCTTTTTTGCCGGCCATTCGTTTAGGGGCGAAAGAGCTAAAGCCCTCTTTGCCGGATGTGCCGCCCATAGTGTTCTGCCCTTTGACAAATTCTTCACCACCGCTATGGGTTTGATGTTCCTTGTAACGGGCCATGTGGAAAATTGGCCCATTGCCAAAGGTGGATCGCAAAACATCGCTAATGCCCTTTCTGGATATTTTAAAAGTTTAGGAGGAGAAATAATGCTTTCCACCAAGATCGATGATTTTCGGGAACTGCCCAGCGCCCGGAAATATGTATTTGACACGGATCCCCTTCAGCTTGCCACTATAGCCAGGGAAGAACTTCCCGAAGCCTATAAAAAGAAATTGCGTAAATTCAACTACGGGCCGGGAGTCTTTAAGGTGGACTATGCCCTAAGCGAGCCTATTCCGTGGAAAGATCTGCGATGTTTAAAGGCTTCCACCGTACACGTGGGCGGAATGCTGGATGAAATAAAAACCAGTGAGAAAATGGTTTGGCAAGGCAAACACAGTAAAAAACCCTTTGTATTGGTGAGCCAGCAGAGTTTGTTTGATTCCTCCAGGGCACCTTTCGGGAAACACACTGGCTGGGCGTACTGTCATGTGCCCCATGGCTCCACGGTCGATATGCGCACCGAAATTCGAGAGCAGATAGAGCGTTTTGCCCCGGGATTTAATGATGTTATCCTCGCGGAAAACAGTTTGAACACAAACCAATTGTATGCCCATAATCCCAATTACCTCGGGGGGGCCATTACCGGGGGAGCGTCAGACATTACACAGCTTTTTTCGCGGCCTGTAAGTCTTTTTAATCCCTACGCCACCCCCAATCCCGATATTTTCATCTGCTCGGCATCTACTCCTCCGGGTGGGGGAGTACACGGCATGTGTGGGTATTATGCTGCCAAGGAAGTTTTGAAATCCATAATAAAAGAGCAAAATTGAAAATATATTTTGGCCAATCCTTATCTTGCAGAATGGAAGAATATAGCCTTAGGCCTGCCTCCTGGAATGATGTAATTTAGTTAGAAATATGCGTCCTTATCTGTTTTTCTCATTAAATCGATAAAATCCCAATAAAATGAATACGTATTATACCTATAAGAGCCATCAATACCGGTGTGACAAGTGTGGCTGGGTAGGCCTGGGCGAGGAGTTGACTCCCGGCGATGTGTACGATGGCGGTTTTGAAGTAAGTTGTCCCAAATGTGGCGAATTTTTTGAGCTGGTTCTTTTTCCCACCGTGGAGGAAGTCCTCGAATTTGGAAACGAAGAGGATAAGAAGCAGGCTAGGGAACACATGAAGTTTATGGACCAGGTGAAGGCCGAAAGCCTGAAATCGCCAGATCCATTGCCCGATATTGAGGGAGATCGGTTAATTTTCAATATTGAGTAAAGAAAATATAAACAGCAGGAGTATTTGTTTCTCATGCACAACGGTACGGAAATCTGGAGAGAACCCCTAATGTATGAATACTACTGGCGGTTTATTGAAATAGGAAAAATTCTTCAGGAGAAATACGGCGATAGAATGGCAGACCTTGTTCCTCCCGAGTATCAAGCCTGGCTGCTGGGGGATTATCTCAATGCACCCAAAAAAATTGACGAATTCCGAAACTCCTTGAAGGCAAAAGGCGAATAAAAACCCACTTGTAATTCTTCCCAACAACACCTAGTTTTGTTAAAATATAATCGATAATGACCCCGTGGCTAAATTCAACAAAATAAAAATTAAGGATATCTACAAGGAAACTTCCGATTGTTCGGTGATTACCTTAGATATGCCCGAAGAACTGCAGGAGGAATACAAATTCCGGCAAGGACAGCACCTTATTTTCCGCATTATGGACAATGGAGAGGATCTTCGGCGCACCTACAGCTTGTGTTCCAGTCCGCTTGACAAAAAATGGCAGGTGGCGGTAAAGGCAATTCCCGAAGGAAAGTTTTCACATCTTGTGGAAAACAAATTAAAGCCGGGCGATACGGTGGAGGTCATGGCCCCCAGCGGCACCTTTGGCGTAGACATCAATCCCGACAAGGCAAAAAATTATCTCTTTTTCGCCGCTGGAAGTGGTATCACTCCCATCCTTTCCATGATAAAAACACATTTGGCCTTGGAGCCCAATTCCACTTGCAAGCTCTTTTATGTGAATAAGACAGCAAAATCCATTATCTTTAAGGAAACACTGGAGCAGCTTAGAAACAAATACTTTGGCCGTTTGGAAATTTATTATTTCCTCACCCGCGAGCGGCGCGATATCGAATTGTTCAACGGTCGTTTTGACGAGGAAAAGATGAAGATATTGACAGAGAACTTTATCGACATCCCCGATACCAGCGAAGTATTTTTATGCGGTCCCGAACAAATGGTACGGTTTGTGGGCGATTATCTGGTCAAGGCGGGATTGCCAAAGGAATTGCTTCATTTTGAACTTTTTGTTACCGGGCTTTCGGAAGAAGACATCAAGCGCATGGAGCGCCTGGCCCAACAGAAAGTGGAAGGGGTGGAGGTAACCATCATTGACCGCGGTAAGGAATTTAAGTTTACCATGACCCAGGACTTTGACAATATCCTCGATGCCGCTCTCGCCGCCGGTGCCGATCTGCCCTTCGCCTGCAAAGGGGGCGTGTGCAGCACCTGTAAATGCCAGATATTGGAAGGCCGGGTAGAGATGAAAGTAAATTATGCCCTGGAAGACAAGGAAGTGGAGCAGAACTATATATTAAGCTGCCAAGCCGTTCCCACTTCGGAAAAAGTGAAAGTGGATTTTGATGTTTGATTAAATCTAACAGATTTTTGGCAACTTCTCAGGTTTGAAATTCAAAAGGATTATGAGCGAAAAAGATATTATGGGTTAAAATAGCTAAATCAATTGAAGATTTAGACTATAATCGTGAGCAGGTTAATGGGATTCAACTGGCATAATCAACTATGTAGCTAAGATTTTAGGAACTCGTTTTTTGCATTCACAAGCAAAGAAATTAATCAAAATAGATTTGGGGGATATTTCAAATAAAAATCTTCTGTGGGCGATTAGAAATATTCTTCCAATTATTGAAAAAGTTGATAGCGAAAATAAAACGTGTACGATTGAAGTTTCCAGAAATACTTCATCCGTAATTATAAAAGAATAGGATTATGAGCGAAAAAGAAATAAAAAACCCTGGGGCTGAGCGGAGTCGAAGCCTGGAAGAAATTTTCGAAGCCCGCATTGCGCGCGACGAAAAGATTGAGCCAAAAGACTGGATGCCGGAAAAATACCGCCAAACCCATATCCGCCAGATCAGCCAACATGCCCACTCCGAAATCGTGGGAATGCTGCCCGAAGGCAATTGGATTACCCGAGCTCCATCCCTAAGGCGAAAAGTTGCCCTCCTCGCCAAAGTGCAGGATGAGGCTGGTCATGGACTGTATTTGTATTCTGCTTGTGAAACATTGGGCATTTCCCGTGAGGAAATGTACGAGCAGCTTCACAGCGGGAAGGCAAAATACTCCTCCATATTCAACTATCCCACTATCACCTGGGCCGATATTGGGGCCATAGGGTGGCTGGTCGATGGAGCCGCGATTATCAACCAAGTGCCCCTGTGCAACACCTCCTTCGGACCCTATGCCCGGGCCATGGTGAGAGTGTGCAAGGAAGAAAGTTTCCATCAGCGTCAGGGATATGAAATCATGCTCACCCTTTGCCGGGGTTCGAAAGAACAAAAAGCGATGGCACAGGATGCCCTCAACCGCTGGTGGTGGCCCAGCTTGATGATGTTTGGGCCTACCGATGACCAGTCGACCCACACCGAGCAATCGATGAAGTGGAAGTTAAAGCGAAAAACCAACGACGAACTCCGCCAACAGTTCATCGACCAAACCGTGCCACAAGCAGATATTCTTGGCATCACCGTTCCCGATCCCGATTTAAGATGGAACGAGGAAACAGGTCATTACGATTTTGGTGAAATCGATTGGGACGAATTTTGGCAGGTGGTAAAAGGCCACGGCCCCATGAACAAGGAACGAATGAAAGCCCGAGTGGGCGCCTGGGAAAGAGGGGAATGGGTACGCGATGCGGCAATGGCGTACGCGGAGAAAAAACAAAAGGACGCGGTAGGTTTTAAGTAGAACAAATGATCAAAACTGTATAATATGAAAATTTTAAAATTGGCATATCTCTTGGCCATAATGGTGGTATTTTCTTGCTCAAAAGATGATGATTCGCCGGAACAATCGACATATCCCAGAACTGTAAATCTTAAATTTGAGGCACAGGCTACCCCCGAAAATTTTGGCTGGATTGATGTTGTAATCAATAATGAAATAGAACGGTCGGATGAACTTCCCTTTAATGTAACTATAGCACAGAAAGAGGTTGAGAGAGGTACCTTCCTTTAAATGGAATATTATGACACCCCCGGATCAAGAGGAAACGAGTATCCATATAAGGTGAATTTATCGATGTACGAAAACAATTCCGTTATTGCCGAAAAGGAATTGACAGTTACTGGTGAATGGCAAAAAGGATATTTGGAATATACTTATGAATAGCTTTAAATAAAAATTATGTCCGATAAAAAAAACTGGCCCCTTTGGGAAGTATTTGTAAGAAGCAAAAATGGATTGGAGCACCGCCATTTCGGAAGTCTCCACGCCGCCGACGCCCAGATGGCCCTTGAAAATGCCCGCGATGTCTACACCCGCCGCAACGAAGGCGTAAGTATTTGGGTGGTGGAGTCAAAGCACATCACAGCCTCCAATCCCGATCAAAACGCAGAACTCTTTGAGCCCGCAAAAGACAAAATCTATCGCCATCCCACGTTTTATGATTTGCCGGATGAGGTGAAGCATATGTGAAATCGAAATCGAAATCGAAGCTGAAATCGAAAGGATGAAAAATTGCAATTTGGATAGTCGTTTTGAGGATTTTGCGGCGTCAGTTGTTGTGCTTTTTATGAGTCCGCCTAAATCTTTTGCAGAAGATTATCTTGCGAAGCAGCTAATGCGTTCTGTTTGTTCTTCTGCATTGAATTTTGGTGAATTTGAAAGTGCAGGCTCAGGTAAAGATAGAGCCAATAAATTAAGGATTACATTAAAAGAATTACGAGGGTTTCTTAGAAATATTAATATTCAAGTTAAAGCCAATCTTTAGACATTCATAAAATTTCAGCAGTTAGAACTGAAAATGATGAACTTATTGGAATTGTTGTTACACTTTTGAAGAAATACAATTAGTTCGCTTTAAATTGCGGAAATTATAATTCAAAAGAAAACTATCTTAAGGAAGATAACCGTTGAAATTTATTAAAAGAAATTATTAAACAATAACTAAAACCTTCGATTTCGATTTCAGTTTCGATTTCAACTTCAAAAAGATGAAAAATTCCAACTTATATAACTACATTCTAACAATCGCCGACAACTCGCTAATCCTGGGCCAGCGAATGGGCGAGCTTTGTGGCCATGGGCCGAGTTTGGAAACAGATATTGCCTGCACGAATATTTCCTTGGATCTATTGGGGCAGGTGCGCAGCTATTACCAATACGCGGCCAAAATCGCCGGTGACGGCCGAACGGAAGACGATATAGCCATGCTCCGGCCGGAACGGGAATATGTAAATGTGCTTTTGGTAGAACAACCCAACACTGACTTTGCATATACCATGGCACGACATTTTCTGTTTGACGTCTTTCATTTTCTGTTTTTGAAGCAATTGGAGAAGAGCAAGGACCTTACCCTCGCGGCCATTGCAACAAAGTCGTTAAAGGAAGTGGCTTATCACCAACGGTTTTCTTCTGATTGGATAAAAAGATTGGGCGACGGCACAGAGGAAAGCCACCGGAAAATGCAGGCTGCCATAGACGATCTGTGGATGTACACCAATGAATTGTTCTCTCCCACCGAGGTGGAGAGCACCATGGCCGAACAAGGAATAGGAGTAGATATCGCCGCCTTAAAAGAAGAGTATTATTCTGCCGTGGGCTACATTCTGGAAGAAGCAACCTTAAAGGTACCGGAATCAAAATATTTCCACAAAGGCGGGAAACAAGGCATCCATACCGAGCACATGGGATATATCTTGGCAGAACTACAGTATATGCAAAGGGCCTTCCCAGGGAGGGAGTGGTAGATTGAAGAAATTAAAACTGGAATTGAAAATGAAAATGAACTTTGGGAATACTCGGCGATTTTCTCTGCGTTCTCGGCGTGATATAACCTTTACAACCTCTCATTAACATTGAACATTGAGTATTGAACACCTAAATATCGAACCGCATCTTCTTCCCGTTTTGGCCTCCGTGCCCGATCCGGAAATCCCGGTATTGTCCTTATTGGATCTCGGCGTCATCCGCGAGGCCTATGAGGAAGGGGGAATTGTACACATTAAAATGACTCCCACCTATTCCGGATGTCCCGCCACCGATGTGATGTCTGATGATCTAAAGTCCGCTTTTGAAAAAGATGGAAAAACTGCAAAGGTCGAGCTTATCCTTTCTCCGGCCTGGACCACCGATTGGATTTCGGAAGAAGGGCTTCAAAAAATGGAAAAATACGGCATAGCGCGCCCCTTATCCGAATCACACGATAAAGCCGTTCTTCTGGGCGGAGAAAAACTGGTTAAATGTCCGCAATGCGGTAGCACCCACACCCACCTCGTTAGCCAATTCGGCTCCACACCGTGTAAAGCCCTTTTTAAATGTGATGATTGTCACGAACCTTTCGACTATTTTAAATGTTTGAAATAATTCCCGCGTAGGCGGGTATCCTCCTCTGTGAATATCTTTCCCATCAGAATGCTTTAACGGTGATGCAAAAAGTGTGATTCGAAAGTTGCTTCAGCATAAATGATATGTATGATTTAAAAGTCTAAATCGAAAAAAAACCGATTATCGTATTGTTTTTATACAAATTAAGTGTATATTTGTAAGGGTTTAATCGGTGATTTACCGATTATATATTCATAAAACCACAATGACATTTAGAAGAAACATACGCCAGTATATCAATGCGCCCTTAACCCATCAGATGGTTTCCGACGTTCTGGCAGAGTATAGGCGCCCCAATGACAAAATCAATGATTTGGTTCGCAGTGGATTCTTGATTTCCTTAAGAAGAGGCCTATATGTTCCCGGGCCCGAATTGGATTTGCCGCTTCCCCATTCCTTCGTTATTGCCAACCACCTTCGCGGCCCCAGCTATATTTCCCTTGAAACGGCCCTTGCCCATTGGGGAATGATTCCCGAAAGAGTTTATGAAATCAGCTCTATAACGCTAAAAACTTCCCGCAACTATGACACGCCCATAGGCAGGTTTACCTACCGGCATCTCGATGTGCCTTATTATTCCTTTGGGCTGCAGCGGATTGAAATGGAAGATAACCAGTTCGCCCTTATGGCCTCTCCGGAAAAAGCCATCTGTGACAAAATAATAACCACGGCCGGAATCGTATTGCGAAGCCAGGCCCAAACCCGCGATTTCCTGCTCCACGATTTACGATTGGATGAAGAAGCGCTGGTGCGGTTAGAGTTAAATACCATTTCCAGTTGGATAGTAGATGCGCCCAAAGCATCCAGTCTGCAAATGCTGGTCAATACCCTCCAAAGTTTATGATACGCAAATGGATAGATACATATAAGCCGGCAAATGAGGAAGAGGTACTTTCGGCCTTGCGCGAGATCATGCAGGAAATTGCTCTCGCCGGTTTATCGCGCACGGATTTTTATAAGAAAGCCGCCTTTTATGGAGGTACGGCTCTAAGGATTTTTTACGGACTGCCAAGGTATTCCGAAGATTTGGATTTTTCCTTGCTTGCGGCCGACAGGAATTTTTCCTTAGAGCCATATTTTCAGGCTATTCAGAATGAATTTGGCAGCGTGGGAATGACCGTGAGTCTGCGAACAAAAAGTAAGACTCATAAAACGCCGATCGAGTCGGCATTCCTAAAATCGGAAACCTTATGGAAAGAATTGGTTTTGGAGGACGTCGTAGAGCAACTGGGGATCCGATCGAATAAAAATATAAGGATAAAAATTGAAGTGGACCGGAATCCGCCTTTGGGTTTCGGTACGGAGGAAAAATTATCGCTCCGGCCTTTTTCCTTTTATGTGAAGTGTTTTGACCTGCCCAGTTTATTCGCCGGGAAGATGCACGCCCTGCTTTTCCGCAAATGGCAGGAACGGGTGAAAGGTCGCGATTGGTTTGATATGGAATGGTACATCAGGAAAGGAACATCGCTTAATTTACATCATTTTCTCCAGCGCGCCCAAGACTCCGGCGATTGGGAAAAAGCCACTATTTCAAAAGAAGAGCTTTTGGCATTGCTGCAAAACAAAATCAAAGCCACTTCAATAGAGCAAGTCAAGGCCGATGTGCGCCCGTTTGTAAAAGACCACAAACAACTGGAAATATGGAGTGAACAGTATTTTTTGGACCTGGCAGATTTAATAAAGACGGAAACATAGCCACCCTACGATGAGGTTTTGGGGTGGCTGTCTTCATTTCCGAAAGGGGATTGTGTATTTTTGACCTAAAAGATTTATGGGATTTTATTACGAACTGCTGGAGCGAAGGAGCGACAGCAACGGTGCCCAGGTGGCCCGGTATCGCCCTACTGAAAACACCCAGGGCGCTTGGAACAAAAACGAGCAGCACATGGCCCCTGCCACAGGAGTGATCTGTGCCGAATTGGAAAAATTCAACCCCAATCCCCATTTGCGAATCGCCCGCATAAGCCTGGATATTCTGGGAATGATTTATCTGGACGAATTTACCATTACCACCCGCCTAATTAGGCCCGGAAAAACCATCGAACTTCTGGAATCGGTCTTTGAGGCCAAGGGCAGGACCTGCATTGTGGCCCGCACTTGGCGGATGGTAACCGAAGACACTTCGGAAGTGGCCGGATTGGAAGACCAGCCTATGCCTTCACACAAATCCCTGCCCCATTGGAAAGGCATGTCTCTTTGGGAGGGTGGCTATATTCGCTCGGTTTCAAAAAACATCAAGGTGGTGGAACGTCGCCCGGGAAAGGGAAAAGTGTGGATTACCAATAATCTGAAAATGATAGCGGGAGAAAAAACGAGCCCCTTTGTAAAACTTATGGGAATGGTAGATACCATGAACGGAGTTGTGGTGCGACAGGAATCGCCCTTTCGTTACATGTTTCCGAATGTGGATCTGCAACTTCACTTATATCGCCTCCCCATCGGATTTTGGCTGGGATTGGAAGTGGAACAGCAATATGGCAAGGACGGTATTGGGCTTACATCTGCTGTACTCCACGATGAAAACGGACCCTTTGGGCGGGCGGAACAGATATTGACGATACGGAGAAAGGAGTAATGGGGTAATGTATTCCAGATATTCCCACCTCCAAAATCTATGTCTGTTAAATGGTTGTAGCAGCATACACAGAATTTCAATTCCTATATGGTTTGATTGAGAGCAATCCAAACATAATGACCGATCTCGTTTTGAAAGTATTTCAATTCCTATATGGTTTGATTGAGAGTTTTTGAAGTTCTCTTATTTCCCCGATTATTCGTTCATTTCAATTCCTATATGGTTTGATTGAGAGTGATTTGAAATTCGGTTACCCTGTTAATTATTCGTATTTCAATTCCTATATGGTTTGATTGAGAGACCTTCACCGGTGACGCAACGGTGCAAACTATTTAATTTCAATTCCTATATGGTTTGATTGAGAGGATGAAAAACCTAAAGGCCAATTTTGAGATCACCATATTTCAATTCCTATATGGTTTGATTGAGAGGTGGCCAGACGGTGAGGATCCGCACTTCCTTCAAGATTTCAATTCCTATATGGTTTGATTGAGAGATTTCCTGACCTACCTAATCAAAGGTCGCCGTTTTGATTTCAATTCCTATATGGTTTGATTGAGAGCCTTTTCAAAGGCTACATTGGCAATAATCTTGCTCGATTTCAATTCCTATATGGTTTGATTGAGAGTGGAAAATGGGAAGCCTATCTACAACTGCCACACGCATTTCAATTCCTATATGGTTTGATTGAGAGTAAGGCCTACAGTGATATTGATTATAAACTTTTATATTTCAATTCCTATATGGTTTGATTGAGAGGTTTCCATTTGATGAAAAAACACTGGCCGAGCTTCATTTCAATTCCTATATGGTTTGATTGAGAGTGCTGTAGTTGTCGCCCCCGCTGCCGTGCAGGGTCATTTCAATTCCTATATGGTTTGATTGAGAGTACCTATCGAATTGACAAGAGGCCAATCCGTACCTAATTTCAATTCCTATATGGTTTGATTGAGAGAGAAGCAAGAAATACAATCCCTTAGAACAGACTTCAATTTCAATTCCTATATGGTTTGATTGAGAGTATGCGTATGTCCTTGTTTCGCCACTTGGGAATGTTATTTCAATTCCTATATGGTTTGATTGAGAGGGTTCAACAATTGCCTTTAGTTCGCCGTTCTCAAATATTTCAATTCCTATATGGTTTGATTGAGAGTACCCAAAAAGAACTTTCACAGCGAGCGTTGGGATAATTTCAATTCCTATATGGTTTGATTGAGAGGATGTATTTTACCTTTAGGTATTCCAGAATGCGATATTTCAATTCCTATATGGTTTGATTGAGAGCATACAATCCCAACCCAGACATTGTAATTGCGCAAAATTTCATTTCCTATATGGTTTGATTGAGAGATGCGCTCAATTGCTGAAATCTACGATGATACAGAATTTCAATTCCTATATGGTTTGATTGAGAGGTAGTAGGTTATTAAGTTTTCATATAAATCTATTGCATTTCAATTCCTATATGGTTTGATTGAGAGGTATCCTTGAATCTTTCGATAAGGGAAGCTACATTGATTTCAATTCCTATATGGTTTGATTGAGAGGATGGACTTGATTTTTAATATGCTGATAATCAAGGATTTCAATTCCTATATGGTTTGATTGAGAGTTAAAATAAAGACCGTTTTAAGGTTTGTTTCTTTATATTTCAATTCCTATATGGTTTGATTGAGAGGCATCTCTGATAATCTAAAGGGGGTTGTTGTTTTTTATTTCAATTCCTATATGGTTTGATTGAGAGCGAAGTTGACACCTTATTAATAGACTTCAATGCAGCATTTCAATTCCTATATGGTTTGATTGAGAGTGTAACTTATCAAGTATATTTCAACGGAAACTCAAATTTCAATTCCTATATGGTTTGATTGAGAGACCAACTGCTGACCTTACCCTTGCCACTCCACTCGATTTCAATTCCTATATGGTTTGATTGAGAGATATGGAATATCAAGTGAGGGGTTAGGTCCATTAGTATTTCAATTCCTATATGGTTTGATTGAGAGCGTGTCGGGGGCAGTCCCAACAGTCAACACCTTCTATTTCAATTCCTATATGGTTTGATTGAGAGCTATGGTAATAATAGCAAAACCATCCTCCTCAGCGGATTTCAATTCCTATATGGTTTGATTGAGAGAAATATGGAAGTATTTAGATCAGATAGTTCTGGAAATTTCAATTCCTATATGGTTTGATTGAGAGCGTACGGGTAAGTCGAAAGTATTTTCGTCTTTGTACATTTCAATTCCTATATGGTTTGATTGAGAGTGAGGACGGCCGAACGGGTTTTTTGTACTTGCCTAATTTCAATTCCTATATGGTTTGATTGAGAGGGATAAAGTGACACAACTCCCGATACCTTTTAACAAATTTCAATTCCTATATGGTTTGATTGAGAGTAATCGTCAATAGATAATCCATTACCATTTCAATGAAATTTCAATTCCTATATGGTTTGATTGAGAGTAATGGAACTTTTTAGCGGAATAGGCGGATTTGCACTATTTCAATTCCTATATGGTTTGATTGAGAGAGGTTTTTTGGGAGGTTCTACTTGCTCCGTCACAAATTTCAATTCCTATATGGTTTGATTGAGAGCGGCAGGCTTAGGAGATGTAAACAGTTACAGTTTTATTTCAATTCCTATATGGTTTGATTGAGAGTTACGGTGCAAACATTTTTCATAAATATTTTAAAAATTTCAATTCCTATATGGTTTGATTGAGAGATAGAGTGTGAAAGGTTACAGGGATTTCCGGACAATATTTCAATTCCTATATGGTTTGATTGAGAGGCTTCCCTTAGCCAAGAGGCATTAATGCTTCTACCTATTTCAATTCCTATATGGTTTGATTGAGAGGCCGTGTTCTCCGTTGTTCTCCGTTGTTCGCATTGCATTTCAATTCCTATATGGTTTGATTGAGAGACGGTACACCAGAACAAATCGAAGCCAGAAAACAGATTTCAATTCCTATATGGTTTGATTGAGAGACAATACCATTATTGCCACCAACGTTAATGCTATTAAATTTCAATTCCTATATGGTTTGATTGAGAGAACCTACAAGGTACGTGCCTATATCGAGCACGTATTATTTCAATTCCTATATGGTTTGATTGAGAGCTAATAGCGGCGTAATTCCATATTTAGTCCAGGAATATTTCAATTCCTATATGGTTTGATTGAGAGTGTTGTTGCATTTGATAAGGTAAAGACGGCTACACGATTTCAATTCCTATATGGTTTGATTGAGAGAAGATTGATAGCTTCGGTTGAGAAATTCTTAAAACTTATTTCAATTCCTATATGGTTTGATTGAGAGTTTATTGGGTATAGATACCAATAAGCCACAGGTTGAAATTTCAATTCCTATATGGTTTGATTGAGAGGAAATGGAGCGACTTTGGCACAACCGGAAGACTTTTATTTCAATTCCTATATGGTTTGATTGAGAGCAAGAAGTCACTGGCGTCCGGTAAACGGAATTAATTTTTACCTTAACTTCATAAAAAAGGGAGCTCTTTGTTTTGGACCAGATGCTCCCTTTAAAGATTCCACTTAAAGCGGATAATATGGACAAAATTACAAGAAATTCT
>JACDJA010000764.1_pt1 | contig 32950 bp, 34 predicted proteins | sample 7449241 | NCBI WGS metagenome assembly JACDJA01 (sample SAMN14253289, study PRJNA609438) | sludge metagenome | isolation source: initial anaerobic sludge | collected 2018-12-20 | reverse complement strand
GTCAGTTCCAAATACGATTGCTCCAAGAGCCAATGTTGCGATGATAAGTTGTTTTTTCATGATTTAGGGATTTATTTGTTTTACTTTTTTTTGATGTCAATCATTCATTTTGACAAGGCAAATGTAGGGTGGATATCCAGTGTAGCTTGTAGTAGAAGTTGTAAGTGCATGTAGTAAATTAACTACACATCTTGGGGAGAAGAAATGGGTGCTCTATGGATATAAAGGGATTGGTTTTTGATTTAGATTCCCTAAAAGACTCATATTGCACCAATAATTTAAACAGAAGTATTATTTTGCACACTAAAGCGAAACGACAGATTTATGAAAAAACATAAAACGAGTTATTGGATTACTATTTATGGAATAATTGCGGGCTTGCTGATTGCCGTTTATTATTTGGTGAACTTAAGTGTTTTTGACCCTTGGAGAGGATTTCTTCCTTTGATACAAAAGTTGAGCCTCAGCTTGTTTTTGATCGCTATAGTTTTCCTGTTGAGCAAAATAACAGCGAAGATTATCGAGACCCAAATCCACAACGAGGGGGATCGCTACAACTTATTGCGCATCACACAGTTTCTTGCGATAGTTTTTAGCCTTATTGTTGCGATTTCCTTTTTATTCCAAAACCTCTATGCCGCGGCTCTCAGCGTTGGACTTATTTCCTTGGTCGTGGGTTTCGCGCTTCAAGCCCCCATTACCTCCTTTATCGCATGGGTTTATTTGATTTTCCGCCGATCGTATTTGGTGGGCGACCGAATTCAAATTAAAGGATTTCGTGGCGATGTGGTAGAGATCAGCTATCTGGATACCTCCATTTTGGAGTGCAGTGGAGATTATCTGGGGAATGACCGAAAGAGTGGAAGAATAATTCATTTCCCCAATAGTTTGATATTGAAAGAGGAAATCATTAATTATTCTGGTCCTGATGTTCCCTTTATCTGGAACGAAACGGCCATTCAAGTGGCCTATACCAGCGATCTCCAGTTTGTGGAAGAATGCCTGTTGGAGGCCGCCCTCAGAGACTTCAATGAGCGTTACCCGAAACTATCAAAAGACAAGCCTACCTTATGGGCGCCGGCTGTGTACTTTAGGAACAATACCTATGCCTGGATGGAAGCGGTGATTTCCTACCCCGTGGAACCAGAAGATACCACTGGCCGACGGAACCGGATTTTAAAATATGCTCTGCCCCTTTTAAATGCGGAACCAGAGAAAGTCCAATTTCCGGAAGGTAGAAAACGATAGGAACCCAATTACTTGATAGGAGGGTTCGTCGTGGAGCAAATTCCCTTTTTTCGTGAGTGGGTTTAAGGTGAAATGTAATCTTTCTCAAGACGCAAACTTTGAGTATCTTCACACTCCAAAAAAGTAAAATGATTAAACACATTATAGAGAACCGCCGCGCGGTATTTCCCGCTCAATACAATGAGCAGCCAATTTCCAAGGAAGAAATAACCACTATCTTAAAGGCTGCCAATTGGGCACCCACCCATAAGCGTACAGAGCCGTGGAGATTTAAGGTGTTCCACGGAAAGTCGCAACAGGCCTTGGGGGAGTTTATGGCCAAAACCTATAAGGCAACGACCCAGAAATTTTCTGAGAGGAGTTATGTCAAGATGAAGGAGAATCCTACAAAAGCAGGTTGTGTCATCGCTATTTGCATGCAGCGTGACCCTAAGGAAAGTGTGCCGGAATGGGAAGAGATCGCTTCTACCGCCATCGCAGTCCAGAACATGTGGTTAACCGCTTCCGAAATGAAAATAGGGAGCTATTGGTCAACTCCCTCCGTGAAAGAACATCTCGTTGATTTCATTGCCCTCTCCCCAGGTGAAAAATGTTTAGGACTTTTTTATATGGGGAAATACGACGGGGAATTGCCAGAGGGGACGAGAAAAACTTCCATTGAAGAAAAAACGGAATGGGTTTAGAGTAATTCCGTGGCTTTACCGACATCTTATGGACCCCAAAGGTTTCAAAACCCTTTGGGGCCTTTTTTTATTTATAAATTTTAACAACTAAGTTGTTAGTTGTAACTAAATAATTAGTTATATTTGTTTTCTAACATCTCAAGTCTCAAGAAAAAATGAAACAACTCACAAAAGCGGAAGAAGACATCATGCAAATCCTTTGGGATTTGGAAGAAGCGAATGTAGCGTCAATCATTGCAAAATTGCCAGAACCGAAGCCCGCATACAACACTGTCTCAACCATAGTTAGAATTTTGGAGAGCAAGGATTTTGTCGATTACAGAAAAGAAGGCAGAAACCATATCTATTTTCCCAAAGTGAGGAAATCGGAATACAGCGACCAATCCTTGAAAAAACTAATGGATGGCTATTTCCAAGGCTCCTTTAAGAGTATGGTCTCTTTTTTTATGAAGAAGAATGATATCAGTATTCAGGAAATGGAGGACATAATGAAAGAAATCGACTCCGAAAATCCAAAGCCATGATACACACTCTTATTCAAATACTCGTTTTTCAACTGCTGTTTTTAGTCGTTTACAATCTTTTTTTGAAGAAGGAAACATTTTTCAATTGGAACCGAGCTTATCTTTTACTTACCCCAATTCTCAGCATTATTTTGCCGTTTATAAGCGTTAACCTAATCCAACAAAACATTCCACAGGAATATCAGGTTCAATTGCCCGCTATAATTCTTGGCAATCCCCCTCCTGAAGTTGGCGTTAGCTCGATATTTGGGTTTTCACCATTACAAGGTTTATGGGTGATTGGGATTTTAGTCAGCACGGTAATTTTTCTACTGAAAATTATAAAAATAGCGAGGCTCAGATCGACTGGAATCACCGAAAACATTAAAGGTGCGAGAATGAAAATTCTTCCAAAAACCAATAGTGCATTTTCATTTTTCAACACGATTTATTTAGGAGAAAATATTTCCGAAGAAAACAAAGCGAGCATCATTGCCCACGAAAAAGTACACATTCAGCAAAAACACTCTTTGGATTTATTGTACTTCGAATTATTGAGGATCGTGTTCTGGTTCAATCCTTTGGTGTATATGTTCCAAAACAGAATTTCAACCCTTCACGAATACATTGCAGATGCTAAAATCACACGTCGAAAAGACAAAAGGGAATACTATCAAAACTTACTTTCAGAAGTATTTCAAACCCAAGAAATTTCATTTATCAATACCTTTTTCAGGGAATCATTAATCAAAAAGCGAATCATTATGTTGCAAAAAACGAAATCATCAAAAATCAAACTGATAAAGTATTTACTGTTGCTTCCCATACTGGGAACTATGCTGGTATACACTTCGTGTTCTGACACCACTGAGAATTTTCAAAAAGAGGAACGCGTCTTGGTGGAACCGCCAACACCTCCAATCCCACTGGTTCCTCCTGCAAATAGAGAGAATATCTCTGTTCAAATAGACACAATAATGGGAGGAGAGGCAGTTACCGATGTTCCCTATTCCGTTATCGACCAAGTGCCCGCTTATCCGGGATGCTCTGGAGATAATGAAACGATGAGGAAATGCATGTCCGCCAAAATATCGGAATTTATCAATACAAATTTCAATACGGGCATAGCCGATAATCAAAATTTATCGGGAAGACAACGCATTTATGTTCAATTTAAAATAGATAAAAACGGAAATATTACCGATGTCCGTGCACGGACCCAAAATCCCGAACTTGAAGCAGAAGCCGTCCGCGTGGTAAAAATGCTTCCGCAAATGGAACCCGGTGAGCAGAGAGGGGAAAAAGTTGGGGTTTTATACTCTTTGCCCATTGTTTTTGAGGTGAAGTAAATCTTAGATTTGAAAATTACTCAGACCCCAAAGTTGAAGCTTGTCCGCCGGAGCTTTTTTAGTGTAGAAGGATAACCTAGGGGGTTTTGCGTAAGTCCAGTTCCATGAAAAATATCTCGATTCTCATTTTTGTTCTACTGTTTTTACAAGCCGAGGCCCAACCCGTTCCGGCTATGGCTGTTTCCAAGAAAGCAGACAGCCTTTTTGAAATAGGGGAGTACAATAAGGCAATTCCCCTTTTTCTAAAAGAGAAGCGTTTCCAAGAAACGGCTAAAAGTTATGAGGCCATTGGAAATAATGGAGAAGCTGAATATTATTACAAAAAAGCAATTTTGGATAATCCTAATAATCCAAAACTTGAATTTCGATACGCAAAACTGCTATTTAAAATTTCGAACTATAAAAAAGCCGACAGCATTTTTAAAGATCTACAATCCCGTTTTCCAAACAATCCCAATTTTATATACGAAAGAGGATTGCTAAAAGAAGCTCAAAACGATTCCACTGCCATCGCCCTCTTTCTGCAAGTCCATAAAATGGATGCAAAAAATATAAATGCCATTTATAAAATAGCACGGAATTATGTTGAAAACAGAAAATTCAAAGAAGCAGAACCCTTTATTGAAAAAGGCTTATCCGTTGATAAAAACAGTTCGCGATTTCTAACCTTGCGCGCCCTAAAACAATTTTACACTGAAGAATTCCACGAGGCCATTGCCACATATAATATACTGATTTCAAAAGGGGACAGCTATGTTTCCTTACACGAAAACCTCGCTAAGGGGTATTCCGAAACCTTCCAAGTTGAAAAGGCGCTGGAACAATACAATATCCTTTTTCGGGAGTACGACGATAAGAATCCAAAATGGCATAAGGAAGTTGCAATGTTGTACAGGATCAATAAGGAATATGAAAAGGCAGAACACCATTTTAATATTGCTATTGGACTTCTTGAAACGCCATTATCCGATGTGTATTACCAACTATCCAAGTTATATGGTTGGAATAAGGATTACAAACGTGAGATGGAAAACCTGCGTAAAGCTGTAGAGAACAACCCCAATTACGAAATGGCCTTATATTATTTGGCCGTGGCTGCTGACAATTATTTTGAGGATAAAAATACTGTTCTGGGATATTACGAAAATTACCTGAAGCGATTTGGCGAAACCGGACGTATGCGGAACCTTGCAAAGCAAAGAATAAGTGACCTGAAGAAGGAATTGCATTTTTCTACAGATTGACTTTGTCCAACTCCATGGGATTTTGCTTTGCAAAGCAATGTAGGGAAATAGAAAATAATCTCCCTAAGATATCAATAAAAGTTTGATCAAATTTTTCTCTCAATCAAACTATTTTAAAACAGCTTCAGCTTCGGTTTGAAATTAATGGTGTATGTTTCAGTAAATTTGTACTTTTCAAGTTGAATCTATCCAGAAATGACATATCGTCTTTTATTGATTATTTTTCTTTCAACGGCGACTTCCTGCCAATTTTTTGAGACCGAAAAGGTTTCTTCCGAAGAAATCTTTAATGACGAGATAAAAGCCATTGATTGGAACGATGTAGATCGATACCCTACCTTTCCCAATTGTGAGGACATCCTGGACAAAGCAGAACAGAAGGATTGTTTTATCCATACCGTAACTTCCCAGTTATATCAATCCATCAACCGCGAAAACATGGTGGCGGCTCGAGAGATTTACGATACCGTGAAAGTAGATTTCGAAATAAATAGTTCTGGGCAACTTTCAATAATTGAAATAAAAATAGACACGCTTCTTCAAAAAGAATTTCCCGACTTGAAAAAGTGGCTTCTCAATAGCATCGATTCCCTGCATCCCGTGGCTCCGGCCTATAAACGCGGGATTCCGGTAAAGACCAAATTTACCTTGCCGGTGATCATTCAAACCCCTTGATTACAAATTAAACTTGTATCCTATTGTAAAATCCACTGGGAATTCTTTGTTGCTGTCCATATTCAAGGCAACGATATCATTGTAGTTAAAGGTGATATAACCATTGCCCACTTTATAGTCTGCACCTATTCCCAAGGTTATGGGGGCGTTGAAATCACTTCCCGATTCTTTTTCAATGGTGGCCGTGCCTCCATATGGGATAACAATAGTCTCTTTGTTAAAGAAGGTAAGGGTGGCAAATTTCGCATTTACAAACATATCAAGCTTTGGAGTCTTGATAAATTTAAACCGATAGTTCAATGAAAATTGTGAAGCGGAATACTTATAGTCCTTATTTTCAAAAGTATGTCTAAAACCCAATACCATGGAGTGCCGTTTTAGTTTTACCGCATCAACCATTTCCAATTCCAAGCCTCCCACAGCTTGTGAGGTGTTTTCAATATTGTCGGTATAAATGCTATTGGCAACTCCAATAAATGCTCCGAGGCGAAGCTTAAGGTGGGGAGACACCTTTTTATCAGAAAAGAGCGGATCGCGCTTTTTGTTATATTCCACGAAAAAAGTGTGTAGACTTGGCAGTGTCAATCTTACTTTATCGGTAGCAACAGGGGCATCTGCAGTTTGAAGCTGTAATACCTCTTTAAATTCTTCTTGATACTTCCCATTTTCTTTGGTATTTGTCAGCTCTCTAATACTCATGTCTTTCTTCGAAAAGTATCGATATTCTCCATCAATGATATTCCACAAAAGGGTGAGGGGGCCTTTTACATCGGTTTTTAACGTGTAGGTTTCGCCATCAACAGTATATTTTTCCTGTGCAGCCATGGCAGTGTGGAGAAGAAGAAAACATATAGTGGCAATGGGAAGAATGCGTTTCATAATCTCTTGTTTTATCAATGCTAAGATAAATATTATATTGTACTGGCCCTTATAAATAATTCGTGAAAAGACGATAATCGAAAATTTAGGCTATGTGTAAAAATACCTTCCCTTCCAGGAATAACCTCCTGTGAGACCGCCAAAAACAATGATAACCATTAGAAACGAATAGAGGAACGGAAGCCATAAGAATTTCAAAAACAAAACACTTTCATTAAAGAATATTGCCGATTGCCGGATTACAACGTAATCAATTAGGATTTTAAAAAACAGAATCAGGAGATAAACAATTAGATTTTTAAAATCGAAAGCCATTAAAATAGGAAGTGCTATAAAGAAAATGTTTGCCAAGAAAACAAGCAACCCCAAAAGTATAGAAGAGCTGTTTTTTTGTTTTGATGTTTTTGAAACCCACCGGATCCGCTGGTTTATAACCTCTTTCCAGCTTTGTTGGGGTGTGGTGGAAACTGCGGCATCTCTTGATTTGAGAAATTGAACTTTTAGAGGGAAAGTCTGTTTTATTTTTTCCATCAAAAAAATATCGTCTCCACTTGCAACATGGTTGTTGCCATCAAAACCATTTACGGTTTTAAAGGCAGACTTCTTATACGCCAGATTTGCACCATTGCTGAGAATTGGATTTTTAAGGCCAAAACTCCCCATTGCTACGGTTTGTAAACTGAAGCCGTCAATTTGCTGAAAACATTCAATAAAACTGTGGTCCGATTTATAGATAACCAGACCGCAGACCATTACTGGTTTTTCCCCACTTCGGGAGGCAGTTTGAAGGAAGGCGTCCAAGGTTTTCAACCATTTTGTGGGAAGTTCACAATCGGCATCCGTGGTAACAATCCAGTCAGATTTGGAATGATTTATCGCTTCGGTTATGGCATCTTTCTTTGGGGAATTCGAAAGTCTTTTATTCTGTACTATTTGAATGGAAATTTCACTTCGCTGAATGAAATGTTGAATTACTTCCGCTGAAACATCATCCGAATCATCGTTTACGAACAAAACTTCATACAGATTGGGTGGGTAATCCAATTTTGAAATGCTTTCTAAAAGGAATGGAAGGTTTTCCCCTTCATTCCGAAAGGGAATCACAATGCTGAATTGGGTAGTTGGCGTCTGTATTTCCTCTCGAAACACCGGAACCCTCCGAAAACCAATTGCCAAAGCCAACATAAAGACAAGATACAGGCCGAACAGGATCAGAAGAAAGATAATCATTGGGAAACAGCTTGGTACGTAAGGACAAAGAAACTTCCCAAAATGGAGGGCAAGACAAAATTGAAAATCCACATGGCCAAAACCGTGGACAAAACAATCAATTCCGGGACTCCAGCATAGGAGAACAGCCAAACCGCAACCCCACCACGCACAACCACATCAAAAACAAAAATGGTTGGAACTACGGAAACTAAAAGATACATTCCAAAAATCAAGGCCATGGCGGAATAGATGGGAATCTCTGCTCCAAAAAACAACAGCAACCCATAAAACATACCACTGAAAATTAGGTATCGGAATATCGAGAATATAAAAACCTTCAGTTTTAAGGCATTTGGAAATTTTTTAAAAAACCGGAAGATATTTGATAGGGAAAATCCCTTGAGAAACAACTCTTTTTTCCTCAGAATATATCCGCCGATCCCTATGGCCAACAGTGCCAATATAAAGAGTAAAACTGCGCCAAGGGAAAAGGAAACTTCATAATTTTGAATAAAATAACATATTCCTACCAATCCAAACAGCACGGTTACGGCCAATTGTGCCACATTTGAAAAGAAATTTAAGAGCAATACCTTTTTTCGTTTTCCTCTGTTAAAAAACAGTGCTTTTGCTCCGTATTCGCCAATTCTGTTTGGTGTTGCCAAAGAAACAGTCAAGGAAGCCAGGGTCTGTTTCCATGCGGTTTTAAAATCAGTCTTGTGAATAGTGGAAGCCAAGTTTTGCCATTTCAGGATTTCAAAATACCAGTTCAACGTTGCCAAGAGAAGAAAAAACAACAAAAAATAACCGGTCATTCCTCCCTTTGAAAAGGTATTATTGGCGAATTCAAAAAAATCCAAATCCGGGTTATTTTTCAATCGATAAAAAATGTATCCAAAAGTTAGGGCGACCACCAAAACTTTGGCGAGGGCAAGCAGATATTGTTTAGTTTTGTGAAGTGTGGCCATTAGGCTAAAATACTAATTCCTGCGAAGGCAGGAATCTCAATTTGGATGGAAAATAAATCAGAAAGAATCATTTTAGGAATCGACCCGGGAACCACCATAATGGGTTTCGGATTGATTAAGATTGTCAAAAAACAGATGCAATTTATGCAACTTAACGAATTGCAACTTCAAAAATACGACGATCATTACCTTAAATTAAAACTCATCTTTGAGCGCACCGTCGAATTGATCGATACCCATAATCCAGACGAAATAGCCATTGAGGCACCCTTCTTCGGGAAAAACGTGCAATCCATGCTCAAATTGGGAAGAGCGCAGGGAGTTGCTATGGCGGCGGGACTATCACGTGAAATTCCCATAACCGAATATTCTCCCAAAAAAATAAAAATGGCCATAACCGGAAACGGAAATGCCAGCAAGGAGCAAGTGGCGAAAATGCTACAGAGCTTATTAAGTCTAAAAGAACTCCCAAAAAATTTGGACAGCACCGACGGACTTGCTGCAGCGGTTTGCCACTTCTACAATTCAGGAAAAATAGAAATTGGAAAAAGTTATACGGGCTGGGCAGCTTTTGTGAAGGATAATGAAGATAGGGTTAGGTAGTGTTCAAGGGGCAGTGGAAGTCGTGCCGCCACCATTTATATTCGCAAATTCATTCCCCTTCTTAAGAATGGACTCGGGGAGGAAATTATTTTCTGGAAATCCAATCGTCGACAATACGTGAAATTTCCTGATCTTCCTGTAGTTTTATGATTTGCAGATCCACCTTTCTCTTGAGCTTGCTTCCAATGGGGAAAAGAAAACCATAATACTGGGGTTCGATCCTCTTTTTGCTCAATACGTAATCATCCTTTTTATCAGCAGCAAAAATATATTCCAATGGTATTTCATCATAAATCAGGGCGTCTACCTTTTTCTCCAACAACAATTTATAGCCTTCGGAAACATCTTGAACCGGTACTGGGGTACCTTCAGCATCTTTTATCTTGTTTATGATCTTTTTATAGTTGGGAACTGCAACCCTTTTGTTCTGAAGATGGTTTAAACTGGTGATGGTCTTATCATCATTGGAAGTCCTTGAAAAAGTCGTGGCAATTCCGGCGACAAACGAAGTGGCCAGAATCAAGGAAATAACCATCCAAGAGCCAATTACAAACCGTCCTACGGGAGTTCGCGGGGCATAATCGCCATATCCTACCGTGGTCATGGTCACCACCGCAAGCCACACGCCCGACGCTGTTCCTTTTACCACGCCTTTTCCATAATCATCAGGATATTTTCGGCCCTCTACGGCCCAAAACAAAAAGCCCACGATACTCAGTATAACCAGCAATACAAGTACGGCATACAGAAATGTTGAGGATAAAAATGGTTTTACTTTCTCCCAAAATGTTGTTTCTACCACCGGCGCCAAAATTGCCAACTCCGTATTGTAATAGGGTTGCGAGAAATTGGCCAGATTTGCGCGGGAAGAGTTTATCGTAATGGGGCCGATTAAAATATCCAATTTTCCGTCGTCAATAGCACTTATGCCACTTTCAACAGACGGGAATTCAATAAATTCATAATTTCTATTAATGCCATATGCTATTTCCTTCCAAATATCAATTACAATTCCCTCTTCCTTTTCGTTGTGAAACACAAAGGGTGCAGAACCGGCATAACCTACTCTGAGTTTTCCCTCCCCTTCTTGCCCAAAAAGCAACGGATTGAAAAGGAATAGAAGTGTAAAAAGCCAAAAGTATTTTTTCATAGAAAAAAGTTTATTGATGATTTTCGCTTGTTTATTGGTTCAGGAAAATGCTGTATGGGTAAATTTATAGGTATTTTTGAACTTTTGAAAGATAATTGGTACCGGATTTATGATTTCTATGAAGACTGAACGGGTTTTGCAACTTTTAAATTCGCTGTAAATGGAGTTGGATAAATCTGATATTGAGGCAGAAACATTTGGAATCTATCTCCACATTCCATTTTGTAAACAATCCTGCCATTACTGCGATTTCCACTTTTCCACTTCGCTTAGGAAGAAGAGTGATTTGGTAAATGCCCTTTGTGAGGAATTGCGTTTGCGGAAAGACGAATTGCCCGGCACAGCAGGAACTATCTATTTCGGTGGCGGTACCCCAAGCTTATTGACTTCAGAAGAGTTGAAGCAGATTTTTGAGGCTATCCATTCAAATTACAACATTTCCGATAGCCCTGAGGTCACTCTTGAAGCCAATCCAGATGATTTGACATCCACCCGAATTAATGAATTAACGGATTCACAAATTAACCGGTTAAGCATTGGCATCCAATCTTTTTTTGAAGAAGATTTAAAGCTGATGAACCGTGCCCATAATGCTACCGAAGCTCTGGAATGTATTGAGGAGGCTAAAAAACATTTTAAAAACATCAGTATCGATTTAATATACGGAATCCCTGGAATGTCGTCAGCGCGTTGGAGGAAAAACCTTGAAACAGCGTTGGAGCTGGATGTGCCCCATCTATCTTGTTACGCCCTAACCGTGGAACCCCGAACGGCTTTAAAGAAATTTATTGAAAAAGGTACCGTGCCCCCAGTGGATGAAGAAGTGGCAAAGGAACATTACGAAATCCTATTGGCAGAAACCGAAAAAGCCGGTTATGACAATTACGAGTTCTCCAATTTTGGAAAACCTGGTTTCGAGTCCAAGAACAATACTGCCTACTGGGAAGGAAAGCCCTATTTGGGAATCGGTCCTTCTGCCCATAGCTATGACGGAAAGAGTAGAAGTTGGAACGTGGCAAACAACACAAAATATATAAAGAGTCTTGCCACGGGCGAACTTCCCTTAGAAAGAGAAATTCTCTCGAAAGAGAATAAATACAACGAATATATAATGACCGGACTTCGCACCAAAAAAGGAGTTTCCCTCAATAAGATTGAAGCTGAATTCGGTGTGGAATTTCTGGAATATTTAATGGAACAAGGGCTCAAACCTTTAAAAAACGAACTTCTGATCCTGGAAGATGGAAATTTAAAGATTTCAAAAAAGGCAAAGTTTCTCGGTGATGGAATTGCAAGTGATTTGTTTATGGTGTAACAGTAGCAAGACCTAACAGGTCTCAGAGACCTGTTAGGTCTGATGCTCAGAATAAAATTAGAATCGTATCTTTAATTTTCAAATTTGAATCCTTGTGAAAGCAACCATCCACCATAAAGATAAAACCCTTAAAGTCGATTTTTCCAAACCCTTGGACATCTCAATTCCGTTGAGCGCTTCACAACATAATCCATTAGCTTGGTATCAAAATGGACCTATTGTGAAACCAGTGATTATGGGCGATTGGATCGGGAAAGTTTCAGAAGGTGGATCGGTTAATTTCAACAATATTTTCTTTAATCCGCACGCCCACGGCACGCATACCGAATGTCTTGGACATATTTCCAAAGAATTCCATTCGGTTAATGATGCTTTAAAATCCTTTTTCTTTTTAGCCGAAGTCATCACGGTTACCCCAAAAAAAGTTGTCGAAGACCAAATCATTTCCGAAGAAAGTATTTCCAAAGCTTTAAATGGAATTACGCCTGAGGCTATAGTAATCCGAACATTGCCGAATAACAATTCAAAAAAATCCAAACACTGGTCCAATACCAATTGGCCATATTTAGAGGAAAAGGCAGCTCTTTTTTTAAGAGAAATAGGAGTAAAGCATTTATTGATAGATCTTCCTTCCGTCGACAGGGAACACGATGAAGGAAAGCTTTTGGCACACAAAGCGTTTTGGCATTATCCGGAAAAACCACGACGAGATTGCACCATCACTGAAATGATTTATGTTCCCGATTCCATTGAGGATGGAAGTTATCTGCTGAATCTTCAAATGGCATCCTTTCATAATGATGCTTCCCCGAGCAAACCTATTTTATATGCATTGTGGGAATGAAGTAATCCGTATGATCCAACAAACAAGGTCCCAAAGGTTTTTGAAACCTTTGGGACCTGAAAAACTAAGGATATGAATATAGAAGAATTCCGTACCTATTGCCTTTCAAAAAAAGGAGCTACCGAATCTTTTCCTTTTGGGGAAGAAACCTTGGTGTTTAAGGTTATGGACAAAATCTTTGCGCTGGCGGGTTTAGACGCCTATCCTGCAACGGCCAATCTCAAATGCGATCCCGAAAAAGCCATTGAGCTCCGTGAAGAACACGACGGACTTATATATCCCGGCTATCATATGAACAAAAAACATTGGAATTCTGTAGAAATAGAAGGAAATTTGCCGCCGGCCCTGATTGCGGAACTGATTGATCATTCCTATGATTTGGTGGTGAAATCACTGACGAAAAAACTTCAATCTGAACTGGATAATATATAGACCTACAAGGTCTTTGATACCTGGCGAGAAACCGATACTTCCTGTGAAGTTTTTGAAACCCTGTAGATCTTAAAAAACACCTTATGACAAATCCTTCCGAGTTCTATAAACTAAAAATCGAAGATTATTCCGAGAACCTACAGCAGACAAAGAAAAAACTCGCTGTCTCCAGCTTCCTGCGTTTGTTTGTATTTCTCGTGGCCTGTTTCGCAGTGTATTTCACTTTCGGAAATACAAAACTTGTTATTGCAATTGTGTTGGCGACTATCGTTGTTTTTGTGATTTTAGTGACGAAACACAGCCGTTTAAAATCGGAACGCGATCTTACGAAGTCCCTCATTTTGCAGAATCAAGTTGAACTGGAAGTTTTAAACAGGGTTTTTCATCATTTGCCATCCGGTGAAAAATATAAAGACCCACTTCATTTTTACAGTCAGGATATCGATCTATTTGGAAGAGGTTCTTTTTTTCAATATTTAAATCGTACCACACTGGAAAGTGGATCTGATTTTCTGGCAAAACTATTGACAGACAACAGTATCGATGATATTGATAAAAAGCAGGAAGCCATAAACGAACTTTCACAGATGGCAAAATGGCGTCAGCATTTTTCGGGAATTGCCTCTTTGGTAAAAACCGAGGTTCCTGCCGTAGATGTAGTGGAATGGTTAGAGAATTACAAGAAATTTGTGCCGAAATGGATTAAACCAATTTCATCTGTATTTTCAATCATTTCTCTCGCATTGATCGTGTTGAACTATCTCGACGTTATTTCCGGTTATGCTGTAGCTGGATGGTTCTTTTTGGGACTGGCCATTTCGGCAAAATATCTAAAAAAGGTCAATGACCTCTCAGCACACACATCTAAAATTCAAAGTACGTTCGAGCAATTTCACAAACTGATTTTGGAGATTGAGAATCAGGAGTTTTCTTCGGAGTTGCTTTCGAGAAAAAAGGAATGGTTGGTTGATTCTTCCACAAAAGCTTCGGCTGTCTTAAAGAAATTTGCCAAACATTTAGATGCTTTGGATCAACGGAGTAATATGATTATTGGCGTAGTTGCCAATGGGTTTATGCTGCGCGATCTTCGGCAATCTTATAACATTGAACAATGGATTGAGGCCAATAAGAAAAGTGTCCCAGTATGGTTCGATGTGATCACTTATTTCGATGCTTATAACAGTCTTGGCAATTTTGCCTTTAACCATCCCAATTATGTGTATCCAAAACTCACTGATGAGGATTCCATCTTGAAGGTAAAGGAAGCTGGACATCCTTTATTAAAATTGGAGACGATGATCAAAAATGACATTGAGATAAACTCAGAGGAATTCTTCATCGTCACCGGAGCAAATATGGCGGGGAAAAGTACTTTTCTTCGAACCGTGTCACTTCAAATTGTGATGGGAAATATCGGCCTGCCCGTATGTGCAGAAGAGTCTGAATACAATCCCATCAAACTTATCACCAGTATGCGGACTACGGATAGTTTGACGGACGATGAATCGTATTTCTTTAGCGAATTGAAACGCTTGAAATTCATTGTGGATGAAATAAAAACCGATCGCTATTTTATCATTTTGGATGAGATTCTAAAAGGAACCAATAGCACCGATAAAGCCATCGGTTCCAGAAAGTTTGTCGAAAAACTCGTCGCCAGTAATTCCACGGGAATAATAGCTACCCACGACCTAAGTCTTTGCAAAGTCGCCGAAGAAATGCCCGAAGTAAAAAACTACTATTTCGATGCCCAGATCATTGATGGTGAACTGTATTTTGACTATACTTTTAAACCCGGAATCTGCCAAAATATGAACGCTTCCTTTTTGCTGAAGAAAATGGAAATAGTTGATTAGATTGCCACGATGGATTCCATAACACAGATTGTTTTGGGCGCTGCCGTAGGGGAGGCGGTTTTGGGAAAAAAGATCGGTAATAAAGCGATGCTTCTGGGAGCTGTTGCTGGGACAATTCCCGATTTGGATATACTTTCCGGCTACTTTACCGATACGGTTTCTGCACTCGAGATTCATAGAGGATTCACCCATTCCATAGTTTTTGCCGTCGTAGTCGGTTTGCTCTTTGCCTGGATGCTCGCTCTTTGGGATAAACGGGCCACTCTAAAGGAATGGTGGTTATTTTGGTTTCTCACTTTTGTCACACATCCGCTTTTGGATGCACATACTACTTGGGGCACCCAGCTTTTTTGGCCTTTTGAAACTCGCCTGGCCTACAAGAATATTTTTGTGATAGATCCGCTTTATACAATTCCATTTATGATATTTCTCATTTTGGCAATGCTTCAAAAGAGGGGCAGTATCAAGAGAAGACGATTCAACAATCTGGGCTTGGTTATCAGTAGTGCGTATATGCTTTTGACGATAGTTTTAAAAGGAATCACCTATCAGAAATTTAAAAATGAACTTTCTGAGCAGCGAATTGATTATATAACTCTTCAAAATAAACCCAGTCCTTTCAACACTATTCTTTGGACGGCCAATGTGGAAACACAAGATTCATTTTTAATTGGGAATCACTCTTTTTTTGATACAAAACCCGTGCAGTTTCACGTCCATCCCAAAAATCACGACGCTTTGGGAAATCTTAAAAATGAAGACAAAATCCAACGCTTGATAAAAGTGGTGGAAGGTTGGTACACTATCACAGAACGCGATGGCCAATTGCTTTTTAACGACCTTCGATTTGGGTTGATGAGTGTGGATCCCAACTCCGAAAAATACGCTTTTAGTTATATTCTAGCGAGGGAAAACGGGGAATTGAAGGTAACCGAAGAGCCCAAGGACCGCAGCGATGCCAAAAGATTATTGGGGGATTTGTGGAAGCGGATTGGGGGGGATTAGGAGAGTGATTATGTGGGTTTTCGAAAATCGGCATTGCGTGTCCAAACTACATCGCGTTTAGCCATTCTAGATTTCTTTTATCCATTGCTTCTTGAGAAATCAGTTTTCCATTTTTAATGTCCTGTTCGCTCATCTCAAAGATTTCTTTCTGCTCTTTGTTGAGCTCAACGATGTCAGATTCGGATGAACTTGAAGAAATCAATTTGTCAAGAGCTTCTAAGAAATCTCTGTTTTTTATGGACAGGATTTTATCAATTAATCCGTTCCTTACTTTATCAACTGTTCCCATCTTATCATTTTTGTTCTAAATATCCGAAAAAAAACTGCTATTTCTACTAATGTTGTTCGATAAATAAAGATTGTATTTTAATTCATCGTCTATTCCGCTTCACTGCCAACTGCCACTACCAACTAAAATCCCTATTCCACCTTCTTCTTTCTTCCATTTGCCTTCCCATTAACCCACCAATACAAAGGTGGAATCAAGATGGGAGCAAAAATCAAGGTGCTTGTTAATCCGCCGATGATAACTGTAGCCAAAGGTCGTTGTACATCCGAACCGATTCCGCTGGAAATCGCTGCGGGAACAAGGCCGAATATTGCAAGAATCAGAATAGTCAGTACTGCTTTAAACTGGCTTTTTGAAGTTTCGGTGACGAGTTTTGGAGTTAAGATATTTTGTGCAAAAGAATTTCTGTTTAATGCCGAAACCAACAGCACACCGGCCATTACCGAAATTCCAAAGATGGAAACGAAGCCAACTCCCGCTGAAACATTGAAGTAGAATCCTCGCAATAACAACGCGACCACACCGCCGGCTAAGGCGAAAAAAACACAACTCATTGTTATTAACGTGCTGCTGATGTTTTTGTAGAGCATAAATAGAAATATAAACACTATCAACAATGTCAACGGAATGGTAAAGGCCAATTGTTTCCCCGCACGTTCCAGGTTTTCATACTGTCCGCCATATACCAATTCGTATCCTTTGGGAATTTCGATGTTTCCATCTATTTTTTCCTGAAGTTCCTTTACAAATCCACCTTGGTCTCTGTCCCTGATATTCGTGCTTAGCGTTATCATTCGCTTGTTGTTGTATCGCGAAATATTGGTCTGTCCTTCCTTAAAACTCACTTCGGCAAGTTGTTCCATCGGTATTAATCCCCCGCTGGCAGAAGGAACCAGGAGATTTTTTATTTCGTCTATGTTATTTCGGTATTCCGGGAGATATCTGATTACAATATCATATCGCTTGGCGCCATCGTAAAGCACCGAAATATCTTTCCCTCCAATTGCCGCTTCAATCATATTTTGTATTTCGGAAACGTTGATGCCATACCGTGCGGCCTGTTGTCTGTCAACATTGATAACAAGTTGGTCTTGGGTACCTTCCTGTTCAATTTCAATTCCCTCACTGCCTTCCATATTTCTAACTATGGTGGCGATACTGTCAATTTTGCTTCGCATCATAACCAAATCAGTTCCTACAATCGAAACTGCCAAATCCGCTGGACTTCCGGTTACGATTTCCATCACTTGGTCGATAATCGGCTGGCCGGCAGAAAAAGTAACGCTGGGGAATTCTCTTTCCAAATCGGAACTTATACGTTGCACCAATTGATTTTTGGTAATAGTGTCGCTCCACAGTTTGTAATCCTTTAACCCGATGAGAATTTCATTTCGGTTTGCGGGAAATGGGTCGGTACCATCGTCATTTCTTCCCGTCTGCGTAATTACATTGTCTACCTGCGGATATTTTGAAATAATACTCCGGATTTTAGGAGCATACTTCGCATTTTCCTGAATACTGATGCCCACGGGGAAATTTCCACGTAGGAAAATTGAGCCTTCATCCAGTTCAGGAAGGAATTCCATTCCCAGATTTAATCCCAGGGCAATCATCGCCAATACAATTCCGAATCCAATCAATACGGTTGCTTTGTACCGCTTTACAAACCAAGTCAAGGATTTGGCATATTGATTTTCCAAAAAAATAAAAAATCGATTTTCCCGGACTTTCACAGGTTCTTCAGGGTTTATCATTGCTTTGTTGTACACGAAGGAAATCAACACTGGAATAAAGGTCAGTGCCGCCACCATAGAACCGATTACGGCAAATGACAGGGTTAGTGCCATTGGCGAAAACAGTTTTCCTTCTACCCGTGTCATTAGAAGTATTGGCAAATAAGCCAAGATAATAATAGTGACAGAAAAAAAGATTTCCCTTCCTACTTCTTGGGCCGAATGAAGGGTAAGTTGCACAATCCCATTTCGTTTTTGTTCGGCAGTGGCAGTCCGGTATTTCGTTATAAGATGGACGGCCATAATTACCGCGCCATCCACGATAATTCCAAAATCAATCGCTCCCAATGAAAGCAAGTTTGCCGGAATACCCGTAAATTTCATTATGATAAAGGCAAAAAGCAAGGAGAAGGGAATCGTAATGGCCACCACCAAGGCACTTCGCACGCTTCCCAAGAGGAAAACAAGAATGATGACCACAATGCTGACGCCTTCAAACAGCGTAGTGGCTACAGTACTCAGAGAATGGTCAATAAGGAAACTTCGGTCGTAAAGAGTTCTTATTTTTACCCCTTCGGGCAATTCGTGTTCTTCCAATTCTTGGATTCGCTTTTTTAGCTCTACCAATACCTCACTGGGATTCTCAAATTTCCGCAGGAGAATAATTCCTTCCACCCCATTTTTTACATCGAGGTTTTCACTGGGAATACTATATCCCAAGACACCGCTCGGTGGAGGAGGAGCAACCTCGACACTGGCCACATCGCGTACAAAAATAGGAACTCCTTTTTCCGATTTTAGAGCGATGTTCTCGATATCCTTTTCATTTATAAGCGCTCCGAGACCACGAACGGCAAAGCCTTGCCCACCGCGCTCGATGATATTTCCACCCGTATTTTGATTGTTTGCGGCAACGGCATCCTCAACATCCGAAATACTTAAATCATATTTGCGAAGATTATCCGGATTGATAAGAATATGGTATTGTTTTAACGGCCCACCAAATGTGGTGACATCTGCCACTCCATCAGTTTGCAAAAGATAGGGCTCGATAACCCAATCCTGTAAATCCCGGATTTCAATCGGTGAAAAATTGGCAGGAGCCTCTACCACATATCGGTAAATTTCTCCCACGGCTGTGGATAATGGTGCAAGTTCTGGAGTTACTCCATCGGGAAGATCCGCACTGGCCAAACCTTCCATAACTTGCTGACGTGCGAAATAATCGTCCGTGCCATCTTTAAAAGTGAGTTGGACGACGCTGAGCCCAAAAATAGTTCGGCTTCTTCTATCCAGAACATTGGGCGTATTCTGAATTGCTCTTTCAATAGGAATTGTCACTTGCTGTTCCACTTCCTCGGCGGCACGACCTTGGTATTGGGCGACGATAATCACATTGGTATCGGCAATATCGGGATAGGCTTCTACCTTTAACTGGGTGAAACTGTAATATCCACCAATCATCAAAGCCAGACTAATCCCAACGATTAGCCACCGGTTTCTCAAAGAAAATATAAGGAGATTTTTAATCATAATTTACCATTCTTCTACGGGCATAGTCACAATAAACCCACCCCTGTACAGCTTTCGCAATTCGGTTAACACTTCCTTTACCTTATTTTTTTCATCGATAAAAGTGATGAGTAAAGGGGTTTCATCAAATGAAAATTGCAGACCCGGTTGTTTCAATCTTTGGTGTTTCCCATATCCTGAGAACCCTTCAAACGCGGTAGCTCCCGTAATTCCATTCTCCATCAGCAGCTGCATTATGAATTTGTGAAGCGGCTTCATTCCCTTTAAATCGTCTTTATCTATGTAAATCTGTGCTTGTAACATTTTGCTGCGTTATTAAAGTTTAAAATTGTCAGTAGAATTTTTCTTTTCCCTCCGGATAGCTATCTGGACTAAGGATAGAAAAATTCTCAATGAATTCCATTTGAGAAAAATCTTTCCCTTAAGGCTAGCCAAGATGGTTTTCAATATTGAATTACTTATCCATCCATCTTCATCTTCGATTTCGATTTCGATTTCATTTTCTCTCAGTACCCAAACGACAACCCCTTCAACTGAAGCACTCCCTCAACGGCAATTTCTTCCTCGTTTTCCAATCCTCTAAAAACAATAATCCGCTTTCCCATATGTGCTCCTAACTGCACTTCCCGTCGTTTGAATTCGGTAGGAGAAGTCTTTACAAAAACGAAATGGCGCCCTTGTATGGTTACCAAAGCATTTTCGCTTACGCTTATAAAATTGCCTTCACTCAACCCAAAGGTGACATTGGCGAACATTCCGGTTTTTAATTTTTGGGTAGGGTTTTCTACTTCAATCCTCACTTTCAGCATTCGCGTAGCTGGGTCAACCATATCGGCCACGGCGTCTATCTTTCCGGTTATCATCTCGTTGGGAAAAGAGGTGAATTTTGCTTCCGTTTTTTGGCCTATTTCTATTTTTCCTATTTGATTTTCTGGAATATCACAAATGAGAAATGCAGTGCCAGCCTTTGCCCGTCGTAAGGTTTCGGCATTAAAACCAGCCGATTTCAATTGGGTTTCGTGTTCTATCAATGCCGACCTTTCATTAATCAGATTGCTCCTTTCAATGGATAATTCTGTTTCCGCGTTCAATAAATCCTGTCCCGTGGCCGAACCGTGGGCAAGGAGGTCTTTGGTGCGCTCCAACTCCAATTGTTTTTGTTTGATATTGACATTTTGGATTTGGTTAATATTGGTTTGCAGTTGTAGAATCTGACTGTAATTGCTGGACAACTCAGGATTGTCGAATAGGATTACATTCTGCGACGCTCCAACCCCGGATGGCAATACTGTGGCTACAATCCTTCCAGGGGCAGTTATGGTCGCTTCAATGTTTTTATTGCCCACCGTCTCAGTTTCAAAAAAGGCAATGCTTTCGGTATCTGGAAAAGTTATAACAGTTCCGTCCTGGCTAACTTCTGGAGCTGTATTTTTGGCTTGGGTCGTTTCTTTTTCCTTTCCTCCACAAGCGACCAGCATAAGTAGAAATGTTAATATCGAGACTGATTTTTTTATCATAATGCCAATTCACTGATTAAACCTGTTGTATAAAGCAACTGCACATAACTCAACCTAAAGGAATGCACTGCTTCAAAGTATTCTTGTTGGGTTTCCAGCCAGCTTCTCTGGGCTTCCAGAAAATCTATTATGGTTGTTCCACCTCTTAAATAGGCGTGTTTTACATTGTTTAAAATGGTTTGCGACTGCTCTAAAAGCAACTGAAATTCCTCAATGTTCTGTTGTTGCAGTTTGTAATTTGAAAACGCTGTGGACACCTCTGTTCGGATTTGCTGTTCCAACGTGGTCAGTTGCTGTTCCGCCTGTTCCTTAAGCTGATGTGATTTTTGAATTTCACCTTGGTTTCTATTTGTAAACGGTAAATCCAAACTAAAGGACAACCCCAAATGGGGCACGGAATGTTGGGAATTGTAAATAACTCCAATTTCCGGCTCCGGATAGGCGAGGGATTTTTGAAGTTTTATATTGCTTTCCGAAACATCGATTAGGGATTTTGTGGCCTGCACATCACTCCTATTTTTGAAGGACTGGGCAATCAATTGCTCTAGATTTTCAGGAAGCATCCTCAAGAAAGTATCGGAAGTGTCGATTTTTATGTCTCTTTCCATTCCCAAGAGAAAACCGAATTCCTTTTGATGGTTTAGTACTTCTTGTTGTGCCGTTTTATGTTGAATGGCGTATTGTTTTGCCAATAATTTAGTGCGAAACAAATCGGTTTGGGTAATCACTTGATTTCTATATCGAACTTGATTTGTATAAAGTAAACTGTCAATATTGCTCTTGGCGCTTTCGATAATCTGAAGTTGTTTTTGAAATTGCCATACATCCAGCCATTTGGTAGCAACCTCCAAGAATAAGTTGCGTTCGATTTCTGAATATGAATTTTCTTCCAGGGAAAAACTCTTTGTGGCAACGGCAATCTTGTTTTTTCGCTGGCCGGCGATTTGAATGGGCTTTGATATTTCCCAAAGCATTTCCCGGTTTTGATTGTTGTACCAAGGAGTTTCAGGGGCAAATTCACCCGATTCTACCACCTGTAGGGATTCGTGGCTCAATATAAAATTGGGCCGCAACTTTGCCGAAACAATATCCGATTCCGCCATTCGGAGGTTGAATTTTTCCGTTTTTAAAACCGGATTATGAACTTTGGCAGTTTGTAATGCGCGCTGTAAAGTATAAATTTCCTGTGCTTCTATTTGGGAAGAAGCAGAAAAAAGAAGAATTACAATTAAAAAGAGTTTTTGAAATCGCATCGTGTGCCCGAGTTATTTTAATCGGTTGCAAATATCACGAGCATCTACGGATAAAGGGATTAGAGAAGGAATAGAAAAATATTAGAATTTCATTAGAATTTTTAAAAAGGAGACAGGACACGCTTCGCTATTGGAAACAAGAATCAGGACCGGAGTTGTCTTCAGTTCAAATTTTATGAGTTTGTTAGGTCGAGCGCCATCTCGAGAGAATAATTCTAAGTCACGATTTTTGTTTACCTTTCTATTGTAAATCGTACCAAAGAAAAATACGTCTTCATAAAAAATTCATTACGAATATTGATAATAGTAACTTTTAAGTTACCTTTGTGAAAATGATAAGGGTTAGGCAAGTAATACAGTACAAACATTATTTCGAGGAGTTTCTACTTGCTCAACCGAAAAAGATTCAGGACAAAATATTTAAGGTTATTGAAATAATTGAAACCTTTCAGCACGTGCCGAAAACCTATATGGCACCATTGAAAATCCACAAAGGATTATATGAGGCTCGAATAAAATTAGGGTCGGATATTTGGCGGGTTTTTTGCTTCTTCGACAAAGGTAAGTTAGTTATACTCTTAAACGGATTTACAAAAAAGACGCAAAAAACACCGAAAAAGGAAATCGATAAAGCCGTTCGATTAATGAAAGAGTATTACGAAGAAAAAAACAAAGAAAATGGAAACTAAAAGCTGGAAAGACATAAAAGATACCGTTTACGGAGAAAAGGGAACGGAACGCAGAGACGAACTTGAGAGAGATTTTGAATCGTTTAAAATCGGGTTGCTCCTAAGAAACGCACGAGTAGAAAAAAATCTAACTCAAGAACAACTTGGGGAACTGATAGACAAGAAACGAACTTACATTTCACGCGTCGAAAACAATGGAAGCAATCTGACTTTAAAAACTTTATATGATATCGTAGAAAAAGGCCTTGGCGGAAAGGTTAGTATTTCAATCGAAATCTGAAAATAGTAGTGCATTTTATAACACGACGTCTAAAACCAATTAAAACCGAAGAAGATTATCGAAATGCACTCCAGCGTTTGAATGTGATTTTTGATGCGCCGATTGACACTCCAGATGGCGAGGAGGCAGAAATTATTTCACTACTCATTGAGAACTACAAAAACGAACATTATCCGATTGATGCACCCGACCCAATTGAAGCGATAAAAATCTGAATGGAAGAATTGAATATGCGCCAAAAGGATTTGGTTGGAACAATTGGTGGGAAAAGTAGAGTATCGGAAATATTGAACCGAAAGAAAAAATTGACAGTCGATATGATTCGAGAGTTAGAGCAGATACTTCAAATCTCTGCTTCTGTTTTGGTCAGCAATTATCAACTCGAACGGAAATAAATAATACTTTAAAATATTCAAGAAGAAAAATCAAGAATTCTGAATATTTCTTAGTAAAACAGTAAATACAGTTCCCTTCAACTCCTCTGATGCAACCGAAATAATTCCCTGATGCAGTTCAATGATTTTTTTGGTAAGCGGAAGTCCGATGCCATTGCCTTCTGAGAATTCTTTGTTGGCACCTCGATAAAAAGGCGTGAAGATATGCTGCAAATCCTCTTTTGGAATGCCGATTCCCTTGTCGGAGAATTTTAATATTATTTCCCCATTCTTAAGCTGGATTGAAACGGTCGATTTTGAATCCTCTGAGAATTTACAACCGTTTTCAAAAAGATTGATAAAGGCGGTCTTTAGTAAATATTCATTTCCATTTATCGAAATCTCATCGTCGCTGTCAAAGTCGTTTTCAAAATGGATATCGATTTGATATTTTGCATTTGCCTTTTGCACCTGCTGACGCGCATCCAGTAAAAGTTCGTCGATTCGGATAGGTTTAAGGTAGATTTCAGAAAGGTCGTAACTGGCTTTTGCCAAATCCAAAAGATTGTTCGACAAGCGCGCGAGTTTCCGCGAATCGCTGAGCGCATTCCGAATAGCCGATTTGTATTCCTCTAAAGTCCGCTCTTTGTTGAGCGACAGTTCCAATTCCGTAATTATGGCAGCCAAAGGTGTGCGCATTTCGTGGGAAATATTGGAGACAAAATCTTTTTGCGATTCAAAGGAATTCTCCAATCTGTCCAACATCTGGTTAAAGGTATTGGCCAATTCCGAAAGTTCATCTTTGCTACCGTTGGAGGTAAGGCGGAGGTCGAGATTGTTGGCTGAAATTCCTCTCGCTTTTTCAGTCATTGCGGCGATAGGTTGAAAGGCCTTCTTTGAGAAAAACCGGCCTGCCAGATAAATGATAACTATCGATATTATAAAGACCAGTAGGATAGTTCGGTATAAACTCTCCAATTTGTTGTACCCGTATTCGTCCAATGCCGTTGCCGTGATGACGTATTTTGCACCTTCAAAACTGTAAAGCATTCCCACCACCTGCCAATCGTCTTGATGAAACTGCATTTCGCCACTTTTGTAAATTTCATCAATCATTTCCGGAGTTTCCTTTACCCGGTCTATATCCACGGCATCGTGATAGAGGAGTTGAAAATTTTTGTCGTAGATGGCAACTTCTACTTCATTTAAAACTTTTCTATTGCTTCGGTAAATATCCTGGAGGGTTTTGGCATTTACTTTGGCATCAAAAAACAGATTTGCTTTGGTAACGGCTTCTTTTTTTAGGGCGATATAAAATTCCTTCTCTCTATTTTCCGCGGCAGAATAATAGATTACAAAAGCGAATGCCAATAAGATGGTGGCAGTGATTAAGGTAAAAAGTAGGGTGAGCCGAGTTCGTATTTTCATTTTTCCGCCATCAAGATAAAGCCCATTCCCGGTTTGGTATGGATCAATTTTTGGTCAAAATCCCTTTCGATTTTTTTCCGAAGATAATTCACATATACATCAATAAAGTTCGTGCCCGTATCAAAATGGGTGTCCCAAACTTTTTCGGCAATTTCAACTCTTGACAGCACACGCTCGGGATTTTGGAGCATAAATTTTAAAAAATTGAACTCCTTTGGGGTTAGGTGGATTTCCTTATTGCCGCGCTTTACAACTTTTGTGTTGAGGTTCATTTCCAAATCGGCATAAGTCAACAGACTTCCTGTATTAGCCGAATTGCTGGAACGTTTTAACAATGCCCGAATCCGCGCTAAAAGTTCACGTATTTCAAAAGGTTTTACCAAATAATCATCGGCGCCGGCGTCAAAACCTTCTACTTTGTCGTCGGTAGTTCCTAGGGCCGTGAGCATAATAATGGGAAGGTGAGGTTGGTTTTGCTTTATTTCCTTGCACAAATCGATGCCGTCCATTTTTGGTAGAATGATGTCGGTGATAACCAAATCATAGGTATGCTGCTCGGCCAATTTCTTTCCTGAAAGGCCATCATAGGCTAAGGTGGTTTTAAAACCTTGTTCTTCCAACCCGCGCTGAATAAGTTCAGCCACGCGTAAATCGTCTTCTATGATCAATATCTCCATTGTAGCAAAGTTACACTTTCGGAGAGAGGAATCAACAACTCATATCGGCTACAATTCGCCATTGACCGTCAATTTTTTTGAAAATAATCAGAAACACTCCGTTGGCATTCCCCACATTTCTAACCAAATGATATTGTCCCATTACGTGATAGGAATTTTCTTCAATTTTGGTAATTGCGTCAACGGTGAACTTTAAAGTGCCGATGTATTCTTTTGAAGGATATCCTTTTTTGTAGTTTTCCAAGGTTTTCTCCCAACCCTTGGTGAGACCTTTGCTGCCGTAAAATTTTAGTGAATCGCTCTTCCAATATCCTTGCATGTAGCCTTCAAGGTCGAATTGGTTCCAGGCTTTTTCTTGTGCTTTTAATACGGAAAGGATGGCTTCTTTGTCGGTGGCTTCGATTTGGGAAACAGCGGTTAGCGTTATGATTAAGGAGAGAAGAAGAAATAGTTTTTTCATAAGTATTTCTTTGCGCCCTGCGTTAAAAGCTTTTCACCGCAAAGGCGCAAAGAACGCGAAGAGGCTGTGGATTGTGCGTTAAGTATTTTAAATCGAATTTTTTTCTTCGGAAGAAACATCCACTATAACATCTTCCGTTTTAATATCCGAAAGAAATTCGAGTTTTCCTTCCTCAAACAGTTTGCCCAAGTCTTTTAGGTCCACCGATTCCCATGGTTCTATTTTATAATTTTTGTAGTCCACAAAACGAATTTCTCCAACGGTCCTTGGGTTGTACGCTTCTCTAAACCGAATACCACCTTTATCAGTATAAAATTTATAGGCGAAATAATCCATTGTAAAATTCTCTTTATTTATCCAATACATATAAACATCATCGTGATCCTCGCCGCCCCCTTCTTGGTCAAAACTTACCTTGATGCCGTAATATTCCTTCCCTTTGATCTCTGTTTCGCCTACCAGCTCTTTTTGAACAGCTTCATCATTCAATCCGAAAGGCAGTTGCACAAAATAATGTACCGAATTAACAGAATTGGAATATTTGTTAGCGGTAGAATCCGCCAGAATTACTTTTTCTGAATTTCTAAAACGATTAAAACCGGAATTGTTGAGTACATCTTTCACGTAACCTAAGGAATCGGTAAAACTTCGGGTGAGTTCAAATTCTCCATTTTTTCTGTGGCTGCTATAGTCTATATCCCGAAAAGTAAATTGGATATTGGCATTTTCATAAGCATCGCCTCCAGCCTTTTCAATGGTCTTGTCAATGATCTGTTGTGCCGAAAGATTTCTTATTTCCTGTTTACAGGAAATAAGAAAGAGAAATAAAATGGGAAAGTACCTCATGGGATTTGAGTTTTTTTCAAAGGTATGAAGGAAATGATGAAATGTCTTTACACGGATTTAATGTGGCGATATACTTAAATATTTACATAGGCATCACTACTTCAACCTTCATCCCACTATCCAAAAACTCGAAATACATTTTGTCATTGTTTTTTGAAACCTTAATGGGAGATTTCCCATCGTTGAGTTCAATTGTTTGAGAGCCTTGGCTAAAGGTCCAAGGGGAGGAATTGTAATATTTATTTGAGTTTTCACTCTTCGTTTTCATTCGTAATTGAAATTTATGATCTGGATAGATGTCGATATAAGCTGCAAGAAAGTCATTAGCTTGTTTCGCATTATTGCCAGGTTCTACTACGCTGATAACCTGCCAGGTGCCGGTAATTTCCTTTTCCGTCAAGGACTGGCTTTGAACGGAAGACGTGAGAAGTGCAAACAGAAAAAAGATGGTCAGGTTTTTCATTGTTCAAGTTTTTAATAGGTGATTTTTAAACTTTGTGAAAGATAGGGTTTTTGCCGGAAAATCTCAATCAGAAGTTCTGTTCATTTTGTTGCCCATGTCTTTTTCTCTTAGGCAAGATCGGAAACTCTTGTTCGAATTGAAAACAAAAGTTTTTATTTATAGGGGTATAAACAAACTAAACTATTGAAATTTGTTCAAGCTATTAATTTATGTTATTATACCCATCGATAAAAATTTTATAATGTTTATGACAGTCTCCAGGCTATATCTATCCGAACCGGTCCCTAATTATCCAATTGGGGATTTCACGCTTTTTAAACATCCCTTGATTCAGGATTTTTTTCGCTGATTTTTTTTCTTTATAACCATAAACCTTAGGCACTTCGTTAACTTCCTTATTCTTTCTTAAAGGATATGGATTGATTTTTCTTTATTTCAAAAAACTTGATTTTATATGTCCATTAAAGTAGTTAGAAAAGATCCCACGTCCAAGTTTCTAGGTCTTGTAATCAATAAAACGGTGTTTTTTTCAGCAATTGCCGTTGTAATATTCAGTGTGGGTTTTACACTGATATTTGAAGAACAGGCCGAACATTATTTTGGAATTGCCCAAACCTTTGTTTCGGCCCACGGCGGTTGGATCTATACGTTGGCGGTAAATTTATTTATTGTTTTTTGCCTCTATATGGCCTTTAGCAAGTTCGGGAAAGTTCGGCTTGGAGGAAAAAAGGCAAGACCTGAATTTAGTTTATGGGCCTGGTTTGCCATGCTCTTCAGTGCGGGGATAGGGAATGGATTGGTGCTTTTCAGTATTGCCGATCCCGTTCGTGATTTTTTGAATCCTCCGCGTTTGGCTGGCCAGGAACCTGCCCTCATTGCCCAAGAAGCGATTAATTTTTCCTTTCTGCACCACGGGATCCACGGATGGGCTATTTATTCAGTGGTTGGACTTTCCTTGGCATATTTCACTTTTAACAGGAAAATGCCCCTGATATTGCGTTCTGCATTTTATCCACTGCTTGGAAACAGAATCCACGGGTGGATGGGAGATGTAATCGACATTATGGCGGTTATCACCACCCTTTTTGGGCTGGCAACGACCATTGGTTTTGGAGTTGGGCAAATTAACTCGGGCCTTACCCACGTTTTTGGCGTTCCGAGCTCCTTATTTTATCAAGTATTGATTATCGTAGGCGTAACTTTGGCAGCGACCATTTCGGCATTTAGCGGTGTGAATAGGGGAGTTCAAATGCTAAGCAAGTTGAATGTTAGGGTAGCCTCGGCTATATTCTTGTTGGTCTTGATATTGGGACCTACTACGTTTATTTTTAAATCCTATATCCAGAATATTGGAAGTTATCTAACCCATTTTGTAGAAATGTCCACTTGGACGGAATCTTTAAGAGGAACCGATTGGCAGAAAATTCGAACTATAATGTACTGGGGATGGTGGATCTCTTGGTCACCTTTCGTGGGGACTTTTATTGCGCGGATCTCTAGAGGACGAACTGTCAAAGAGTTTATCCTTTGCGTTCTGATTTTGCCAGCTTTGGTGACCTTCCTTTGGTTCAGTGCCTTTGGAGGAACAACAATGCGCGACATTTTAATGGGAGATACTGCAATGATCGCGGCCGTAAACGATAATATTTCCACGGCATTGTATGTGTTTTTTGATAAATTCCCCTTGGCGATTGTCTTAAAATCCTTGGGTGTGATCCTCATTTGTAGCTTTATTATTACCTCGGCCGATTCAGGAGCATTGGTTGTGGACAGCATTACCTCGGGAGGAAAATTGAAAACTCCTCGCTTTCAACGGGTAATATGGGCTGTGGCCACAGGAGTAATTGCTGCAGTGTTGATGTATGGTGGAGGTTTGAATGCATTGCAGACCGTGGTGACAATTTCCGGATTGCCATTTGCTGTTCTTTTGGTGATGATGTGTTTTTCATTATACCGCGGTATGAACGAGGATTACGAAAAATCTGCGAGGAAAGAAAAACTCTTGGAACGGGAATCATACAAAAAGAATATTCTCAACCTGGTAAATGAGGAACGGAAAGAGAAAAATTTAGAAAAGATAGAACCCGAATTGAAATCCAAAAAAGAACCCACAACAACAGATCTTTAGATCCGTTGGATGCCTGACTCACTCAAACTCTAAAAAAAATATGACCAAAAAAATAAATTTGGAAAACGAACTAAAATTGATGGTGGCTTTGGATCTGACCGAAATGGATCCCATTCTGTTGGAATATGTTAGTTTTTTATGTTCAGTATGGAATATCGAACATCTATATTTTACCCATAACATAAAGCAGTATAAATTATATGATCTTTATGATGAATTTACTGAAGAAGGAATTTCTGTAGAAGATATTGTGGATCGCGGCCTTCAGAAAACAATAGACAAACATTACACCGCTTCCGTTCCACATACTGTTTTGATCACTTCCGATGATTATACCGAAAGTATTCTCGACCATCTATCCGAGGAATATAAAATTGATATTATGATCCTTGGAAACAAGGATGAACTCCAAGGAACGGGTGCCCTGAACCAAAAACTGGTGCGGATGTTGGATGCCAATGTGTTGTTGGTGCCAGAGGAATCGAAACAAGAAATGAAGAAAGTTCTGGTTCCAACTGATTTTAGTGCCGCTTCAGCTAAGTGTTTTCCTGTTGCAAATAGTTTAGTGGAGAGGTCAGGAGGAAATATTGAAGCATTGCACGTTTATAACATTCCCTCGTTTTTCTTTCCTTATATCAATACAGAAAAGGCTATCGATAAAGCCAAAATTCATTTGAGTGAAAAGGTAAAGCAATTTCGGAAAAAGTATAAACTGAGTGCGGAATTGCCGTTTAGATACATTGACAGAAAAGATATATCTGTAGTGGAAGCTATTGAAATGCACGCTGAAAAAGGCAATTTTGATATAGTTGTAGTCTCCGCAAGGGGTGGAAATAACATTACCACTCTGTTTGTGGGAAGTGTAACCAACGATCTATTGATCAGGAACAGGAGTATGCCGTTGTTGGTGGTGCGGTAGAAGGGAGGAGTCGACAGGTTTATGAGTCGATGAGTTTAAAAGTTTATGGGTTTATGACATGGGGAGTTTAGCAGTACGTAGCCTAAACCTGATACCTCGGGCATCGGACTCTGGTTTTGGATAAAGCCAAAAGTTTGACGATTCACAGGTATCATCTTTTTTTCACTTTTCAAATCTCCTTTCAGAGAACTGTCCCAAGAAAAAGGCGAGCATCACTATGGGAATTAAGAGGATATGGATATACTCTTTAAACAATCCAAACTCGTTCATAACCGCAAATAGGACTCCTGCACAGATTATAAAAATAATACCGAAAGTTGTTTTGTTCATTTTCTCAGGTTTTGATTTTACGACTTACTGAAATATGAGGAATTCTGTCCGTGAAATTAATTATTCGGTAAATTAAATGCAAGTATGTTCTGAATCCGTAGGGTTCAAATATTTATAGAAAAAACATTATATGAAATGTGATCCCGATGGGGTCATATACCTGATTCATTTTTTCTGCACAGATTACAAAAATCACACCGAAACCTGTCTTGCTGATTTTCATCGAAATCTTATTTGTGTGGCTTTTAAAATTAATTATTTCCACCAAAACACAAGATTAATAAGATATTTTCAGGTAAATAGCCTATCTTACGTCTTATGTCTTTGGGGCCTATGTCCTTCCATCATTTTAGCCCAAAAACCTCGGCCAATAAATCATAAGAATGCAATCGCGCCTTGTGGTCGGTCATCATATCCTGAATAATAATTTCATCTACATCAAGATCTTTTCCTAATTGAATAAGTTGCTCGTGAACTTGTTTTGGCGTGCCGGCGATAAATTTTGGTGGAATCCCTGATCCTGGCGTGTATTTTTCCAATGTTGGCAAACCGCCCAACTCTTTAACCGCTTCGTCGGGCGTGGGCAATTTTGCATCGATAATTCCTTTTGAAAGATTCTGATACATAATGTTTACGGGGGCAATTTGTCTGCGTGCTTCTTCTTCGGTATCAGCGCAAACTACATGAACCGATAAAATTGCTTCGGGCGATTGTATTCCGGATTTCCCGCTGGAAGGTTTAAATTTGCTTCTATACGACTCCAGAATATCTTTGGCTCCCTTTTGATTTATAAACCCTGCAAACACGTATCGCAGTCCAAGTCCCGCAGCGGCATTGGCACTCCACGGACTTGATCCGAGCAGATGTAATTCCGGTAAGCTGTCGATGGTATGCACGGGCGATTTGGCAAACGGATGGTCTGCCGGAAAACTGTTGTCCAACCAAGAAACCAGCTCCACAATCTGTTGATCTGAATCCAATTGCTGTCTGCGATCCCTGGTCTGCTGCAGAGCGAAATCCGTTACCGGGCCTGTGGTGGCTCTTCCTGCGCCCAAATCGATTCGCCCGGGATAGAGCTCGTTGAGAGTGCAAAAGACTTCTACCACTTTGAATGGACTGTAATGATTCAGTAATACCGAACCCGATCCTACACGTATTGTTGAGGTATTTGCAGCAATTGCAGCGATCAAAACTTCAGGTGCCCGTCCGGCAATGGAACCACTCCCGTGATGTTCCGCCACCCAAATTCTATTAAATCCGAGCTTTTCAATATGTTGTGCCACTTCTATACTGTGCATCAACGCCTCGTGCCGTGTTTCTCCTGGCAAAACGGTTGATAAATCGACTATGGATAATTTCATATTAAGATTTCAATATTCGTTAATCTAAAAAGGATAAGTTAAACAATCAAAGTAAAAGCTGCTTGGTCATAATGAGAAATTTTATCTAATTTGAATTGTAAAGAGACTTGAAATTGCAATAATGAAAAAAATGGTCAACAGATGATAGTCAGGGTATCACTTCTAAAGTGGGATGATAAATCAAATTAATGTTCATTCTTGTTAATTCTGATCTTTGATCAGCGTTTATCCGCTGTATCCGCGTTCAATTTTTTCATGGGACGGAACGCTGATGACACGGATCGGGAGGATTTCCACGGATCTAAATATTAATTGAGAATAAAGGCATAAGACATAAACACTTCATTGTCAAAATACTACGAAAGTGGTTAAATGAGACATCAAAGGATTTAGTTTTTTTCATTTTTGATTTCAACTTCAACTTCAACTTCAATTCCCAAGCCTATCTTAAAGACCTTGTATTCCAGCTAAATCTTCCGTATCTTCTCACTATGGTACAAAAAATTGAAACAGAGAAGATTCCGATCAAGTTATGGCTGGATAATCTTGAAGAAGGAGCATTACAGCAGGCCAAAGATTTGGCCAATCTGGATATTGCCTTTCGCCATATTGCCATTATGCCCGATTCCCATCAGGGCTATGGAATGCCCATAGGTGGAATTTTGGCGACCAAAGATGCCATAATCCCAAATGCGGTTGGTGTG
>JACDJA010000759.1_pt1 | contig 33238 bp, 37 predicted proteins | sample 7449241 | NCBI WGS metagenome assembly JACDJA01 (sample SAMN14253289, study PRJNA609438) | sludge metagenome | isolation source: initial anaerobic sludge | collected 2018-12-20 | reverse complement strand
GGCGCCGCCGGGGCGTCGGCGGCCGCGACCGCGGCACCGCCGCCGGCCGCCCGCTCTTTGGCGGCGCGGCTGCGCTCGAGCAGGTGGGCGGGGATGCGGCTCTCGGCCTCGGAGGCGGGGGCGTCGCCGCCCGCGGCGGCCTCGCCGCCCGACGCGGCCGCGTCGTCGCCACCGGTGCCGGCGGCGGCCTCGGCCGGCTTGCGGGCCACGTAGGCCCGCGTGCGGAGGTGTTCGGGGATCTCGGTCATGTTCCCTTCGCTCCTTACAGCGGCCCGGAGATGCCGCCGTCCTTGCGGACCCGCCAGAAGTGGATCGCCATGAAGATGACGATCACGAAGGGCAGGAGCAGGACGTGCAGGACGTACCAGCGCAGCAGGGTCTCGGAGCCGATCTCGGTGCCGCCCAGCAGGGCGAACCGGACCTGGTTCCCGAAGACCGGGGTGTAGCCCATCATGTTGGTGCCCACCGTCACCGCCCAGAGGGCCAGCTGGTCCCAGGGCAGCAGGTAGCCGGTGAAGCTCAGCAGCAGGGTGAGCGTGAGCAGCACCACGCCGATCACCCAGTTGAACTCCCGAGGCGCCTTGTAGGCCCCGTGGTAGAAGACGCGGGCCATGTGCAGGAACACCGAGATCACCATCAGGTGCGCACCCCATCTGTGCATGTTGCGCACGAGGAGGCCGAAGGTGACCGAGGTCTGCAGGGCGTAGATGTCGTCCCACGCCTGCGCCGCGGTGGGCCGGTAGAAGAACATCAGGAAGATGCCCGTCACCGTCAGGATGATGAACAGGAAGAAGCTGAGGCCGCCGAGGCACAGCGTGTAGCTGACCTTGACCGCGTGGCGCTTCACCTTGACAGGGTGCAGGTGGTACAGCACCGAGTTCATGATCACGTAGGACCGGTTCCTGGGGCTGTCGGAGTAGCCCTTCCGGAAGATCGAACCGGGGCGGAAGATCGAGTTCCAGGCCTGTGAGCCCTGGACCGAGTCGGTGAGTTCGGAGAGCTTGTCCGACATCTTGCCCTTGCCGGAGCCCTGCATCGTCTTGGCCACGGCTACTCCCTAGTCCGATCGGCGGGGCTGCGTCGAATCTCGACCGTCTCCATCAGCGTCGTCACCATCAACGTCGTCACCATCAGCCCAGACGCATCCCGTAGCCGTACCCGTGGGTGTTGGTCCGCTGATGGGCATCGCCGCCCGCAGCGGGGTCACCCACCTTGCCCAGGATGATCACGCCGGTCGGGCAGCGGTCGACGCACAGGGCGCAACGGGTGCACACGTCGTCGTCGATGAGGAACACCACGTGATCGGACGGGTCGACTCCGGGCTGGTCGGTGTTGACCGACTCCTCGATCGACGACGGCTGCACCATGTGGATGCACTTCCACGGACAGATGTCCACGCAGCCCTCGCACATGATGCACTCGGACTGGTCGATGTGGATGAACTGCTTGGGCTTGACCGCCTTGGCCAGGTAGTCCGCGTCGACCTCCTGCAGGACGTAGTCGTCGCGGAACTCCGGCATCGGCGGGTTCGCATCGGTGGCGCCCATCGGATGCTCCTCAGGCCCGCTTCATCAGCGGACGGCCGTACGCGGACACGGGCTCGAGGGCGGCAGCGGCGTCGGCGCGCTTGCCCCGGTTCTGCCACCAGGCCCACATGAACATCTGCAGGCCGAGGAACACGACGTAGATGACCACGGCGACGATGTCGCGGATGGCCTGTGCGGAGACCTGCACGGGGAACCACGCCGTGGTGAGGGTCCAATCGGTGAAGGGCATGACCATGACGCCGTTCGGGCCGAGCCAGACCTTGTCGGGACGCCAGTTGAGCTCGGAGTCCGCCCACGTCAGCCAGTGGTGCGGCACCACGCCGTAGATCCAGAACAGGATGAAGAAGATGTAGACCCCGGCCAGCATCGCCTCACCCCAGGTGATGGGGGTCCCGACGGGCCGTCTCTTGGCATAGGGGAAGATCGGAGCGACCAGCAGCACCGCGACCAGCAGTGACGTGAAGAACGCGACCACAGAGCTCCTCCGCTCGTGAAGGTGTTCACCAGACTATGTCGATCGTCCGCCGTCCTGTGTCCAGGCCGGAACTGCACGCAGCCCGGGGGCTGACGACCACGGCGTGGTCTACCACGACGCCGCCGCGGCGGGCACATCCGAGTCCGCGACGGGCGCATCGGAGTCCGGCGGCAGGCGCCTCGGAGTCCGGTCACCGCGGCGGCGCCCCACGGCGGTCAGGGGGCATCGCCGGGTGAGGACGTGGCGTCCTTTGGTCGCGAGCGCGGCGTCGTGCCTAGAGTGGCGGCCGAGTGGTGGAGACCGACCTGCAGCGACCCGCCGTCGAGCGCGACCGAGCGTCGATCGACGCTGCCTGCTCGACGGTCCCGCCGGCAGAGCGACGGACGCGGCGGAGGCAGCGTTGACCGAGATCCCAGAGCACCTTCTGGCCCGCAGCAAGGCTCGCCGTTCAGCGATGGGCGGCGGAGGCGACGACGCCCCGGCCGCTGCTGCGCCGGCGACGACCGAGAGCGCCGGATCACCTGAGCCCGCCGCTGCCGCAGCCGCGGCACCCGTTCCCGCGGCTGCACCGGTCGAGGCCAAGGTCGAGCCGACGCCCCCGTGGGTCGAGGCCGCCGAGACCCGCAAGAAGATCCCGTACTGGGCAGTGCCCGTGCTGGTGCTGCTCCCCCTGTGGGCGGTCGTGTACTACCTCACGCTGGACCCGCCGACCCAGGCCAGCTCACCGCTCACCGTCGGCGCGGACGTGTACGGCACCAACTGCGCCACCTGCCACGGCCCCACCGGCGGCGGCAGCGGCAACATCCCCGCCCTCGTCGGCGAGGAGGGCGTGACCCACAGCTTCCCCAAGCCAGCCGACCAGGTCGCCTGGGTGGCACTCGGCTCCGCCGGTTGGACCCAGGCCGGCGAGACCAAGCTCCCCGGCGGCAAGTCCGTGGCCGGCGGCATGCCGGCGTGGGCCGCGTCGCTCACCCCCGAGGACCTGATGGCCGTCGTGCTGCACGAGCGGACCACGCTCGACCAGGAGACGTTCGACGTCGCGACCTGGGAGGACGGCTTCGAGGAGACGCTGCAGAAGTACGTCCCCGACGAAGCGGATGCCTACATGGCGGTCCTCGAGGAGTGGAAGACCACCCCTCCGACGTGATCGGGTCGAACCGACCGATCCGCCTGCCGCGCTGAGCGCGAGGTGACGGTCCCCACCACCTGGAAGCGGCGAATCGTCGGCGCCGTCGCCGTGGTCCTCGTCGTGATCGGCGTCGTCCTCGTCGTCACCGGCGGCGAGGACCCGACCGGACCGTCGACCACCACCACGACGGCAGGGTCGGGCCAGGTGCCGAAGGTGACTATGCCGCTCGAGGACACCTCGATCGCTGCGGTCAGCGCCATGGCCGGCCTGCAGGTCCCCCCGGGTGTCGCCGACTTCCTGACCGCCGGAACCGAGGACCGCACCCAGCTGGACGTGAGCTTCACGTTGCCGTCGGACCAGCTCGAGGCGTTCGTGACCGGCTCCGGGTTCCCAGCGCTCGTCGAGGGCGCCCAGGTGGTGACGCACTCGTCGCCGCTCTGGAAGCTGAACCCCGACGGCGCCGTGTCCGGCGCGACCGACTCGTTCGCGCCGACGTCGGGCGGTGCCGCTGTCGGGCGAGCGGTGGAGACCGTCCCCGAAGGGGACCGGGTGCGCGTGCGACTGGTGCTGACGCCCGCGGGCTGAGGCGAGCGCTGTCCAGTCGATCTTGTACGCCAGGAACCCGCATGTGGTCCGTCGCGTACAAGATCATCGAGGGCGCATGCGACCCAGTCGAACTTGTACGCCAGGAACCCGCATGCGGTCCGTCGCGTACAAGATCGTCGACGGCGGCGCGGGCGCGGCGCGGGTTCGAACGCAGCTCAGGTCGACGGAGCGGGGTCCCGCTGGCTGCGACGTCGAGCGAGCCAGGCCGTGAACCGGTGCACGCTGAATCGGGAGTGGTGCTCGGGCGTGGCGTGCACCTCGTGATCGGGATCGCGCATGTAGGTGAGCACCGCCTTGATGGCACCCTCCGTCGGCACCGCGAACAGCGCTCCGACCACTCCCCCGACGGTGAAGCCGGCGATGGCAGCCAGCATCGTCACCGGAGCCGACAGCTCGACGGCCTTGCCGACGATCGTCGGCTGCAGCACGTGGTTCGTCAACAGCATGAAGAACAGGAACGCGAGGGTCATCACGACCGCCGGCACCAGACCGCCGGCCAGGCTCACCACGACGACAACGACGAACCCCATCAGGCCACCGATCTGGGGGATCAGCGACGTCAGCGCGGCCCACACGCCGAGCACCGGGCTCAGCGGCGCACCCGATGCGACCGCCCACATCGAGACCCAGATGCCGTTCAACAGGGCGATCAGCAGCGAGCCGGCGAAGTAGCGACCGATCACCGAGTAGACGATGCGACCGATGTCATCAGCTCGCGGCCGGTGCACCTCGGGGACGGCGGAACGGACGGTTCGGACCAGACGAGGACCGTCGATCAGCGCGCCAACCGCGAGCACCGCACCCAGGACGAACGCACCGATCCCGAACCCGACCCCCTTGGCGACACCTCCCAGCTCGGCGTCGTGCTCGCCGATCTTGGCCGGAAGCGACGCCAGGAGCTCGGTCACGCGGTCCGGGACGTCCCAGTCGACCAGGTGCGGGCCCAGGATCGGGACGTGGCGCAGCGAGTCGACCGTGCGGGGCAGCTGCCGAGGGAGCTCGCGGGTCTGGCTGACGAGCTGCGGGCCGGCCACGGCCACGAACGCGCCGAACGCGGCGGTGGCGACGAGCACCACGATCAGCACCGAGACGCCCCGGCCGAGATGACGGCGACCGTCCGGGGTGCCGGCACGCCGGCCCAGCGGCACTGCCTGCACACGGTCGACGATCGGATCGAGGGCCAGCGCGAGGAAGAGCGCCACGACGACCAGCGTCACGCCGATCGATGCCTGGCGCACGGCGGCCGCGGCGAGTGCCATCGCCACGAGGAGGACCATCACGACCGCGACGCTGCGCCAGTCGAGGTCGACGACCAGCGGCGCGGCCCGGTCGTCGTCGCCGACGGGTCCCCCGGTTGCGTCGGGCCCGCCCGAGTCCGCCGTGACGTCGGGCCCGCCCGAGTCGGCCGTGACGTCGGGCCCGCTCGGGTCCGCGCTTCGTTCCACAGCCCCTGGCGCCACACCGGAGCCGGCCCACACGGGCGTGTCGTCGGACATGGCGACGACACTACGGTCGCCCGCCGCCGGGACGGTCGACCCTCCGGTGCCGATGGACGCTCGGCCACGGACCGGACAGGCAGCGCCCGGAGCCGACGCATCCTCGGGTCCGAGGTGGCCGTTCCGTAGGATCGCCGTATCGACGCCACGACCACGACTGCAGCGTCCGGGAGCGGATCCGGGGCCGGGATGGACGCACCGGCGCCCCCAACCGAGCCGACGCCGCGACCCTTGCGGTTCACCACGCCGTCGCTGTTCCGAGCGATCCTCGTCGTCGGCACGGTGGCGCTGATCGCCATGCTCGCCGCCCGGGCGGCCCACCCCGTCATGTGGTTCCTCGAGGCGTCGGTCGTCGCTGCACTGACCTGGCCGCTCCTCCAGCGGATGTCACGACACATGCCGTCAGCCGTCGCCGTGCTGGTCCTGACGGCCGCGGCCATCGCCGTCGTCGGCGTACTCGGTGCGGCCGCGTTCTCCGAGCTGCACCACGAGGCAGACCGGTTCCGCTCGAGCGTGCCCGCGGCGGTCAGAGAGCTCCAGGCGGACCGGCCGTTCGGTGGGCTGATGGAGGACCTGAAGGTCGCCGAGCAGATCGACCATCTGGCCGAAGAGCTCTCGCACCGCTTCGACCTCGGTGCCGACCTGCCAGGTGTCGCCACCGCTCTCGGCGGAAAGGTGTCGACGGGCTTCATCATCTGGGTGTTGACGGTGATGCTCGTGTTCACCGGTCCCGGGATGGTGCGCTCGTCGATCCGGGCGCTGCCAGGCCGATTGCCGAGCACGGTCGGACCTGCCCTCGGGCCGGCGTACGGCAACGTGGTCCGCTACCTGGGCCTCACCTCGCTCCGGGCGCTGACGATCGGGATGGTCGTCTACGTGGTGTCGACCTTGCTCGAGATCGACATGCCGGTGCTGTTGGGGTCGGTCGCGTTCATCTGCGGGTTCCTGCCCTACCTCGGCATCATCGCCGGTGCGCTCCCGGTGGCGTTGTTGGCCATCCTCAACGGTCCGAGCGAGTCGATCGCGATCCTCGTGGTCGCCGTGGTCGCCCAGAGCATCGACTCGCTGGTGGTGCAGCCGCGCATCCACGCGCGATCGAACGAGCTCGGACTGTTCCCGACGCTGGTCGTGACGATCGTGGGGTTCGGCCTGTACGGCGTGACCGGCCTCTACCTGGGCATGTTCGCGGGGGCGCTGGTCCTCGCGCTGCTGCAGCAGCTCGACCCCGACCGCGGCACCAGCGCAGTCGGCCCCGGTGTTGGCGTCGACGGGTCGGTCAGGGCCGGGCCGGACGCGTCGGGCGCAACAGCCGAGAGGTGACGCCGTCGATCACCGACGGCGGGCTCTCGCCCGAGGCGACGGCATCGAGCACCGACTCGAGCTCGTCGTCGACATCCGCCGTGTAGGACTTCCGGCCCAGCATCACACCGGCACCGGCGGCGACCGACGCCGCCGCGACACCGATCGCTGCCGGCCAGATCCCGGCGACCGCACCGAGTCCGGCGATCGAGCCAGCGGCACCTGTCGCTGCCAGAGCGGAACCTCCGGCAGCAGCGTTGCTGCGGCTCCGGGACGCGTCGACGAGCAGCCCGACCACGCTGCGGTGCTCGTCGAGCGCACCGACCACCACGCGCACTCGGCTCACGTGCGCCAGACGTTCGCTCCCCTGCAGCGCGTGCAGCGCCCGCTGGGCACCGGCCACCGGATCGGTCCGGCGGGTGTACTCCACCCAGCCCGCCGAGTCGTCGACGGGAACGGGCCGGCGCGATCGGCGCAGGACCCGACTGCGACGCAACCACGCGTCGATGCGCTCCGACACCTCGTCGGGCACACCGTCGATCACCCGGGCGGCCACGAAGCGCTCGGGGCCGAGGAGCACGTCGCTGCGCCGAGGCTCCTCCCGGAGCAGGCCGAGCTCCTCCTCGACGACGGCTCGACGGACCTCTGCGCGATCGATGCCCAGCTCGTCGGCAGCCTCGAGCAGCGCCTGGACCGACACCCGCTGGCCGACGTCGGCGTCGTCGGAGTCGAGCTGCACCGCCCGGCGCAGGACTCGCTCCGCCGCACCGCGGTCGAGAACGGCCCCACGGTCCGTGCGACGCTCCGACTGCGCACGACCCGACTCCGCACGCGGCGCGCCGGCTCGATCGGTCGGGTCCCGACCCTCGGGGTTCCCGTCGAAGCCGGAGGGGGCCGACGTCGTCGAGGTCGGAGGAGGCGGCGGCTGCGCTGCCGCACGGGCGTTCACACCCACCAGCGTAGGACCGGCGCCGTTCGGGGATCCGGCGCGGCCGGTCACCGCGCCTGGGAACCGCGCTCGCCACGGACCGCGCGTCTGCGAACAGCTCGACCGGTCCGAGCGCCGCTCAGGCGAGGGTCGTCGCGACGTCGTGCGCGGCGTCGATCGTGGCGGCGATGTCGTCGGCGCTGTGGGCCAGCGAGGGGAACAGCACCTCGTACGGCCCCGGCGCCAGGGCGATGCCCCGGTCGAGCATCCCGTGGAACCACTTGGGGTAGCGACCGAGGTCGACCGATGTGGATGCGGTGGCGAAGTCGACCGGCGCCGCCTCGCCGTCGAGGCGCACGAAGAACAGCCCCACGAGCGGGCCGACCTGCGGCACCACCGCCGGCACGGCAGCGGCGGCGAAGGCGGAGCGAAGGCCGTCGGCCAGCGTGGTGGCGGTGACGGTGAGCTGGTCGTAGGCGACGGCGTCGAGCTGGGACAGGACCGCCAGTCCGGCGGCGGTGGCGAGCGGGTTCCCCGACAGCGTTCCCGCCTGGTACACGGGACCGAGCGGGGCGAGCTGCGACATGACCTCTGCAGAGCCGCCGAACGCACCGACGGGCAGGCCGCCACCGATGACCTTGCCGAAGCACCACAGGTCGGGGGTGACGCCGGTCCACTCGGTGGCGCCGCCGACGGCCAGGCGGAACCCGCAGATCACCTCGTCGAAGAGCAGGAGCGCACCGACCCGGCTGCACTCGTCGCGGAGCCCGGCCAGGAACCCGTCGACCGGTGCGACCAGGCCCATGTTGGCGGCGACCGGCTCGACGATGACCACGGCGACCGAGTCGTCCAGTCGGGGCACCACGTTGTAGGGCAGCACCTGGGTGTCGGCGACGGCGCCGGCGGTGACGCCGCCCGAGTCGGGCCGGGCCTCGGTGCCGAGCACCGCCTCCGCCACGCCGGAGCCGGCGGCGGCGAGCAGTGCGTCGGAGTGGCCGTGGTAGTTGCCCTCGAACTTCACGATCCGGTCACGACCGGTGACGCCGCGGGCCAGGCGGATCGCCGACATCGTCGCCTCGGTGCCCGAGGAGACCAGCCGCACCTGCTCCATGCCCGGCACGCGGGCGACGAGCTCCTCGGCCATGTGGATCTCGCCTTCGGTCGGCGCACCGAACGTCGAGCCCCTCGTCACGGCGCTCTGCACGGCCTCGACCACCGCCGGGTGCGCGTGTCCCAGGATCGACGCGCCGTAGCTCTGGACGTAGTCGATGAACTCGCGACCCTCGACGTCGGTCACCCTCGAGCCGCTGCCGGACGCCACGAAGTAGGGGGTGCCACCGACCGAGCGGAACGCCCTCACCGGCGAGTTGACCCCGCCCGGGATGACCCGCAGGCCCCGCTCGTACAGCCCCTCGTTGGTGGTCACGTCGTCGCTCCTGTCTGAGTCATCGTCCCGTCGTCCCCATCTCCAGCGCCACCAGGTCCAGCGCCACCAGCCGGCGGTCCGTCACTGGAGGTGCTCGGCCAGGCTCCGGGCGAAGTAGGTGAGCACCATGTCGGCACCGGCCCGCTTCACCGCGGTGATCTGCTCGAGCGCCACCGCGTCGCCGTCGATCCAGCCCCGCTCGGCCGCGGCGTGGACCATCGCGTACTCGCCCGACACGTGGTAGGCGGCGATCGGGACGTCGAGCTCGGCCCGGGCCCTGGTGAGCACGTCGAGGTAGGTGAGCGCCGGCTTGACCATGACGATGTCCGCGCCCTCGGCCACGTCCTCGCGGATCTCGACGAGCGCCTCCCGGGCGTTGGCCCAGTCCTGCTGGTACGCCCTGCGGTCCCCGCCGTCGGCGATGTGGACGTCGACGGCGTCGCGGAACGGCCCGTACAACGCCGAGGCGTACTTGGCGGCGTAGGCGAGGATGGCGACGTCGTCGTGGCCGTCGGCGTCGAGCGCGTCTCGGATGGCGAGCACCTGGCCGTCCATCATCCCCGACGGCGCGCACACGTCCGCTCCGGCGTCGGCCTGGGCGACCGCGACCTCGGCGTACACCTCGAGGGTGGCGTCGTTGTCGACCGCACCGTCGGGCGTGAGCAGTCCGCAGTGGCCGTGATCGGTGTACTCGTCGATGCAGAGGTCGGCCATGAGCACGACCGAGTCGCCCAGGTCGTCGCGCAGGTCGCGCAGCGCCACCTGGACGATGCCGTCGGGGTCCGATGCTCCGGATCCCTCGGCGTCCTTGGTGGCGGGGACGCCGAAGAGGATCACCGCATCGATGCCCAGTCCGACCAGCTCGGCGACCTCCTTGCGGAGCGACTCGCGGCTGTGCTGCACCACGCCCGGCAACGACGGGATCGCCACCGGATCGTCGATCCCCTCTCGCACGAACAACGGGGCGACCAGGTCGTCGACGCCGAGCCGCGTCTCGGCCACCAGCCGACGCATGGCCGGGTTGCGGCGGAGCCGGCGGAGGCGGGTCTGGGGGAAGCTCACCTGGTCGATCCTACGGAGTCGGTCGATCCCGGGACATCCGAGGTCGCAGGAGTACGTCGCCGGAGGACGTCGCAGGAGTACGTCGCAGGTCCCGCGAACGGGATCGGCCCGAGGTCAGGACAGCAGGGTCGCGAGGCGGGCCGGGGTGAGCGCCGCACACGAGTCGACGACCAGATCCGCGGCCGAGAAGTCCATGTCGCGGGTCAGGGACCCCGGCACCGCCACCGCGAACATGCCCGCCGCCTTGGCGGCGGCGACGCCGTTGACCGAGTCCTCGATCGCCACGGTCGACGACGGATGGACCCCCAGCCGTTCGCAGGCCAGCAGGTACACCGCCGGGTCCGGCTTAGTTCGGGCCACCTCGTCGCCGGTGGCGATCGCGGCGAAGTGGTCGAGCAGGCCGTGGCCCCGCAGGTGCCCGTGCACCCAGTCGGCCGACGACGACGATGCGACCGCGAGGGGGATGCCGTCACCGCTGAGCGCGCCGAGCAGCCCGACCACTCCGGGCAGCGGGGCGAGCCCGGCGTTGCACTCGGTCTGCAGCATCCGGCGACGGGTCAGGAGGTCGGCGCGGTCGATCGGGCGGCCGAGCTGCTCCTCCAGGATGTCGGTCCAGTGCGGGTGCTCGAGCGAGCCGATGAACGTCTTCCACAGCTCCAGGCTCAGCTCGGTGCCGTGGTCGGTGAACATCTCCGCCGCCGTGATCCACTCGCACCACTCGGTGTCGAGGACCAGCCCGTCGAAGTCGAACACCACCGCCCGCAACGGCGTCGCGGGTTCGGCCGATGTGCTCATGTGCGCTCGGGGCGGAGCGCGTCAGTCACCGCGGCGACCAGCCCGTCGATCGAGTGGACGTCGGCCTCGGCGGTGACCGCCAGGCCCAGCTCCCGTGCGGTCGCCGCCGTGACCGGTCCGATGCAGGCGACGACCGGTGGCGAACCAGCGGCCGCCGCGGCCGGTCCGCCCATCGCCTCGACGAAGTGCGCGGCGGTGGAGCTCGAGGTGAACGTGACGGCATCGGCGGCCCGGACCCGGGCACGGGTGTCGTCGTCGTAGTCCACGCGCACGGTCCGATACGCCTCGACCACGTCGACCGACCAGCCCTTGGTCCGCAGCCCGTCGGGCAGCACGTCACGGGCGACCTCGGCCCGGGCCAGCAGGACGCGACCACCGCCGGTCGGTGCCTCGGGGAAGACCTCCAGCAGCGACTCGGCCACGAAGTGCGGCGGGACGAGGTCCGCGGTGATCCGGACCTGTTCCATGGCCGCCGCGGTCCCCGGCCCGATGACCGCCACCTGCACGCCCGCCAGGTCGCGCCCGTCGCGCAGCTCGGCGGAGAACCGCTCGGCACCGTTCGGAGATGTGAGCACCACCCAGTCGTACGAGCCGACTTCGGCGACGGCGGCACGCAAGGCCGCACCGCCGTCGACGGGATCCTCGATCGCGATCGTCGGGGCCGTCACGACCTCGGCGCCGGCGGCGTGGAGGCGCCGGGCGAGCTGCGGCGACTGCTCCCGCGTGCGGGTGACGACGACCGAACGGCCGAGCAGAGGACGCCGCTCGAACCAGTCCAGGTGCTGCGCGGCGACGTCGCCGATCACGATCGTGGCAGGCGAGGCCAGGCGGTGGTCGGCCAGGGTCGCGAGCGTCGCGCGCACCGTCTGCTGCTCCGAGCGCGTCCCCCATCGCACCGCCGCGGCGGGCGTGTCGGGCGACAGCCCACCGGCGGTGAGTCGGGCGGCGATCTCCCGCAGGTGTGCGACCCCCATCAGGACGACGATCGTGCCGCCCACCTGGGCGAGCGCCTCCCAACCGACGTCGGTGCGCCCCTTGGACGGGTCCTCGTGGCCGGTCACGATCGTGACGCTGGTGGACGAATAGCGGAGGGTGACCGGGATCCCCGCGTAGGCCGGCACCGCGACCGCGGACGTGACGCCCGGGACCACCTCGTAGTCCACTCCGGCGGCCTGGAGCGCGGCGGCTTCCTCGGCCCCGCGGGCGAAGACGAACGGGTCGCCGCCCTTGAGCCGGACGACGGCCGCGCCGCTGCGACCTCGATCGACGAGCAGCTCGTTGATGGCATCCTGGGGCGTGGAGGGGCCGTCGGGCGACTTGCCGACGTCGATGCGCTCCGCGTGCCGGGGCGCCAGATCGAGCAGCTCACGAGCGGACAGCCGGTCGTGGACCACGACGTCGGCGCCGGCGAGGACCTCGGCGCCGCGGACAGTCAGCAGTCCCGGATCACCCGGTCCGGCACCGACCAGGTACACCGTCACCGACCGGCCCTCCGATCGGCCTCCACTCCCGTTCTGTTCGGCGTTTCACAACGAAAACGTTGTGAAACGCCGAACAGAACGGGGAAGGGGAGGGCGGGGGGAACGGGGAGGGCGGTCATGAGGGGTCCGCCCCGTCGACCATCGACCGCAGCCGGGCAGCGAGCGCACGACCGACCCGCTCGGCGTCGGTGCCGACCTCCACGCCGTGGTGCACCGTCACCCGTCCGTGCTCGTCAGGTGCGCCGCCGAGGATCGCCCGCATGCTCAACGCCGGTGGCCGCGGTCGGGACAGATCGACGGGCACAGGATCGACGGGCCCGGGATCGGCATCGAGGTCGAGCACGGTCGCATGGGCGCCGGCCGGCAGCGTGCAGTCGCCGCCGAGCTCCGACAGGAAGGCGCGCTCGGCGTCGACCGCCAGTCGGCTCCTCGGGTGCTCGATGCGGGCGAGCAGCTCGCGCAGCCCGGCGTCGTCGTCGCCGGAGCGGCACTCCACCACCAACGCACCCTGGGCGACCTGGGGAACCATCAGCGTGGCGGGGAGGACCTCGGTGAGCTGGTCGGCCAGGCCGAGTCGCTCCAACGCGACCGCGGCGACGACGATCGCATCGAAGTCGGCCGCCTTGGAGAGACGGGTCGCCATGTTGCCGCGCAGCTCGGCGAAGCGGAGGTCCGGGCGGAGGTGCGCCAGCTGCACCCGACGACGGGCGGAGCCGGTGGCCACGATCCCGTCGGTCGGCAGGTCCACCAGGCGGCAGCCGACGAGGGCGTCGCGAACGTCGCCCCGTTCGGGCACCGCGGCGATCACGAGGCCGTCGGGTGTCGACGCCGGCAGGTCCTTGCCGGAGTGGACCGCGACGTCGGCTCGACCGTCGAGCAGCGCGGCCTGCACCTCGGTGGCGAACACGCCCTTGCCGCCGATCTCCGACAGCGGCACGTCGGTCCGACGGTCGCCCTCGGTGCTGACCGGCTCGACGACCACGTCGAGTCCGACCTCGACGGCGCGCAGCAGCGAGGCGACGTGATCGGCCTGCCAGCGCGCCAGCGGAGAGGCCCGCGTGGCGATCCGGACGCGCACCTCGGCTCAGCCCTGAGCGGTCGAGCCGCCAGCGGTCTGGTCGACAGCCTGGTCGACAGACTGGTCGACCAGGTCGAACAGCTCGCGGATCGAGTCTGCCAGGCGCTCACCCCGGGCGGACCCGGCGGCGTCGCGGAGTCGGACCGTCGGCTCGTGCAGGAGCTTGGCCACCAGGCCGCGTGTCATGGCCTCGACCGCGGCGCGCTGCTCGTCGGTGAGGCCCGACAGGCGGCCCGACGAGCGATCCATCTCCGCGCAGCGGAGGATCTCGACCCGCTCACGCAGCGCGGTGATGACCGGCGCGACCTGTCGCACGTCGGCGGCGGTGCCGTAGCGGAGGATCTCCTCGTCGACGATGTCGCGCACCGCCACCACCTCCCGGCGGCGACCGGCGATGCCCGCCTCGGTGAAGGCGGCCACGGCGTCCATGTCGAGCAGCTCGACGCCGTCGAGGTCCGCCACGGCGGGGTCCACGTCGCGGGGCATGGCGATGTCGACCACGACCAGCGGGCAGTCCCTGGCGTCGAGCACGGGAGCGACGAGGTCGGTGGTGACCACGGCCTCGGGGGCGCCGGTGGCGGCGAAGACCACGTCGGCGCCGGCGAGCGTCGTCGGCAGCTCGTCGAGCCCCACCCCGCGGGCGATCAGACCTTCACGGCCCGAGGCGACCTGCGAGACCAGCTCGACAGCCCGCTCGGTCGTGCGGTTGGCGACGACGAGCTCGGCCACGCCGGCGTCGGCGAGGAACGAGCCCATCCCCCGGCCCATCGCTCCGGCACCGACCAGCACCGCACGGGTGCCGGCGAGCCCGGCCCGGGCGTTGGCCGCCGTGCACGCGCCCGACTCGTCGGCGGGACGATCCACGCTGCGCAGCTCGACCAGGCGCTCGCCGGCCAGGATCACCGCTGCCTGCGACACCGAGGTGACGTGGCGGGCGATCGACGTCTCGGTCCGCGCCCGCTTGCCGACCTCCAGCGCGTGGCGGAACAGCAGGTTGAGGGAGCGGCGGGCGGTGCCCTCCTCACGGGCGACGTCCCACGCCCCGCGCACCTGGCCGAGGATCTCGTGCTCGCCCGGCACCGCGGAATCCAGGCCGGCGGAAACCTCGAAGAGGTGGCGCACGGCCTGCTCGTCGTAGTGGACGTAGAGGTTCTCCGCGAAGCGCTCGGGTGGCAGGAACGTCAGGTCGGCGAAGAAGTCCCGCACCTCGGCGTAGGCACCGTGGAACCGCTCGGCGACCAGGTACACCTCGGTGCGGTTGCACGTGGCGAGGACCACGACCTCCGACGTGTCGGCACCCGCGTCCAGCGCGTGCAGGAGCTTGGGAAGTCGGTCGCCGGAGACCGCCATGCGCTCCAGCAGGGCGAGCGGTGCGGTGCGGTGGTTCGCTCCGACGACGAGGAGAGACACGCCTGGGGCGCTCCTTGGTTCGGGCCGCCGGGCCGAGAGGGCGACGGGGCCGCAATGGACGTCACCAGCATGCTGCGCGAGGGCCATCGCCGCCAGTTCAGGGCTCGCGTCAGCCCGCGGCCGGCTCGCGTCAGCCCGCGGCCGGCTCGCGTCAGCCGGCGTCCGGCCCGCCGTGGCGGGACCGGTCCTCGTGGAAGGCGAGGATCTGCAGCTCGACGGCCAGGTCCACGTCGCGCACCTGCACGCCGTCGGGCATGTCGAGGACCGTCGGCGCGAAGTTCAGGATCGAGGTCACGCCCGCGGCGACCATCCGGTCCGCCGCCTCCTGGGCCGCAGCGGGCGGCACGGCGCAGATCCCGATCGCCACGCCCTGCTCCGCCACCAGCTCCGCCAGCTCGTCCTGGTGGCGCACGGTGAGCGAGCCGAGCGTGCGACCGACCTTGGTCGGGTCGACGTCGAGCACGCCCACGACCGTGAAACCCCGGTTGGTGAAGCCGGCGAAGGTGGCGAGCGCGGAGCCCAGGTTGCCGGCGCCGACGATCACGCACGGCCAGTCGCGGTCGAGGTTCAACTCGGTGGCGATCTCGACCAGGAGGTGGTCGACGTCGTAGCCGACCCCGCGGGTCCCGTAGGACCCGAAGTGCGACAGATCCTTGCGGACCTTGGCCGCGTTCACGCCGGCGAGGTCGGCCAGCTGCTCGGAGGAGATCTTGCCGCGGCCCTCGGCCTGCAGGTCCAGGAGGCACCGGTGGTACAGCGGGAGGCGCGCCACGGTGGCGTCGGGGATGGCGGCGCGACCAGAAGGCGGCATCCGTCGAAGGTACCCCGCTCGTGCACCCGTTCACAAAGCCCCCGGCGGGCCGCGGCCTCGCCCTTCGCCGACCGAGCGGACAAGCTGTGGCGATGCAGCGATCTCGCACGAAGCCGGCCGCCCGACGCCCCGGCCCGAGCGGATGCGGGAGCCGACGGTGACGGCCGCCGCCGGGATGGGCGCCGTCGCCGTGCTGGTGTCGGTGGCGTTCGGGCTCTCCACGCTGGAGCGGTGGCTGGCCCGCCACAAGGCGCACGAGCTGGCGTGGACGGTCTCGCTGGGGATGTTCGCCGTGGCGGCGTCGGCCTACTTCTGGGCGGCCGCCGTCGGCTGGGGCGACCTCGATTTCCGGGTCTTCTACCTGTTCGGCGCCATCCTCAACGTGCCGTGGTTGGCGCTCGGGACCGTCTACCTGCTGGGTGGCACCCGTCGCGGCGACGTGACCCGTTGGTGGCTCACCGTGCTCAGCGCGTTCTGCGCCGGAGTGGTGCTCACCGCCCCCCTGCTCGGGCCGGTCGACATCGCCGGCATCCCGTCGGGTCGGGAGGTCTTCGGCGTCGGGCCACGGGCGATGGCCGCGGTGGGCTCCGGCGTGGGGGCGATCGTGCTGATCGGCGGTGCGCTGTGGTCCGCCGTGTCGCTCCTGCGCCTGCGCCGTCGCCCCGAGGTCGCCGCGGCCATGGCGATCGCTCCCGGCCGGCTGGCGCTCACCAACCTGTTCATCGCCATCGGGTCCCTGGTGCTCGGGACCGGCGGCACGCTCTTCGGCACCGGCGACCAGATGGTCGACTTCGGCATCTGGCTGGCGGTCGGCGTGACGATCCTGTTCGTCGGCTTCCTGTTCTCCAACCCGTCGGCACCCACCCGCGAGCAGGTGCCGAGCTCGCCGTACTGGGCCGAGCTCTACGAGCTGGCCACCGCCCCGGTCGACCGCTAGTCGAGGAGGCGGCGGATCACCTTGCCGCCGAGCCCGCGGGGGATGTCCTCGACGAACCACACCTTGTTGGGGCACTTGTAGTGCGGGAGGCGCTCGGCGCAGAAGTCGACCACGTCGTCCTCCTCGATCGGCATGCCGTCGAGGACCTTCACGTAGGCCTTCACCGACTCGCCGGTGTGCGGGTGCGCAACGCCCACGACCGCGCATCCCTCGACTGCCGGGTGCTGCAGCAGGACCTCTTCGACCTCGGCCGGGAAGACGTTGAACCCCGAGACGATGATGAGGTCCTTGGCCCGGTCGACCAGGTACAGGTTCCCTGCGTCGTCGACGACCCCGATGTCGCCGGTGTGCAGCCAGCCGTCGGTGGACAGCACCCGCGCCGTTGCCTCGGGGTCGTTCCAGTAGCCGGCGAACACGTTCGGACCCTGGACGATCACCTCGCCGGGATCGCCCACGAGCACGTCGTCGCCGGATGCATCGATCAGCCTGACCGACACGCCCGGCACCGGGATGCCGACCGAGCCCTGGGGGGTGACACCGGCGATCGGTGCAGTGACGACTGGTGACGCCTCGGTCAGCCCGTAGCCTTCGTCGAGCTCCAGGCCGAACCGGTTCCGGATGGCCTGGGCGACCTCGGTCGGCAGCTTGGCCGCCCCTGACACGGCCCGACGCACCGTCGAGAGCTCGTTGCCGGTCAGGCCCGGCAGACCGGCGAAGGCGGCCCACATAGTCGGCGGACCCGAGACGTTCGTGACGCCGTGCTTGACGATCGACTCGATCGCGGAGATCGGGTCGAACCGCTCGATCAGCAGGATCGACGCTCCGACGGTGAGCGCCACGCCGAGCACCACGTTGAGACCGAAGATGTGGAACAGCGGCAGGAGGCCGAAGACCACATCGCCGGGCTCCTGGATCTGCACGTCGGATGCCAGCACCTGGCGGATGTTCGTGTACAGGTTGCCGTGGGTGAGCATCGCCGGCCGGGGGGCGCCTGCCGTGCCGGACGTGAAGATGAGGACGGCGACGTCGTCGGGGTCGCGGTCGACGACGGGCGCGGGCTCGTGGGTCAGGAGGTCGTCGAACAGCTCGCCGAGGGGACCGGGTTCGAACCCGGCGCCGACGAAGTAGCGGACGTCGGGCACCGTCGACCAGTCGATGTCACCCAACGTGGCCCTCGCCGTCGGCCCGGCCACGATCGCGACGGCGCCCGACTCGCGCAGCTCGTGGGCCATCGCAGCGGGCGGGTTCGTGGAGTTGAGCGGCACGACGACCAGACCGGCGCCGAGTGCCGCCAGGTAGGACACCACGAAGTAGCGGTTGTTGCCGGCCACGATCGCCAGGCGCTCGCCGGGCTGCAGGCCGGCACCGACGAACGCCCCACGCAGCGCCGCCACCTGGCCCCGCAGCGTGTCGTAGTCGGTCGCCCGGCCCCGGCTGATCAGCGCGGTGGCGTCACCGGGGTGCGAATCGATGATCGTCGCCAGGTTCACCGGGGGCGACGCTAGCCGGGGCCCGGCGGCTCCTCCCGTTCTGTTCTATAGAACCGACCGATTCTGGTCGGTTCCATAGAACAGAACGGGCCTGGCGGTGGGGTGGGTGGGCTCAGCGGGCCAGGACCACCAGCTGCAGGAACGCGGCCCCGACGATCACGAGCATGAGGATGACGATGGCGATCGTGGTGTTGCGCCTCACAGGGCACCTCCGGGTTGCGAGCTCGGCGTGTCGGAGCCGCGAGCGTCGGGGCCCAGCGTGTCCTGCACGGGCGGGACGGGGTCGGGCGGGACGGGGTCGGGCGGGACGGGGTCGGCACGGCGGCCGAACTGGACCGTCACCACCGTGACCGGTACGTCGAGCGCGGCCCGATCCGCGATCGGGCGCAGCGTCACCGCGTCGCCGGCGACGACGCCCAGGTCGACCGCGGCGCTCGCCTGGCGCGCCGCCAGCGCGATCAACCCGTAGCTGTCGACGACCAAGCCGACCGCGCCGATGCCGATCTGGTCGAACGCCGTGACCCGGCGAGCGGTCCGACGGCCGGCGTCGACGAGCACTTCGAAGTGGCCGTCGTCGGCGCCGTCGAGCCCATCGAGCTCGTCGGGGTCGACGTTCAGCTGGGCGTTGCCGTACCGGTCGACCCACAGCACCTCGGCGATCAGCGAACCGTCCTCGACCCGGGTGATCGGCATCAGCCCGGGGAACAGAGTGGCCGGATCGACGACCTCGCCCAGCTCCTCCAGCGCCACGCCGTTGCACAGGTGCGCGGCGGCGGGGGCGAACACATCGCGACCGTCGAACAGCGGACCGGGTGCGGCCAGGTGCCGTTCCGGGTCGTTCAGCCACACAGCCCGGGTGGCGCCGCCCAGGAACCCGACGGCAGGAGCGAGGACGCCGTTGTCGGGGCCGATGAAGACGGCGGCGCCGTCGCCGACCTCGACCGCGATCGGGCGTCGGTGCGTGCCGACGCCCGGGTCGACCACCGCGATGACCACCCCGGGCGACAGGTACTGCACGCTGCGGGCGAGGGCCAGGCCGGCGGCCCGGACGTCGTAGGGCTCGATGCCGTGGGTGATGTCGAGGACGGTCGTGCCGGGCGACAGCTGGTGGATGACCGAGTGGACGACGCCCACGAACTCGTCGGCGTGCCCGTAGTCGGACAGGAACGAGACCGTCCGGTACTCGGGGCGGTCGTCGTGAGGGCGGTCGTCGGCAGCACCGACGTCGGATGGCATGGGAGCCGAAGCTATCGCCGGGGGCAGCGGCCCGACGAGACGCGGCGTCGCCGAGCGACCCATGGGCACACGCCGGGGGGTGCTGTCAACGGGTCGCGGTCCCCGCTGACATACGAGCTCGGACCTGCCAAGGTGGCTCGCAGCGGGGGACGGGACGTCGGGGAAGCGGCCCGTCCCCCGCTCTCGGCCCGCGACCGCAGCGTCCCGGCTCCGGGCCGGCGACCGCAGCGCCGGGTCGGCCAGCGGACGTCCGCCGGTACGCTCCCCGGCCATGGTCGATGCCCCCGAGTTCGAGCTGATGTTCCTGGGTGGAGGACGGATGGCCGAGGCCCTGCTCGGCGGGCTGCTGAGCGCCGGTCGTCCCGCCGCCGGACTGGCGGTGGTCGAGATCTCACCCGAACGCCGGGTGCTGCTCGCCGCCGCGCACCCCGGCGTGGCCGTGCTCGCGGCGCCGGCTCCGGCGAGGTCCATCGTCGTGGCGACGAAGCCGGGCGACGTGGCGTCCGCGCTCACCGCTGCCGCGACGGTCGCGCCCGGACTGCGGCGCGTGCTGTCGATCGCGGCGGGCGTCGGCACCGCGGCGCTCGCTGCCGCGCTGGGCGGCGACGTCGCCGTCGTGCGGGCGATGCCCAACACCCCGGCCCTCGTCGGCGAGGGCGCGTCGGCCATCTGCGCGGGTCCGTCCGCCGGAAACGACGATCTGGACTGGGCCGAGATGCTGCTCGGCTCGGTCGGCACGGTCGTGCGGGTGCCGGAGTCGTCGATGGACGCCGTCACCGGCCTGTCGGGATCTGGCCCGGCCTACGTCTTCCTGCTGGCCCAGGCGATGGTGGAGGCGGGCATCGCCGCCGGGTTGCCGGCCGAGGTCTCGGACCGGCTCACCCGCCAGACCCTGCTCGGCGCGGCCCGGCTGCTGGCCACGTCCGACGAGGTGCCACAGGAGCTGCGCGCCGCGGTGACCTCGCCCAACGGCACGACCGCGGCCGGCATCGCCGTGCTCGAAGAGCGCGGGTTCCCCTCTGCCGTGCTCGACGCCGTCGCCGCGGCGGCGGCGCGCTCCGCCGAGCTCGGCTGAGGCTGGGCCCACCCGTTCCTGTGATCGGCTCGGAGGCCTTCTGGTCAGGGGCCCAGCCGAACCGGGTCAGCCCTTGAACCGGGAGGCGAAGCCGATCCGCATCGCGGGCCGGAAGCACTGCTCGACGACCGAGTAGCAGGACCCCAGCAGCCGGTCGACGACCTCACCGTCGACCCACACGGCCGGCACCTCGCCCATCACGTAGACCGCGTCCTCGTCGCCGATCGCGAACGCGAGGTCCGGCAGCTTCAGGTTGCGTCGCAGCAGGTGCTCGTAGAGCGCAGCGACGTTCTCCTCGGGCGCGGGCATCAGGTACGACTCGACGTGCAGGTTCCGCTGTCGCAGCAGGAACCAGATCGAGAAGACCGACTTCTCCTCGCCGCGCACCCGCACGAACCAGCGGCGCTCGCCGGTCGTGTCGTCTCGCTCGACGGCCTCGACCACCGGATTCTGCGCGAGCTGCTCGGCGAGCCACCCGTCGATCCGCTCCTCGAGCGCATCGAGCTCGTCGGCCGTCAGCGGACGTTCGGCGCCGGTCACCCGCACGCCACCGGAGCCCGGGCGGCGAGGTCCGCGTACAGCCGCCGGAGCCGACCCGCGGTGGCGGGCCACGAGTACCGCAACGACTCCGCCGCGCCGGCGGCGCCGAGCGCCGCTGCGAACGACGGGGCACCGAGCAGCGCGTCGACGGCCGAGGCGAACGAGCGCGGATCGCGCTCCTCCACCAACAAGCCGGTCACCCCGTCGCGCACCAGCGTCCGCAGCCCTCCGACGGCTGACGCGACGACCGGGACGCCGCACGCCGCTGCCTCGAGCGCGACCAGCCCGAAGGACTCGGAGCGGCTCGGGACGACCACCACGTCGGCGGCGCGGTACCAGCTCGACAGCGCGTGGTGCGGCTGGGGTTCGACGAACTGGACCCGACCCTCCAGACCGAGCCGGCCGATCAGGGCCTGCACCCGGTCGAGCTCGTCCGGCCCGTCCTCGCCGCTGGGCCCGCCGACGACGACCAGCCGTGCGGTGCGATCCGACAGCAGCGCCAGCGCCTCGACCGCGACGGTCAGCCCCTTCAGCGGCTGGATCCGACCGACGAACAACATGGTCGGCCGGTCGTCCAGACCGAGGGCCATCCGTGCTCCGGTCCGGTCGCCCGGAGAGAAGAAGGCGTGGTCGACGCCGGAGGGCACGAGCTCGATCCGCTCGGGTCGTGCGTCGTAGAGCTGGATGAGCTGGTCGGCCTCGACCGGGTTCGCCGCGCAGATGGCATCGCAGCAGCCGATGACCATGGCCTCGGCCAGCTCGCGGGCCAGCGGCTCCGTGTCGCCCGCCTCGGCCTTGACCCGGGCCAGCGTGTGGAACGTGGCGACGAGCGGCAGGTCGAGGCGGTGCTTCAGGTCATGGGCCGACACGGCAGACAGCCAGTAGTTCGCGTGCAGCGCCTGGACGGGCGAGGTCGCCAGGTCCGCGGCGACCGCCTCGGTGAAGTCGTCGACGACCTCGGGCAGGTGCTCCTTGCTCAGCCCGACTGGGCCGGCGTCGACGTGGACCACCTCGAGGCCCGGCTCGACACGCACCCGGTCGGGCAGGCCGTCGGCCCACCGCCGCACGTACACACGCACGTCGACACCGGCCTGCGCCAGCGACGCGGACAGCTCACGTACGTACACGTTCATCCCACCGGAGTCGCCCGTGCCCGGTTGCACCAGCGGCGAGGTGTGCAGGGAGATGACGGCGACGGAACCCACGATCAGATCAAGCTCATGACGGCTGGAACCATTCCCGGCCGTGCGACCTGGATCGTAGAGGCCTCAGGAGCCGACGGCGATGTCGCCATCGACGTCATCGTCGCCGGAGCGCTCACCCGCTCGGGACAGCTCATCTGCTCCCGACGGATCGTCCACGTCGGACGCCACCGCCTCGGCAGCGTCGAGCTCGTTCTCCCTCCGGAACGACTGGTAGATCCGCACGAGGGTCTTCTTCTGCTCCTCGGTGATCGTCGGATCGCGGCGGATCTCGGCCACAGGATCGATCCGATCGCCGGGCTCGTCCAGGATCCCTGCCCTCACGTAGAGCGTCTCGCTGGAGATCTCGAGGGCCCGAGCGATCTGCTGGAGGATCTCGGCCGACGGACGACGCAGGCCTCGCTCGATCTGGGAGAGGTACGGGTTGGAGACACCAGCGGCCTCCGACAGCTTGCGCAGCGACATCTGACCGACGTTGCGCTGCTCGCGGATGAACTCGCCCAGGTCGTGCCAGCGACGGTCGAGGTCATCCTTCATGCGGTCGAGGGTATCGCGACGGTCGCGAACACAGCACTCGCGCCAGCAAGCATCCTCGACGCCTGCCGCCCGAACTTGGGGGAATTCGACAGGTCAGCCAACCGAATCCCCCAACATCGGCGCCGGGCTGCAGGCCGCGCGGCGAACTTGGGGGAGATCGACACGTCAGCCAACCGAATCCCCCAACATCGGCGCCGGGCTGCAGGCCGAACGGTGCAGTCAGATCAGCAGGTCGTCGACCGACGCGCCCGCCTGGTAGCGGGCAACGATCTCGTCCTGGACCCGGTCCAGGCGCGCGTGCACCTCACGGCGAGCGCTCGACACCTCGCGCTCCAAGTGGGCCAGGGAGGCGACCGCGTCGAGGAGCTCCGGCTCGGGGATCTCCGAGAGCAGGCCGAGCGCAGCGGGACCGAGACGCCGATCGACCTCGGCGACGACCTCGTCGGCCCACGCCGGCGGATCGAGCTCCTGACCGGGGCGGGGCAGACCGGGACCGCGGGTGTGCGCGGCGAGCGCGTTCGGCAGGCGGTGCACCAGGTCGGGGTCGGGATCGGACTCGGCACGACGTTCGAGCTCAACGGCGACGGTGTCGAGCCGCCCCTGCACGATCCGACGAGCGTACGACAGGCCGTTCTCCACCGTCTGGTACTCGTCGCGCACCGTCCGCAGCTGCACGAGCGAGCAGTCGCCCAGGCTGGCGGGCTCGTCGAAGGTGATCAGCTGTTCGAGCGCGAGGTCCACCTCGGCAGGCTACCCAGCCGAACCCGCAACGCGTTCGATCGAACGCGAACCGTCACCGTCACCCATCGTCAACCGACCGTCAACCGACTCAACCCAGGTACCAGCAGGTGGCGAGGAACAGCGGAGCAGTCAGGATGTAGGTGTCCAGTCGGCGCACAGCTCGGCAGGGGGCGTCGACCGACGGGAGGAACGCCGACGCGATCCACTGGCCGGCCGGGCAGGCGATCACGCACACGCCGCCGACGATCGCTGCGGTGGCGGCGTCGAACGGCGGGGGCTGGAACATGGCCATCGTGAACGTGACGGCCAGGACCCCGATGGTCCCGGTGACGGGGCCTTCCAACAAGCTGGAGGAGTCCGCACCTCCGACGAAGCACCCCGCGTCGTACAGCGACACGGCCGCGACCAGGAACAACCCGGCCCACAGCTGCGATGCCACCACGAGCACGACCGCAGCAGCGGGCACTGCGGGCAACAGCACCGCCACCACCAGTGCGGCGGCCTGGCGATCGTCCATCCCGATCGAGCCGGCGCGCGCCGCGACCAGGACCGCTGCCAAGACCACCACGACGAGCAGCAGCACACCGCCGCTGAATCCGCTGCCCAGCGCCGCCGCGGCCGGGATGGCGGCGGTGAGGCCCACGGCGATCGCGACGACGGCCAACGGCGGAGGTTCCGCGGGTCGACCACGGTCGCCGCCGGCGCTCCACCACGCCGTCAGCAGCTCCCGCGCCGCCGCGGCCGCCACTGCACCCCAGAGGATCGCCGTCCACCAGCGGCCCGCCGTCACCGCGGCGAGGGCGAGGATGAACCACAGGATCCCGAGCCGGATCTTGGGTCCGCTCGACGACGGGTGCACGGCCAGACGGGCCATCCGGCGCGACCCGGGTGCGGTCGACGCCCGCTCCCCTGCCGTCGACGTCGGTGGCTTCTTGGCCGTCGCGGACTTCTTGGCCGTCGCGGACTTCTTGGCCGTCGCGGACTTCTTGGTCTTCGGGGAGCTCTTGGCCGTCGCGGACTTCGACGCCCCACCTCGCGACGCGGCGGAACGAGGCTGTGCAGCTCCACGGTCCGCGACCGCCGTCGCGTTCTCGGCGCGCCGACGGCGCTGCACGGCGGGCGCCGCGGGCGCGTCAGGCGCGGCGCGATCGGATCGATCAGCCACCGGACACCGGCGGCAGGATCGCCACCTCGTCGTCGCCCACGACGGCCACCGACTCGTCGGCCGGCTCGCCGTTGACCCACACGGTGCAGGTGCTCAGCACGGCGGCGAACTCGTCACCGAAGCGCCCCCGCGCCCCGTCGAGCACGGCGCCGACCGTGTCGCCGGCCAGGACCTCGCTCGAGGTGCCGGCGGCCTCTCGGGCCTGGGCGAACAGACGGACGACGGGCACCGAGCGAGCCTACTCCCGGCCCTTCCGGGCGACCGATGCCGCTGGCTCACCCGCCGACGCCGCGATCCGAGCCGTCACGCGCCGGTAGCGTCGGCCCCATGACGCAGCTGCTCGTGATCCGCCACGGCCAGTCCGAATGGAACGCGGACGGCCGCTGGCAGGGCCAGGAGAACCCGCCGCTCACCGAGCTCGGCCGCCAGCAGGCGCGATCCGCCGCCCGAGCCGTCGGCGCGATCGACGCGTTGTTCGCCTCGCCCCTCGACCGGGCGGCGACGACCGCCGCCATCCTCAGCGAGGAGCTCGGCGTCGGGCCGGTCGTGACGCTGGACGGGCTCATGGAGCGCAACGCAGGCGAGTGGCAGGGACTGACCCGCGACGACATCGAGGAGGCGTACCCCGGCTACCTCGACAGCGGCCGCCGTCCGCCCGGCTGGGAGCCCGACGACGACGTCGAGGCCCGGGTGCTCGGCGCCATGGACGCGATCGCCACGCAGCATCGGTACGGCACCGTGGTCTGCGTCGCGCACGCGGGTGTGATCTTCGCGATCGAGCGCGCGTTCGGAGCACCGTGGGAGCGGCTCGCCAACCTTGGCGGCCGGTGGCTCGAGCACACGGCCGACGGATGGCGGCTCGGCGACCGCGTGCACCTTCTGGTCACCGAGACGATCCCCGACCAGATCTGACCGAACCCTCGACCAGATCCCACCGGTCGCTCGCCGGCGGCCTCAGGGCGTGACGTCGAAGCTCTCGGAGGCGACGATCGCCGCCACCTGCGCCGCGGCTGCGACTCCGCCGATCTCGGACGAGTCGATGCGGTCGAGCCCGCTCATCGCCTCTTCGACCGCCGCCAGGTCGGCCTCGATGGCAGCCAGCGCCGCCTGTTCGGTCGGCTCCGCGGGAACCGCCTGCTCGCCCGGCTCAGCCAGCGCCGCCTGCTCGGTCGGCTCCGCAGGGACCGCCTGCTCGCCCGGCTCCGCCGGGACCGGACCGGAGCTCGCAGAGAGGTCGATCACAGACATGTCGTCGGGCTCCACGGCCGGCGATCGTAGTGCCACGCCACGCCGGTACGCTGCTGCCTCCGGTGGCAGCCCTCGAACCAGCGTCCATGCATGCGATGTCGACCTACGCGGCGTCGGTCGATTCGGCGGCGTCGTCGGTCCTGCTCGCCGAGATCCAGGTCGGCGTGCTGGCGCGCTCGTTCCTGATCGCCCTGATCGTCCTGACGCCCCTTTGGATCCTGCTGCGTCGACGTGGGCTCGGACGCGACACCGACACCGTCGTCGAGCGCGACGAGAGCGACGAGAGCGAAGAGCCCCGAGTTCCGCGCCTGGAGGACGTGATCGCCGCCGTACCCGCCGCTGCCGCCGCGGCGACAGCCGAAGGGAGCGCCACGCTGGAGGTGCCGTTCGAGGCCACCATCGACGGCGCCGGCGCGGACCGCTCGACGATCGACGTCCTCGTCCGCGACGCCTTGCGACGCAGCGGGGTGGTCGTGGCGGCGGAGATCGACGCATCGGACGGACGTACCCTTGAGCTGCGACCGGCTGCCGTCGGCCGCGAGCAGCGAACGCACCGGGAGCGCCACGAGTGACTGCGACGACGACCGCGCCGATGACCACCGGACCCGCCACGTCCACGATCACCCGCACCGACGAGGACCAGGAGACCGACGACGGTCCGGTCGCACACATCGTGCGGACGAAGCCGGGCGAGGACGCGGCGGCCAAGGTGCTGGCGGCCCGGGTCGAGGGGACTCCGCTCGAGGCGCTGTGCGGACACGTCTGGGTCCCGTCCCGAGACCCCAAGCAGCTGCCGGTGTGCCAGCGGTGCAAGGACATCTACGGCATGTACCGCGGCGTCAACGACGGACTGGACGAGACTCCACGCATGTAGCCCGGTCCCCGCTGTCGCTTCGGTGGTGACCCCGGCGGCGACGGTTCAGGGTCGGCACCCGCCGCCATCGACGTGCACCGTCGCGCCGATCGCCTCGCGTCGGGCGACGACCGCGGCGAACGAGTCGTCGTCGCAGGTGCCGACCCACCGACGACCGTCGGAGAGGTCCGCGATCACGAAGGCACGCGAGGGCACGCCGTCGACGTAGGTGGCGGTCGCGGTGACGACGATCGCCGGACCGGTCCCCGTGTCGGTGACGTCGAGCACACCGGTCACCGACGCCGCCTCCTCCCCCACGTCGGCGACCAGCACCTCGCCCGGCGGGGTCGCCCCCCAGACGGTGATCCCAGGCTTGGTGAGCAGGCCCGACACGGCGGTGACCATCCCGAGCGCGGACGGCGACTCCCGCAGCCGGCCGACCACGTCGACGGTCGCCTGGTAGGTGAAGTTGTTGAGGGGTCCACCGGCGAAGGCCATGCCGCCGGTCACCGTCGGCACGGCGTCGAGGTCGAGACCCAGCTCCCGTTGCTGGACCCGCACCGCGACCGGGAAGCAGCTGTAGACCTCCTGCACCTCGACCTCGCTCAGCGGCCGACCGATGTGGGCCGCGACCGCGTCGCCGACCACGCGCATCGCCGGCCATCGGTGGAGCGCGGACCGTCGCGACAGCGACACCATGTGGCTCGACCCGACGCACGCGTGCGGGAACACCCATCGGTCCCGCGGCACCCCCGCACGGCGAGCAGCGTCGACGGAGCACACGAGCAGCGCCGCGGCCTGATCGACCGCCCACTGGCTGACGTGCCACTTGGCGTACGGCGACGCGATCGGACGGTTGTCGGGCCCGGCCACCCGCAGCTCAGCAGCCGACCTCGGCCGAGCGAACGCGGCGCGCGGGTTCGTGGTGGCGACGGCGTTGAACCCGGCCCACAGCTCGGCGATGTCGTCGAGCTGCTCGTCGAAGGTCTGGCCCTCCGCGTGCCCGAGCGCGTTCTCGATGCACGCGTACTGCTCGACCGGCGACCACATGCCGGCCCGGACCTCGGCGTCGGCGATGATCTCGCCCTCGGCCGACCACCGCTCGTCGGCCACGGCGTCGCCCTGGGACGTCTCGGCCACCTCGGCACCGGCCCGGCGGGCCACGGTGGCGCTGGCCATCGCTTCACCGCCCACGATCAGCGCTGTGTCGAGCTCGCCGCGACGGATCCGTTCGAAGGCCACCGCGAGCGGCTCGGTCTGGGGCACGCCGACGTCGGCCCGCACGGTCCGCGCGCCGGTCGCACCCAGGCGGTCCGCGATCAGGCGGGCCACGTCGGGATAGGACCAGGTGCCCTCCGGCACGGCGATCATGCCGACCTCCGAACGCAGCGAAGCAACGCCGGCGTCGTCGAACGCCGCGACGGCCGCCTCGACCATCAGCTCCAACGGCTCGATCCCGGCAGCTCCGTCGGCCGGGCGATGCGCCTCGCCGACACCGATGAGGACGGGAGTGCGGGGGTCGAGCCGGTCGGCGGTCACGGCGCCGGACGCTACCGTCGCCCCTCGCCCGGTTCCGAGCCCGAACTTGGGGGAATCGGTCGGCTCACACGTCGGAATCCCCCAAGATCGGCGGTAGCCGACAAACCGAGCCCGAACTTGGGGGAATCGGTCGGCTCACACGTCGAAATCCCCCAAGATCACCCGACGGGCAGGCAGCCGAGGCGGCTCGACCCGCCGCCGCCGATGCTGTGCGCGACCACGCACACCGTCGCGCCGGGCGGCGCAGCGACGCCGGTCACGTTGAACCCGTGGGCGGAGCCTCGGCCGTGGACGGCGTCGACATCGGGGCGATCGACAGCGGCGATGGCGGTGGCCACCGGGTTCCCGGCCACGTACACGCTGACCTTGACGGGAGTGTTCACGTGGGCGTCGATCGCCCAACCCGTCACGGTCACTGTGCCGGTGCCGGTGCCGCTCACCCACTCGAGGACGCCGAAGGGGGCATCGGCGCGACGCTGGGCATCGGTGCGGACGTAGCTCCGCGCCGCCCGGAGCGACCCGTAGGCGTTGACAGCGGTGCCGTCTGGACGCCGGAGCTCGAAGTGCAGGTGCGGGCTCGTGGACTCGGCGTTGCCGGAGTCGCCCACGTAGCCGACGACCTCGCCCGCCAGGACCTTCTGGCCCTTCGCCATCCCATCGGCGAACGCCTTCTCGTAGACGTTCGCACCGTCGTCCGTGCCGGGTGTGTCGTTGTTGAGGTGGATGTAGACGTAGCGCCAACCATCCGAGTCGGTGATCGTCAGCGAGTTCCCCGACAGGCCGCTGTTGGACCACGTGAGCGACGTGACCGTGCCGTCGACCGTCGCGACGAGCGGCGTGTGCTTGGCAGCCATCAGGTCCTGACCCTCATGCGACCGGCCGCCGGAACGTGCGGCACCGAAGGTGTCGGCGTAGCTGACCCGGCCGGCGACGGGCATCACGATCGAACGCTCGACGGGGACCCTGGAAGGTGCCGGCGGTGGCGGCGCGCACGCGGCCGCGAGCGCGCCGAGGGCGAGAAGGCAGAGGGCGGTCGGGACGGCGGCGCGACGATGCATCGGCACGGGTGTCGGCACCTGCGGCCGATTCCTTGACCGGGAACCCCGACCGGGAACCTCGACAGCGAGCCCCGACCGGGAGCCCCGCCAGCGGACCGCGACCGGGGCCACGACGCAGCCCTCGACGTAGCGTGGCGACCTCAGTCGGTGGTCGCGTTGGGCGACCGACGTGGACCGAACCCGATGGAGCACCCCACATGAACGATCCCGTGCTGGTCGACACGCCGAGTCCCGGCGTCCGTCGCATCACGCTGAACCGTCCCGACAAGCGCAACGCCCTCAACCACGCGGTGCGCGGTGGCGTGCTGGACGCGCTGCAGGAAGCCGACCGCGATCCCGAGGTGCGGGTGTCGATCGTGCGCGGTGCGGGCAGCTGCTTCAGCGCCGGCTACGAGCTGGGCGACGGCAACGAGGGCCAGGAGCCGCCTTACTTCACCGCCGAGGGTGAGGGGTACTGGCCCAGGCACGTGACCGACGCGTGGATGGGGATCTGGGACCTGGCGAAGCCGGTGATCGCCCAGGTCCACGGGTGGTGCCTGGCCGGTGGCAGCGAGCTGGCGACCGGCTGCGACCTGGTCTACGTCGCCGACGACGCCCGCATCGGGTACCCGGCGGTGCGCTTCGGCGTTCCCGACATGCAGTTCCACGCCTGGTTCCTGGGACCGCGGGCGGCCATGGAGATGGTGCTGACCGGCGACTGGATCTCCGGCCTCGACGCCGTCGCGCTGGGGTGGGCCAACCGGTCCTTCGCAGAAGACCGACTGGACGACGAGGTGCTCGCCATCGCCGAGCGCATCGCCATGGTGCCGCCCGACATCGCGCAGCTCAACAAGCGGACCGTGCATCGTGCGATGGAGGTGATGGGTCTGCGCACCGCGATCCGCGCCGGCACCGAGCTGTGCGCGCTCGCCATCCACCAACCGAGCTTCCAGGAGTTCTTCCAGGGCGGCCCGCAAGGCGGCGGCAACCTCACCGACGCACTGCAGCGCCGCGACGAGCCCTTCGGGGACTACCGGGCCGGCTCGCCGGGAGACTGAGGGTGCATCGCAGATCGATCGCCGTCGTCGCACCGATGCTGGCGCTGGCGCTCATCGTCGGGTGCAGCCTCGACCCCGACCTCGTGATGGCGCCCCGTGGCTGGAGCGCCGTCCAGCTGTCCCGGGACGGGGTCGACTCGTTCCGCGCCCACCTCGAGGACGACACGATGGCGGTGACCGCGGCGGACCGGAACGCGGCCACCAACAGCAGGATGATCCTCCTGGCCGACGATGCGACGAGCCGACGGGACACCGAGGCGTGCATCTCCTTCTCCGACGAGGGCTGGCCCGCCCAGGAGGGGATCGCTCTGCGCGTCGACACCGACGCGGACGACCGCACCCGGGCCATCACCGTCATGAAGAACGTGTGGGCCCACGCCGAGAGCTCCGTGAACGTCCTGTTGTGGGACACCGCCACGCCCACTGCGCCGCAGACGATCGACTCCTACGTCGCGACGTCGGTCAAGGACGGCGACGGCTTCGCTCCGAACCCGTGGTCGATGTGTGCGAGGACCGCGGGCGACGACCTCACCTACATGATGTGGCCGAGCGACCAGCCCCAACCGTCGTGGGACGACATGCGAACGACGCGGCGCACGAAGCTGCCCGAGTCGGTGCCGACGTCCGGCACCACGGGGCTCTACGTCGGCCACGTCCCACCGGAAGCGACCGTGCAGCTCACGATGCTCTCCGGGTTCGACTGATCCTGGATCCACCAATCGGCCCCGAACACCGTTCTGACCAACGATCGGACCGAGAGGTCGTGGGCCCCGTGGGGCTCGAACCCACGCGCGTCGGATTAAAAGTCCGCTGCTCTGCCAGCTGAGCTAGAGGCCCGGGGGTTCCGCGGAAGGCTCCGCGGAACTCTGGGGACTGATTCTCCCACAGCCTCGCTGGCTTGCTGGTCCCCGGTCGCGTCGCGCGTTGGATGCAACACAACACTTGAAGCAAAGAAGCTGTTCGTCTCTTCGCTTGTTTGCGGCGAGTCGATGCATGACCTCATCGACGACCTCGACCGGCCCAAGGGCGAGCTTCTCGCTCTAGAGCGGACGCTCGCAGTCGTGTCGGCACGCGTGGCGGGCCAACGCGCCGAGGTTGCTCGGCTCGAGGAGTCCATCGCCGCTGAGCATCGAAGCGGTCCGCCGGCCAGCCGGACCGGCCGCTCCCGGAATCTGCCTATGTAGTTGCCCGGCTACTGGAGTCCGAAATGCGCAGCCCACCGCGGCGGCCCTTCGTGCAAGCCGAGGTGCGGCGGGTTGGTTGGGATGAACCCCAGCTCGACGTTGACGGGCGTTGGGTGTTCCGCCCGATCCGTCTGCGTGACGGGGTCGAAGTCGCTCACGGACGCATTGGCCAGGCACGCCGTTTGGCGAAGAGCAACGAGCCCACGACCGCGTCAGCGTCAAGCGGGCTTCAGGCCGCATGCCTGAGGCTCGCGCTCAGAGGACCGTGGCGGACTTGTCGTTGGAACGCAGAACCGCCCTCCCCCTGCGGAGGAAGGCGGTTCGGTCAGAGCGTTGGAACCCGTTCAGGCGGTATGGAGCACCTTGCCCCAGTGTGCCCGGATCTTGACTGCGTCGCCGCAGACCTCGAGCACTTCGGCCTCGATCGTGTCAGCCTCGTCATCGGTGATAGCGATGAGCTGCCCTACGTGGAGACCTTCGGTCTTGGGGCCGTAGATCGTGCCATATCCGGCACTCGTCAATCTGGTGAAGTCCACCTGGATCGTCGTGTCAGGCATCAGAGTCACCTCGAGGTTCAAGTGTACCTGGGCGCTTCGGGTTGGGTTGCTTCGTGAAGCGGGCCCGGATCTCTTCGATGCGGTCTCGCAACTCGGTCTCGTCAGCGGCCACGACGACAATGTCGAAGTGGCTGAGATCGACAGAGCTGGGCGCCGCGCCTTCCTCTGTCACGGTTGTCGCGACGATGTCGATGTAGTCCAGCGCGAGGAGCTGCGCTGCTTCGGCTCGTAGGTAGGGCCTGTAGACCACGTAGCCGGGCGACCCGAGGATGTCGTCGACGTCAGCGACGCCGGCGCGTGGAATGTTCACCGAGATGCTGTAGGCGCTGCGGATAGCGCCCGCCTCAACGAGCGCCCGGTACTGCGGAGCATTCTCGATGGCCTTCGATGTGAGGCTGTCGACATTCCCGCCCCCAGCCCGAAGAACGATGTCGTCGCGTGGGTCGACCTGGTCGCCAGGTCGCAGAACTATCGACACCTGTTGCTCCCTTCGACTCTGAGGCTTCGACCATAGGTGCGCACGATGACACCGGAACCCAAGCCTCAGGTCGCACCCGAACAGGGACACACCCGGTAGTCACGTGTCCCCACCGGCGGAGCATCCCGGCGTACTGGTCGAGGTAGGCGGTCCCGTGCCGGTGTTCGACGACGACCGTGTCGGCCCACCCGCCGACGTTGAGCAGGTCGATCATCAAGAAGGGTTGCTTTCGTTGTCGATGCGTGTCATCGTCACGCGTACTGACATCGAATGCAACGCTTTTCTTCGAGGCACCCATGCCCGTCACCCTGAACCTGACGTCCGACATAGCGGTCACCGTCGACGACACCACTGCGCAGTCGAGCGCCGAGCAGCTCGGCGCCGCCGGCTTCTCGGCGACCAGCACCGACGGACGCGATCGCGATCGGTTCGGTGACGATCACCGGATCTGGGCCTCGCACAGTGGTGGGGGTGGCCACTACGCCGAGCCCGAGTGGGACAGCGACGACGGTGAGCTGGCCGAGGCCTTCTACGCGCAGGTCCGCGGGAAGGCCAAGGTCTTCCTCGACCTGCTCATCGACCAGCCCGGTCGACGACTGTCGACGGTGCAGATCCGCCGGCTCGCACCGGACGTCTTCGACAGCGACTACGCGATCGCCGGATCGATCAAGGGACTCACGAAGGCCACCACCGCGAGCGGCCGCCGCTACCCCTTCTACTGCTGGAAGGAACGCCCCACCTCATACGCGATGAAGCCCGGCGTCGCCGCCGTGTTCGCCGCCGCCCGCGATCGGGTCGGTCGATGAGCAGCGCACCGT
>JACDJA010000756.1_pt1 | contig 33305 bp, 33 predicted proteins | sample 7449241 | NCBI WGS metagenome assembly JACDJA01 (sample SAMN14253289, study PRJNA609438) | sludge metagenome | isolation source: initial anaerobic sludge | collected 2018-12-20 | reverse complement strand
GATCGTGGCGCCGGAGTTGTACATTGCGGTGGGCATATCGGGGGCGATTCAGCACCTGGCGGGGATGAAGGAGAGCAAGGTGATCGTGGCGATCAACAAGGACGAGGAGGCGCCGATCTTCCAGGTGGCCGACTACGGCCTGGTGGCGGATCTGTTCCAGGCCCTGCCGGAGCTGGTGGATCAGCTGTGATCACTTCAGCACCCGTGGCTATCGGGAAAAACTGCAGCATGTGGTGAGTGGAGCGAACCGCATCGACAGTGATCGCTGCGCTCAGCACATCCGACAGCCAGGCGTTGCTGAATAGTTACAAATCTTTTTAATAATCAAGCATTCCACACAGGCCGGGAGAAGCCAATGAAAAAGATGATAAAAGGGGTATCCGGATTACTCTGTCTGCTCTTGCTCTTTCCGGTGGGTGCGGCGGAGATCGCCAAGGTAACCATTCCCGATCGGATCACCCTGGAAGGGGGTGACAGCACGCTGCTGTTGAATGGGGCGGGTATACGCTACAAGTTCATTTTCAAAATCTATATCGGAGCGCTCTATCTGCCGGAAAAAACGGCAGCGGCCGAGGAGATTATCAATACTTCCGGCCCAAAGCGGATCCTGATGCACTTCCTCTATGACAAGGTTGAAAAACAGGATCTCGACAAGGCCTGGCGGGAGGGTTTTTCCGCCAACCATGATGATCGGGCCATGGCTCAACTGGAACAACGCATAGAGCGGTTTTCCTCTCTGTTTACCGATCTGGTGAAGGGAGACGTGATCTGGCTGGATAATATTCCAGGTGCCGGAACCCGGGTTTACCTCAATGGTGATCTGCGGGGCACTGTTCCCGGGGATGATTTCTATGCCGCGCTGCTGCGTATCTGGATAGGAAGTAATCCGGTTACGGAAGCTCTGAAACAGGCCATGCTCGGAAAAGCCTAGATCTGTAAATCAGGGTATGTGCGTATATCTTCGGATGCAGGGGATTTTTCTATCGGTTTTATGATTGGATCCCCATTTTTTTGCCGGGTTGATGGTTGCGATTGCTGCAGGATGGCATGAAATTACTGATTTCATTCCAACACCTGATATGATGCGGCACGAAACCTATAGAATACCGGGCATAAAATATGGTTTTAACGGACTACTTTACGGAAGATACTGACGGGCTTCGGTTTACCCGGCAGCAGGCCAGTGGATTTGCCAAAGATATCGCAGGTGATTTCAATCCCTTGCATGATCAGAATGCGAAGCTGTTTTGTGTGCCGGGTGACCTCCTGTTTGCGGTGACCCTGGCGAAATACGGCTTAAGCCAGCGGATGTGTTTCACCTTTTCCGGCATGGTGAGTGACGGAACAAACCTGCATTATCAGGACCGGAACGAAAATGAGCTTGTACTGGTGGATAACCAGAAGAAAAATTATCTGGAGATCGAGCGCCACGGAGAGGTCTCCCATGTACCCGGACTGGTGGCTGATTTTACCCGACACTATGTGGAGTTCTCCGGCAAGAATTTCCTGCAGGTTCTGGTGCCCGTGATGTCCGAGGAGGGCGTGATGATCAATCCGGACAGACCACTGGTCATCTATCAGCAGATGTCGATCGATCTGAATCGGCTGGATATTGAGCAACCTTCCCTGGAGTTGATGGATACGATCATCAATATCGAAGGGAAAAAGGGTGATGTGCGCATGCTGTTCTGCCTGAAGTCAGGTAACAAGGTTGTCGGAAAGGGTGAGAAGCGTATGGCACTGCGCGGCCTGAGACCTTTTGAGCAGGCGGACATGAATCGCATGGTTGAATCCTATGTCGGCTATCGCAGGGCACATACCGCCTGAGTGGCACTGTAAAACACCGCTTTGTCGTCCTTCAAACCCGATCAACCGTACATGATGCACGCTGCAGGGCGTAGATGGGTCACCTGTTCGCTGCTGTTCCAACGACTGACCGGCTGGAGTATGGGCTCAGAGAAAAAACAGCAGTGAGAGCAGGGCGCCAAGCACGATGAGTACGTAGGTGGCAGGAGAGATTCCCTGATCTCTTGAACGCATGCCGATAAAGCCTTCGAATCGGTCTTTGGTCACGATGCTGAGTACCCCTAACAGAATAAGAAATGTTCCTGTATAGGCGGCGATCTGTTTTAGTATGCCGAGTTTTTCGTCATTTACCCCACTGACTCCGCCGCCGATAGTGGCAAATTTGTTCGCCAGCGATGCTTCCGGAAAGACCAGACTGAAAATTGACACCATGAGTAGTGCTATGACGGATTTAGACATGCCGTTTTACCCGATACCTCAGGTGGATAGTGTGAATTCTGAGAATTCGCCAGCGGATGTATAGCACGAATCAGGACAGCCCTCAATCGATAAAGTTTTTCCGGTTACCCATCTCACTCAACCATGGTTAGGGAAAAATCAGCCGCGAACCGTCGAAAATGTTACAGAGCTGATCTCTACCGTAAAGCGCGCGACTCTCTTTTTGACCAGGGAGTGAAATCGTTATGAATAAACATGATTCGTGTTGATTCGCGTTCATTCGCAGCTTAATAAATGGTCTTCGATCGTGGCTGGGTTTCGTGGGTAATCAGGAAGCGTTATGATGCAGAGCCGTGCTGACGGGTCTGCTGCTACGGGGAGCGGCTGGCGATCTCCCGCCGGGATTGTGCAGGCAGGGCCTATTGAGGATTTTATGAATTATGACATCGTAATTATTGGTGGCGGGTCGGCCGGCCTCAGTTTTGCCCGTTCTCTTGCGGGTAGCAAACTGCGTGTGTTGGTGGTTGAACGGTCCGGAATTGCCGACCTGGAATCCCCGGCAATGGATGGACGGGAGATTGCGCTAACTCATTTGTCGAAAAAAATCCTTATCGAAATGGGGGTATATGCGCGTATTCCCGAGGATGCAATCACCCCGATGAAGCAGGCCCGGGTGATCAATGGAAACTCATCCTACTCCCTGAAATTTGATAGCAACAAGGAGGGTGTGGATGCACTGGGCTACGTAGTGCCCAATTATCTGATTCGCAAGGCGCTATATGAAGAGGTTGCGATAATTGAAGATATCGAGCTGCTTACCGATACCAGCGTCCGGGATGTTCAGATAGCACCAGAGCAGGCAACGATACTGCTCTCCAGTGGCGATTCCATTACCGCTGCATTGGTGGTGGCTGCCGACAGCCGATTTTCCGAGACACGCCGAAAGGTGGGTATCGCTGCTTCCATGCAGGATTTTGGCCGGGTCGCCATCGTCAGCCGTCTGGCCCATGAAAAACCGCATAACCAGATCGCCTACGAATGCTTCCACTATGGGCGGACACTGGCTATGTTGCCGTTGAGCGGCAATCTCTCTTCCGCCGTGGTGACGGTCTCGGCGGATGTGGCCAGCCAGATACAGGCGCTGAGTGATGAGGCCTTTGCGGCAGAAATCCAGTCCCGTTTCAATAATCGACTGGGCGATATGCAACTGATAGGAAAACGGCACGCCTATCCCCTGGTGGCGGTGCATGCCAACAAATTCGTCAAACCACGCTATGCCCTGATCGGCGATGCGGCAGTCGGTATGCACCCGGTGACGGCGCATGGATTCAATCTGGGCCTAAGAGGACAGGATACTCTGTTCAGGGTGATCAGGGCGGCGCAGTTGCAGGGGCAGGATATCGGTGCGCTGAGTGTGCTGGAAAAGTACCAGAGCCAACATATGCGCGTCACCTGGCCGCTCTATACCGGCACCAATGAGATTGTCAGCCTCTTTACCAACGATTCGACGCCAGCAAAAATTCTGCGTGGACTGGTATTGCGCATGAGCAACAACCTTCCTCCGCTCAAGCAGATGATCAGCAGGAAACTGACCGAGCTGGGTGAGCCTGAGGGATTCGGTCTGCCGTTTCTGTAATAGATAGTTGAATTTATCGACCTTCCTGCACTCTGGTGGGCAGCATCGTCTCATGCAAAGACCGCTAATGCCCGCTATAAATCTCTGAGATGAGTTTGTCGTAGTGTTCAGTGATCAGCTTACGTTTGGTTTTCAGTGTGGGTGTCAGGTAACCATTTTCGACACTCCATGATTCACCCAGCAGCACCGCCTGGCGTATCTGCGCAAAACCTGGAAATTCACGCAGTTGATCGTCGATCTTCCGGTGGACATGCTCCATCACTTTGCGGTTTTTCAGTGAAGCCGGATCATCCGGGTCAAGGCCCAGTCCCTCGGCCAGGTTCCGCCAGTGTTCTGCTTCGGGAACGATCAGTGCCGACAGGAAGGAGCGGCCTTCGCCGATAACCAGGACCTGCTCGAACAGGGCGTCCATGGCAATGGCGATCTCCATGTCTGCGGGTGAAACTTTTTCACCATTCGCCAGCACAATGATGTCCTTGATTCTTCCGGTGATATAGACATGTCCGCCGGCATCGATGCGGGCAATATCACCGGTATGGAGCCAGCCCTCCTGATCAATGACCCGGGCTGTCTCCTTGGGGTTTTTCCAGAAACCCAGCATCACCGCATTCCCCTTGGCCAGCAACTCACCATTTTTGGCAACGGATAAACGGGTGCCGGGAAGGGCCAGGCCGACACTTTCCGGGATGTTGTCGTCGATACGGTTGACTGCCAGCACCGGGCTGGTTTCGGTCAGGCCATACCCCTGTAGTACGGGTACCCCCAGTGCCAGGAAGGTGCGTGCCACATCCGGCGGCAGTGGTGCGCCGCCACTGATCGCGGTGCGCAGGCGCCCACCCAGTTTTTCGGTGACCTTGCCGGCAACCAGTTTTTCCAGCACTGGCCAGAGCAGCAGTGCCGGTGACCAGTTTCCTCTTCCCTGTTGATACTGAAAACGTTTCCAGCCCACATTCACCGCCAGGTTGAACAACTTGCGTGCCATGGGTGGTTTCTCATCCAGACCCTCCTGGATTTTTGCGTAAATACGTTCATAGATGCGCGGCACGCTGATCATGAAGGTGGGGCGGATAATCAGCAGATCCTCGGCCAGTTGCAGGATGGAGCGTGCATAGGCCACGGTAATGCCAGCCATCAGCGGCAGGTAATAGCCGGCGGTGCGTTCAAGCATATGGGACAGTGGCAGGAACGAGAGCATGATGTCGTCGTCGTTGATGGTTGTTGTCTGGAGTGATTCATAGGTGTTGCTGAGGATGTTGTGGTGGCTCAGCATCACCCCCTTGGGTTGGCCCGTGGTGCCGGAAGTGTAGACAATGGAGCAGAGCCCCTGGGGATCGAGATCATCCACTACCTGATACTCACCCGCGTTGGCCGGTAACCACTCTTCCAGATGCCTGATTCTGCTGTCATGGGCCATCCCGTCCAGTGATTCCAGGGAGACGATGCGGTAAATGGTCGGCAACTCATCCCTCATCGGCTCCAGACTTTTCCACTGCTCGCGCCCAAAGATAACCAGTAGCTTGATTGCCGACGCCTCGGCAATATAGGCGACGTTGCCACCCCGGTCGTTATAGAACAGGGGGACGCTGATCAGTCCCAGACCCAGCGCCGCCTGATCAAACATCACCCATTCGCGACGATTCGGCATCATGATGCCGACCCGGTCGCCGCGCTTCAGTCCCTCCTGCAGAAATGCCGCCTGCCAGCGGGCCGTTTCGCGCCGCATATCCGACCAGGTGCTCTCTTTCCATGTGCCCTGTTGCGGATCGTAATAGCGATATGCGACCCGGTCAGGGGTGCGCCGGGTGCGCTCCTGGAACAGTCCTGCCAGTGTGACGGCCTCGTCCAGGGAGATGAGTTCCTGGTTGGCTTGCATAATGCTCTCCTTTGTGAAGCGAATTGGTCATCACCCCTGTGGGTTTGTGCGGTGCGGTTCCGGCTTATCCACAACCGGGTGGCTGGTTTTCCCGGTTCGCAGGGGCTGTATCACCTGATTCACCGGGTTGATCAGACGCATTATTATCTTATAGCCGATGCCGGCGGGAATACCGGCCGGTTGTTGTTTCTCCGTCATTATTTTTCCGTCATTGTTAAGACGATCGCAACCCCTCCCGGGGGCAGGTCACACGAACGGACGGGGCCGCGGGGGCGCTGAGCCCGCCTTTCAAAAACGGCAGCAGATGCTGAATAATGCCTTCAATATCCGCCGGATCGCAATATCGGCAGGACTCAATCATCTCCAGCACATCCGTGCCCGCCAGCGTGAATGCAATGGTACCGATGACGAAATGTATCCGCCAGGAGAGTTCCTCCTGCGAGAGTTCCGGCAAGATTCTGGCCAGGGCGTTGCGATAACGGATTTTTACCTCTTTATAAAGCAGCGGGAGAAAATCGTGCACCTCGGGACCCGGCTCCGCGTGGGTCCTTCCCAGCAGCCGAATGAAGCTGCTTCCTCCCGGCCCGGGATTCAGGCTGGCCTTCAATGCCGGTTCCACAAAGGCTCTCAGGATATCATCCAGCAGGAGTGGAGATCCTCCCGCCTGCTGCTCCAGCTTTTCCAGCGCCTCAATCCGTTGTCGGTTCATTGGTGCGACACGCCGCTGGAAAACGGCCTGGTAAAGCTGTGCCTTGGATCCGAAATGGTAGTTGACTGCGGCGAGGTTCACATTGGCCCTGGCAGTGATGGTGCGCATGGAGGTGGCGGAGTAGCCTTTTTCGGCAAAAATTTCCTCGGCGACATTGAGAATCTTATTCTTGGTATCCGCCGCTGCCTTCATGAGGCGACCCCATCGTCGCTGCTGCGGATGACACGTGCCCTGAATGGGTTCATCAGGCCATATTGTCCTTGTTTATGGTGTAGGCTTGCTATTTCAGTTAAACGTTCGTTTTAATTTTTGTCAAATGCATTTTTCCGCTAAGCTGTGGGTAGGATTTGTATCCTGACGGTAGTTTTTTCATCTGCGCAAGAGATTCAGGAGGCGGTGTTGTCTGCAACCATTGAAGTTCTGTCCTGTGATCAGCAACTGGATCTCAGTGGCCTGATCTGTCCTCTGCCGGTTCTGAAGACCAAGGCGGCGCTCTCCCGCATGCGGGTCGGTGAGGTACTGAAGGTGATTGTTACCCACCCCGATTCACGCAAGGAGTTTCCCGTACTCTGCCGTCTTCCGGAATTTGAGCTGCTGGACAGCAGGGAGGAGGCGGGGCATTTCTATTACTGGATCAAAAAGGTGGCTGGAAAGACCGTCTGATCCCGTGGGCTGAATGAATCAATTGACGCACATGCCGGCAAAGTTCCGGTATACTCGTCAGTTCATGTCCAGTCGATCAGAAAATGGTTTCGTATGAAATTTACTGTCATTCCTGTTACCCCCTTTGAGCAGAACTGCACACTGGTGGCCTGTGAGGAGACGAAACGGGCGGCCGTGGTCGATCCCGGTGGTGATATCGATCGCATCCTGCAGGAGGTCGAGGCTCAGGGGTTGACCCTTGAGAAGATCCTGATTACCCATGCCCATATTGATCATGCCGGTGCCGCCGGTGAACTCTCCAAGCGGCTGGGTATACCCATAGAGGGGCCACACAGAGAGGACAAGTTCTGGATTGATGATCTCTCTGAACAGGCAAAGATGTTCGGTTTCCCGCCGGCCGAAAGCTTTGAACCGGCCCGTTGGCTGAACCAGGGTGATGTGGTTACGGTGGGTAACCAGCAACTGGAAGTGCGACACTGCCCCGGGCACACGCCGGGACATGTGGTGTTCTTCAGTCCGGCCGAGAAGGTGGCCATTGTGGGTGACGTGCTGTTCAATGGTTCAATCGGCCGAACCGACTTTCCCAAGGGCGATCACGCCACCCTGCTGCAGTCAATCCGGGAACAGCTCTGGAGTATGGGCGATGATGTGGAATTTATCGCCGGTCATGGACCCGTCTCCACCATCGGTCATGAGCGGGCTACCAACCCCTTCCTGAATTGAGTGTCGCTCCAGTGAAGCGCAGCGAACAGCTGAAAAAACTCTCCTGGGAGCATCACGATGCCTTGAAATTCGCACGGCGCATTCACAAGGGCATGCAGAACGGCACGGAACCAGAGCGCATCAGCCGCTACGTCACCTTTATTTTCGAAAACCTGTTGCAGCCCCATTTCAGGCTGGAAGAGGAGTTCCTGATAAAACCCCTGGATAGTGCACAAGCACAGAATATTGCGGTTACCCAGGTCCTTGAAGAGCATCAGGAGTTCGCCCGCCTGGTGGCGGCGATTGGCAGCGGGGCGGGCGATTCCATCGGTCATCTGGAATCGTTTATCGACCTGTTGAAGCGGCATGTAAAATGGGAGGAGCAGCGTTTCTTTCCCTATTGTGAACAGGTGCTCTCGGAGGCGGATCTTGAAACGGTCCGCGCTGAACTGGATCAGGGACATGTGCCGGACCAGGTCACCTGGAAAGATCCGTTCTGGAATTGAGTCTCAATAGGCCAGGGCCTCACTGGCGGGCAGTCGATGGGCATTGTCGTTGATCAGTGAGGCCAACCGCTTCACGCCCTCCTCGATCATGGCGCTGCTGCTGTTGGAAAAGTTCAGTCGCATGCTGTTATCCGACTCGCCATTCACGTAGAACGCCTCTCCGGGTACAAAGGCCACCTTCTCGGCAATGGCCGCCCTGAACAGTTCCAGTGTACTCGCGTTACTGGCCAGGGTGGCCCAGATAAACATGCCGCCCTGGGGCTTGATAAAACGGAGCGTCTGCGGCAGGTAGCGGGTGAGCGCGGAGGCCATGGCCTCCAGTCGTGCGCCGTAGGCACTGCGGATCTGTTCCAGATGGGGATCGAGGGCGCCACTCTGCAGGAAACTCAACACCAGTTGCTGGTCATAGCCGCTGGAGTGCAGGTCGGCGGCCTGTTTCAGTTTTTCCACCACCTTGATGACTTCACGGGGCGCGGTGATCCAGCCCAGGCGCAGGGCCGGCGCAATGACCTTGGAAAATGATCCGAAGTGAATGACCCGCTCCGGCAACAGGGTGTGCAATGCGGGCAGCGGCTCACCGGAATAACGCAGGGCCGTATAGGGTGCATCTTCGAGAATCCAGAAATTATAACGCTCAGCCAGGGCTGCCAGCCCTGTTCTGCGTGCCAGTGAGTAGCTTGCGCCCGTCGGGTTCTGAAAATCGGTCACTGTGTAGAAGCAGCGGATCGGATGCCGCTTCACGGCCGCTTCCAGTGCCTCCAGATCCGGGCCCTCCTCATCCGAGGGGATGGAAAGCACGGTTGCCTGATTGGCCCTGAGTACCTGTAGGGCGCCCAGATAAGTAGGGGCCTCCACCAGCACCCTGTCACCCGGGTCGATCAGGCAGCGCACTACCAGGTCCAGTCCCTGCTGTGAGCCGGTGGTGATGATGACCTGTTCTGCGTGCACATCACCTTCGCTCAACTGCCCGGCAATATGGCCGCGTAGCGGCAATATTCCGGGCGTCTCACTGTACTGATAGAGCCGATTTCCCAGGCGTTGCTGCATCCGGGCAGCTGCCTGTTGCAGGGGTGCCACCGGAAAGAGTTCCGGATCCGGCAGGCCGCCGGCGAAAGAGATCATATCCGGCTGCTGGGTGACAGCCAGGATATCGCGTATGAAGGAGCTGTTCAGATTGAGGGTGCGCTGTGCAAACATCCCCGTAAAATTCCTGTCGTTTTTATCAGCTTGCAGCATAAGACAGATCGGGGTGTGCGATTTTGATGGTATGGGGTAAATCTTTTGTTCAAATGTGCTATTTTTTTGCCATGAACCGCCGACGAAACATTGTCTATGAGCACCAGACCCGTATCAACGAGGTGCTGTATCGTATCCATTCAGACCTCTCCGCCGCGCTTGATATCGGTCGACTGGCCCAGGAGGCCTGCTACTCCCCTTATCATTTTCAGCGTATTTTCAAGCAGATCACCGGCGAGAGCGTGCATGACTATATACGGCGTTGCCGTCTGGAGTGGGCGGCCAATCTGCTGGTTTATAATCGCTCCATGGCCATTGTCGATGTGGCCGCGGAGTGCGGCTTTCACTCCAATGCCGCATTCAATCATGCTTTTAGATCCTCGTTTGGCTGTTCACCCACGCACTGGCGCCGTGAGGGCTACCAAGAGAGAAGCCGCCTGCTGAAATCGGCTTGGTCCGAGTCGTTGCTGAATCCGCATCGCCAGTATTATCGGGACACCCTGGATGGAAAGAATCCATCGGTTCCACGCCAGGTTGAGATCAAGCGGCTACAGAGCCAGCCGGTTGCCTACATGAGGCATGTCGGCTATGACCAGCGCATCCGTGAGGTGTGGGCGCATCTGCTGGAGTGGGGCGCTGTCCACGGCATGGATGTGGAGAACGGGCAGATGATCGGCCTGCACCACAGTAATCCGGACCTGGTACCCTTTGATCAGTGCCGCTATGTCGCCTGCCTGACCCTGCCCGAGCCCATCTATCCGAGTGATGGTGTCGGCGTCATGACAATACCGGGTGGGCTACACGCCTGTTGTCGTGCCGAGGGGATGTTCGGCGATCTGCTCTACCTGATGCGGGATCTCTATATGCACTGGCTGCCGGCCAGTGATTACCAGGCACGGAGCATCCCGCCCCATGCGCTTTATCGCGACAATCACTTCATCAATCAGAGCGGTCACTTTAATCTGGAGTTTCGTATTCCGATCACCAGAAAAGCGGCCGCCCCATGTCGCCGATAAATTATAAATTACTATATAAAACAATAAGATAAATATTATCTTGTGTTTTTGTGCAAATATAGGAAGTGGTCTTCAGGGCATTCCTGGCAGTTTTCTGGACGGTAACTCACGTTTCATGCGGTGTCTTGAGTCCAGGGTAAAGACCGCCAGCCCCAGCCAGATCAAGATAAAAGTATTCAGATGGGGGGTGGAAAAGGGCTCGTCAAACAGAAATACCGCCAGCAGAAACTGGCAGGTAGGATTGAGATACTGCAGCAGTCCCACCGTTCCCAGGCGCAGCCGCCTGGAGGCTGAAGTGAAGAGAATCAGCGGCAGGGCGGTCATCAGCCCGGAGCCGATCAGCAGCAGGTCGAAAAGGGTGTCCTGGGTGCCAAACACCAGTGTCTTCTGTTGGTACAGGAAGAGCAGATAACCGACTGCGGGAGGTGCCAGAAACAGGCACTCCATGGTCAGGCCGACCAGCGCGTTGACGGCCACCTTTTTACGCACCAGGCTGTAGAAGCCGAATGAGATGGCCAGCAGCAGGGCGATCCAGGGGAGTTGCCGAATGGCGATGAGCAGGTTCAACACGCCCAGGCAGACCAGGACAAGTGAGATGATCTGGTTCCGGTTCAGCCGCTCATCCAGAAACAGCCGCCCCAGCAGCACCATCACGATCGGCATGATGAAATAGCCCATGCTCGCCTCCAGTGCCTTGCCGTTGTTCACCGCCCAGATGAAGCCGAGCCAGTTGACCGAGACCAGCAGGGAACTGATCAACAGGATCAACAGGGTTTTATACTCGGAAAAGAGCCGGGTAAAGGCCCGGGTCTGCCCGCTGAAACCGACCGCCAGCAGCGTGAACAGCAGTGACCAGATGGCGCGATGGGCAATGATCTCGAGCGCCGGGGCTGCACCGATAGCACGGTAATAAATGGGTGAGAAACCCCAGATCAGGAAAGCCCCCAAGGCACTGAATACGCCAATTTTTATCTCGTGCTCTGATGCAACGGGCTGATTCATGACCGGCTGTTTTTCCGGGCGAACTGTCGGTTACCGATGTAACAGTCAGCCATTGTGGGTGGTGGTTCTGGAGTATGATCGCGGTTTCAAATTTTACCCGATCCTGTGATATCAGGCTGTAAAATTTTCCCAGATTGGGCTGTTCGTGAAAATAAAAATAAAATCACTTTTATCGGCAGTTATACTGTGTCAGTTGAAACTAACCCGGTGTAGGCATACATGTGAAACAGTGGTTCAGGGAGCTGTTGCTGGAAATCTACCAGGTGACCAGCACCTTGTTCAAAATCATGATACCGGCCCTGCTGCTGGTAAAACTGCTCGAGGAGATAGGCGGGGTGGTAGTGATCGCCACGCTGCTTGGCCCGGTCATGGAGCTGGTGGGGTTGCCGGAATCCATGGCACTGGTCTGGGCCACAACCCTGCTCGCCAATATCTATACCGGCATGGTGGTGTTCTTCAATCAGGCTCAGCTTGATCAGTTGACCGTGGCCCAGGTAACAGTACTGGGTACCATGATGCTGGTTGCCCATACCTTGCCGATTGAAGTGCGTATTGCCCAAAAGGCCGGTGTCAGAGTGTGGGTGACCCTGCTGATTCGCCTCGCCAGTGCCGTTCTGCTGGGATTCATGCTGCATCATCTTTATGCCTGGGGTGACTGGCTGCAGCAGCCGAGTGAATTGATCTGGCAGCCGGATCAGGTGGACAGCGGCCTGGTTTCATGGGGTGTGTCCCAGATCAAAAGCCTGGGCATGATCCTGTTGATCATCTCGCTGTTGCTCGCTACCCTGAAGCTGTTGCGTCTACTGGGCGTTGAAAGGTTGCTGCAATGGCTGTTGCGGCCGCTGCTGCGGCTGCTGGGTATCGGGCGTGCCGCCACCACGATTACGATTGTCGGCTTTACCCTGGGTCTTGCGTTTGGCGGTGGCCTGCTGATCAGGGAGGCACGGGCCGGGCATGTTCCCTATCGCGATGTATTCAGCTCCATGGCCTTGCTGGCACTCTGCCACAGCATGATTGAAGATACCCTGCTGATCCTCTTGCTGGGTGCTGACCTCAGCGGAATCTTCTGGATGCGGCTGATCTACGGCTTTTTGCTGGTGGCCCTGATCAGTCGCCTGATGGAGTTCGGCAGTGAACGCTTCCATCGCCGCTATCTGATCCACTCCCTGGAGACAGTAAAGTCGTGACCCGGTCGGGCATTAGGTTTCGATAGCTCCACCCAGTTTGCTGGCTGAATAACAAACACGCGGCAACCTTATTATTAAACTCATCTCCCGATGCTGCCGATAGGGTTTTAGCGTTAACGGATTTTATGGGGGGACGATGGTCCAAGCGGATGGTGAGTGGAAAAAGAAGTATTTCGACGGTCTGGCCGAGCTGGAACGCAGGGAGAAGCATTGGCAGTCGATTGAATCAACACTCAGGCGCTGTATTTCACGACTCTCTTTTGTCGGTGATGGCATGGACCCGCAACTGGATGCGCGACTGGAACAGTTGCGCAACCGGGTGCGTGGCGAGCAGGATATCCGGGCACTCCTGCGCCTGGTCGAGGATATAGCCGGGCGCGCCGAAGGCGTGCAGGGGAAACAGGTATCCGGGGTGGCTTCGGTATCCCCGGATACTTCCCTCATATCCCAGCTGCTTGATGAGGCCACTCTGCCCAGGTTATTGGCCAAACGGGCACAAAAAATCTCCCGGGAACTGCTGCGTTCGCCTGTGCCGGCTGGAACGGCACAAGCTGCCAAGGCGCTGATTCTGGAGGCATTGGCAGAGCAGCCTGCCCCAGATGGAAGCCCCGGCTTGATCGGCAAGCTCTTTTCCAGGCAGAAAGACGCTGCTGTCGGTGCCGATTCAAAGCCTGAACCTGCCGAAGCGCCTCCTGCTGCCGGGTCGCCTGACGGTCAGCGTCTGTTTGTCTCCCTGGTTGATCAACTCGCCTCTGCCGACCTTCGTGCAGTCGAAATGCATCAATTGGCCGATCAGGCGGGACGTGCCAGCACACCGCGTGCGCTGGATGTGCTGGTAAGCGACCTGGTCAAGCTGCTGGCGGATTCGGCAGAGGAGACGTCGCCACCCGTGGATTCCCTGCCGCCCGCTGACCGGGTGTTGTTGCAGCTGGTCCAGGGCATGGACATTTCACCGGAGCTGCAGCCACGGATTCAGGCGCTCAAAACCCGTCTCTCCGGCGGTGTCGTGGAAGCAGATATTCCGTCCATCCTGACCGAGCTTCTGCAGCTGTCCGAACATGCCAGAGTCAAGGCCGAACAGGAACGCCGGGAGGTGGAGCGTTTTCTGTTGCAGATGACGGAACAGTTGCAGCGGCTGGACCAGGAGGTGAACAGTATCGGCAGCGCCGGTAGCCAGCTGGCGGATGGTCAGCGTCGCCTGGATAGTGAGATGGAGAGCCAGGTCTCCCATCTGCATGCGTCGGTACAGCAGGCTACCGACCTGGATGAACTGAAAGTGACCATTGCCGAGCGCCTGAACCTGATCCAGGATCGGTTGCGCGGGCACAAGAGTGAAACCGAACAGCTGGTGCAGGATTTTGAGCAGCGCATCGACCTGTTGACCACCCGGCTGGGCGACATGGAACAGGAGACCGCCTCGCTGCGGGAACATGTGGAGCAGGCCAGAATCGAGGCGTTCACGGATGCCCTGACCGGTCTGAATAATCGGCACGCCTTTGATTGTCGCCTGGAGGAGGAGTTTTCCCGCTGGAATCGCTACGGGTATCCATTGAGCATGATTGTTGTCGATGTCGATCACTTTAAGAAAGTCAACGATACCTATGGCCATCTTGCCGGAGACAAAGTATTGCACGTGATCGGCGCCCATCTCAAACGGGTAACCCGAAAGGCGGATTTTGCAGCGCGCTATGGTGGTGAGGAATTTGTGATACTGCTGCCCGAGGTTGATCTGGCGGATGCGAAAATAGTCGCCGAAAAAATCCGCCAGGCGGTTGAAGAGAAGCCGTTCCACTCGGGCGACAACCGCGTCAACATCACCGTCTCCTGCGGCGTCTCCACGTTTCACGAAGGGGATGGCCGCAAAACCCCCTTCGAACGTGCCGACGAGGCACTCTACCTGGCCAAGCGCAGTGGCCGCAATCGCTGCTATACGGAGGAACAGGTCAAGTTTCATGCCTGATGGCTGGCATGGTGGTGCGCACCTGGGGAAAGTTCGCTGCTATGATGGGAGGGCATTACCCTGATGCAGATAGCAATACAATCTTTCCAGCCGGCGAAGGCCCTGTCATTTCAGGCTGACAAAATTGCAGTACGAGAATAGTTGAATGGCCTCCAAAATAGAGCAACTCAGTTTTTTGATCGTGGATGATTACGGCGACATGCGGGGTGTACTGCGCAACATGCTGCAATCATTCGGGGTGACGGATATTGATTCGGTAGCCAACGGCCGTGAGGCCATATTGCATATCGAGGCCAAGCGTTACGATGTCATTCTGTGCGATTACAATCTGGGGGACGGCCGGGATGGGCAGCAGGTGCTGGAGGAGATCCGGGCCAGAAAACTGATTGGCGTCAGTTCCATCTTTGTCATGATTACCGCCGAGAATACCCGCTTGATGGTGATGGGGGCGGTGGAATATGAGCCGGACTCCTATCTCACCAAACCCTTTACCAAGGATCTGCTGGCCCAGCGTCTGGAGCGGTTGCTGAATAAAAAGGCCGATCTGCTGAAAATAGAACAGGCCATTGATCGGCGTGAATATGAACTGGCCAACGATCTGCTGGATCAGCGTATTGCGGAAAATCCACGAAATATCAACGAATTCATCAAACTCAAGGGGGACCTGGCGCTCAAGGCCGGTGCCTATGACCAGGCGGAAGCGATCTATTCCGGCGTGCTGGCCCAGCGTGAGATTGCCTGGGCGAGGGTGGGTGTCGGTAAGGCATACTACGGCAGCAAGCGCTATGAAGAGGCGCAACAGGTCTTTCAGGGCCTGATTGATGGCAATGAGCGATACATGGCTGCCTATGACTGGCTGGCCAAGACCCACCAGGCACTGGATCAGCCGGAAGTGGCCCAGAAGGTGCTGGAAACTGCAACGGGTCACTCCGCCAAGGCGATCGCCCGGCAGCGCGTCCTGGGTGAACTGGCCCTGCGCAATCGTGACGAGAAGGTTGCCGAGCACGCCTTCCAGGAGGCTATCCGTCTCGGCAAGCACTCAATCTATCGCCATCCCTCCATTTACGCCAATCTGGCCAAGGCCAAGGTGGTCACTGCCAATGGCGATGTGGCCCTGAGAGTGTTGCGTGATATGCAAAAAGCCTACAAGGATGACACAGAAGCCAGCCTTTACTCCTCCATGACAGAGGCGATTATTCAGGAGGATATGCAGAACAGCGAGCGGGCCCGCAAGTGCATGATCGAGGCCCATGAACTGTATAAGGAGATGGGGACGCGGGCGGCACCCGAACTGGTACTGGATATGGCCCGGGCCTGCAATAGAATGGGTGAAACCGAACGCGCCAGTGAGTTACTGCACCAGGCGGTGAAAGACAACCATTCCGATGAACTGTTTCTGAAGCAGGTGGGGGCGACCATGAGTGACCTTGGTCTCTCCGCGGATCCGGGTGCCATGATCGCCGACATCAAGAGAGAGATTGTCAGGCTCAATAATCGTGGCGTGGAACTGGCCAAGCTCGGCAAGCTGGATGAAGCCATGCTGCTGTTTGAAGAGGCGGTGGTCGGCATGCCCGGCAACAAGGTGGTCAATCTCAACGCGGCACGGATTTTTATGCTGCACATGGATGAGTCCGGGATCGATGCCGATCTGATCAGCAAGGTGCGCGAATACCTGGAACGGGTGCGGCAGATGGATCCAGAGGACCGTACCCTGCACAAAATGCAGCGCATGCTGAAGCAGTTGTTACAGAAATCAGCGCCGCCGGAAGAGAGGGAAAATGGATGAAATTCTATGATGTGCTCGCGTCGTTGATTCATGACATGAAGAACTCCCTCAGTATGGTGATCCATACCCTGGATGCGATCACTGCGGATGCTTCGTCGGATGGCGTCGGACAGGCACGCATTACTGTGCTGCAAAATGAAGCCAAGCGTCTTAACAACAACCTGATTGAACTGCTCACCCTCTACAATATCGAGAATGAACGCATCTCGCCATCCATCGAAGAGGTTGATGTCGCCAACTTTATCGCGGAGATCATGGCGGAGAACCGGTCATCCGCCGAGGCCAATCACATTGATCTTGTCAGTGATTGTGATCCGGAACTGTTCGGTTATTTCGATGAAAACATGATCCGCAATGTTCTGAACAACCTGGTGGGAAACGGTATCCGCTATACCGATGACCGGTTGCTGATCTCCGCTGCACAGGAGGCGGGGTATCTGGTGTTTCGGGTGCAGGATAACGGCAGGGGGTATCCTGAACAGATGCTCTCCAGACAATCGGCCACGGATGATCAGGTTGAACTGGCTGAAGGCCGAACCAAGCTGGGTCTCTATTTCGCCACCATGATTGCTGAAATGCACAGGAACGGCGAACAACTGGGCTTTATCCGGCTGGAGAACAAACACCAGCTTAGCGGCGGCTGTTTTTCAATCTGGTTGCCTTGAGCACTTTTCATACTCGCTGCAACCGCGTCTGTAAACATTGATTCACGCCTTCCTGATCGGGAACGGCACCACTGTTCTGAAGGAGAGGCTATGGCCTGGGTGATACTGCTGATGGCGGGTCTGTTTGAGGTGGGCTGGGCCGTCGGTTTGAAGTATACGGAAGGATTTACCCGGTTCTGGCCAAGCGCCTGGACCGTACTCTCCATGATCATCAGCCTGTGGCTGCTGGGTATCGCCATGCGCGCGCTGCCGGTGGGGACGGCCTATCCGGTGTGGGTTGGTGTGGGTGCGGTCGGTACCGTAATTCTTGGGGTGGCGCTTCTGGGTGAGTCCGTCAACGCGGTTCGCCTGATCAGTGTCGCACTGATTGTTCTGGGGATTGCCGGTCTGAAATTCTCCAGTCTCTCCTGACGGGTGCCGCCTGTGGATAGGAACACAGCAGGCGATTCGGATGATTCTGTACCGACCCCGCTGATACTGCGCAGGCTTTGCTTGACCGGCCGGGTCTACTGCCACCCTGGGAGAAAGGGCTGCATTATTTACCCATGGCCACACGGGTACAATGACTGACTGAAAATAGCTTTGGCTGTATCTACCGGTGGCTGTGCAAAAGCTGATAACTTCCCGATACCCTGACTATGTGAAATGGCTGACCATGTTATTCGAAGTGCTGTTCCTTTTTCTGGCCGGATTCTTCGGCGGAGTGATCAACTCTATTGCCGGTGGCGGCAGCTTCATCACCTTTCCCGCCTTGCTGTTTGTCGGGGTTCCGCCGATCAGTGCCAACGCCACCAATACTTTCTCTTCCTGTTCCGGTTATATGAGCGGTGCTTACGCCTTCCGCAAGGAGTTGTCCGCTCACCGCGCTGAGTTACCTCAATTTATCATGCTCAGTCTTTTGGGTGGGATTGCCGGCGCCTGGTTGCTGTTGCAGACCCCCGAGACGCTGTTTCGTGTGGCGATCCCCTGGCTGTTGCTGTTTGCCACGGTGCTTTTCATCTTTGGTGGCCGGATCAATCTGGCGCTGAAACGGTTGGCCTCTGCGCACCGACACGCCTCCAGTATCGGTAAATTCCTGCTGCTGCTGTTCCTGCTTGGGGTCTGTACCTATGGTGGCTTTTTCAACGCCGGATTGGGGATCGTCATCCTCAGCTATCTGGCACTGGCCGGACATACGGATATCAATGCCATGAACGGCATCAAGCTGTTGGTCTCTACGGTGGTGTCGCTGATCGCGATCGCGCTGTTTATTTTTGATGGCGTGATCGCCTGGTATGAAGGCATCCTGGTGTTGCTGGGCACCCTGGCCGGTGGCTATGTCGCGGCCCGCGCCGCCCGTCGGCTGCCGCAACAGCTGGTCCGGCAGTTTGTCATCCTCGCCAGCGTGGCCATTACCGGCTACTTTTTTTACGATATCTACGGCGTGTCAGCCGGGTAGGGTGTCTTGGCAGGCGGGTTATTAATCGCCCTTCTTGCCATAAGCGTGCATCATGCCGGCCACCATCTTCTGGAAGCTTTCCATGGAACTGGCGGATTGGGCAAAGAAAGGCTGCATCAGACTCAGTGGATCGTAGCCTTCGGCCCCGGCGTTCATCTGTTCGCGGATCTTGTTGATCATCTCTTCCTGCAATCCCTGTACATCCGGCCAGCCCATCAGCTTCCGTATCTCTTCCGGTGTCATATCGATGGAGATTTTCATGCTGCCCCCTGATCTGTTATGAGTGATGGTTGTGGTGTTCGCCTGCTATGCTTGCGGGTACGTTACCAGTGTTTGAGGTATTTGAACAATGCTGAAACCACTCCTGTTGTGGTTCCTGCTGTTGCTGCCTGCTTATGCCGGCATGGCCGATAATACGGGCCGTTTTCTCGGGGCGAGGGAGACAGTCCATCCGGCCTGGTTCAAGGAGAGTTTTCTCGATCTCCGCGAGGATGTGGCGGAGACCACGGCTGCCAGCCGGCCGCCCCTGTCGTGCTGTTTGATCCGGCGGCCGGAGAAGTGATCCGCTCCGAGGCTTTGTTCAAGCAGTTCCATACCACATCTATTTTTGACTATCTGCTTTCAGGCGCTTATAAAACGGAGCCCAGTTTCCAGCGTTATATCCCAGCCCGGGCCAAGCATATTCCTGCACAGGGCAGGGATGTGGATATCCGGCGATAAGAACGCGGGATTGACCGGACATACTGTCCGCTTTGGGGCGGATGATTTCACAGGATTTTTGTGTCAGAAAAACCATCGGTTATCGGAGTGGCTGCTGCCTTGCCGGATCAGCAGCAGGTGGCGCAGCAGCTGGCTGCAGCGCTCTCTCTTCCCTATTGTTCTCTGGAGCATGTCGATACTGGCCTGCTGTTGCTGCAGCAGCCTGATCGTCTGGTGTTGCAACAGATCGGCCCGGATGCCCCGGGACCGGTACTGGTCGACTTTGTCGAGGGTCGGGCGGCGCATCGCCGAAAGTTCGGTGGTGGCCGGGGACAGCCGCTGGCCCGGGCTATCGGTCTCAAAAAGGGCTGGACTCCCCGGGTTCTCGACATGACCGCGGGGCTGGGGCGGGACGCCTTTGTGCTGGCGACCCTGGGTTGCCGCGTAAGCCTGATCGAGCGCTCCCCGGTGGTCCATGCGCTGTTGGCGGATGGTCTGCGACGTGCCCGGGAGGATAGGGAGGTGGGGCCGATTGCGGCCCGCATGCAGCTGCTGGAGTGTCTGGATGGTCGACAATATGGCGTGCAGAGAACGGTGGATCAAGTGCCGGATGTGGCCTACCTGGATCCCATGTATCCTCACCGGGAGAAGTCGGCCAAAGTGAAAAAGGAGATGCAACTGTTCCAGTTACTGGTAGGGGCAGATGGGGACAGTGCGGCATTGCTGGCGTCTGCCCTCGGTATCGCCGGCCATCGGGTGGTGGTGAAACGGCCGGTCAAGGCACCGCCACTGGATGGGCATGCCCCGTCGCTCTCCATCAGCAGTCCCAATACCCGTTACGATATCTACCTGACCGGGCCGCGCCATGCAGATGTTTGATACACCCGTCGGCAGTTTCACCCTGCGGCGCTATCCGCTGCGCCGGCGGGAAACATTGCGCGCCTGGGATGCGGCGGATGAATATCTGCTGTCTCACCTCGGGGATGAGGTGGCTGGACGGTTACTGATTCTCAACGACAGCTTTGGCGCATTGAGCTGTGCCCTGTCCCGTCATGCTCCGACTCTGCAGAGTGACTCGTTCATCGCTGAATGGTCAACCCGGGAAAATCTCGCGGCCAACGGCATGGCGACGGATAAGGTTCGTTTTTTGAACCCTCTGGATGAACTGCAGGGTGAATATGATTGGGTGCTGATTCGTGTCACCAAGACCCTGGCGCTGCTGGAGCATCAGCTGATCCGGCTCCGGCCCCACCTGACAGCGACCAGCCGGGTAATTGGCTGCGGCATGTCGAAACAGATCCACAGCTCCACGCTACAGCTGTTTGAGCGCATCCTTGGGCCGACCAGTACCTCGCTTGCGGTTAAAAAGGCCCGGCTGATCTTTACTGCGCTTGATCCGAATCTGGCTGCTCCTGTCTCCCCCTATCCCGTCTGCTACCCTCTGGAGGGGACAGATATTCAGCTGGTCAATCACGCCAATCTCTTTTCCCGGGATCAGCTGGATATCGGCACGCGCCTGTTGTTGCGGCATCTTCCGGTCAGTAGCGATTACCGGGATATTATTGACCTGGGTTGTGGCAATGGCGTGCTGGGTTTGATGGCGGGGCGGCAGAATCCTGCCGCCAGGCTCCACTTTGTGGACGAGTCGGCGATGGCAGTGGCCAGTGCCCAGGCGAGCTTCGCGGGTTCCGGCCTGGTGAATCCGGCCCGCTTTAGCCAAGGGGATGCATTGAGTGGATTTCCCCCCGCCAGTGCCGACCTGATCCTCTGCAATCCACCCTTTCATCAGGGCAGTGTGGTGGGGGACGGGATTGCCTGGCGCATGTTCAATCAGGCGCGGCGGGTGCTGCGCCCCGGCGGTGAGTTGCGCATTATCAGCAATCGTCATCTCAATTATCACGTCAAACTCAAACGGCTGTACGGCAATGTACGGCAGGTGGCGGCGGATCGGAAGTTTGTGGTGCTGAAGAGTTTCAAGGCGGGCTGAAGGCCGATCGTGGGCATGGCCCGCCTTCATCGATCAATCAGGGCAACCACGGGGGATTGCCTCTACGTCTACCCTTGGCCTACGCGGCAGAAGGCCTTCCATGGCCAAAAAAAACGGATCCCTTACGGAATCCGTTTTTCATCGATAGTGGCGGAGCGGACGGGGCTCGAACCCGCGACCCCCGGCGTGACAGGCCGGTATTCTAACCAACTGAACTACCGCTCCGCAGAGGCTCGAACCGGTTGCCGATGAGGCAGACAACCAACGTTGGAGCGCGGTAGTTTAATGATTCCTGAAAAAAGGTCAACCGCTTTTCATTGCGCTCTGCCGGCTTAATGCTGCAGCGCGTAAAGCTGGCGAATCTCGTCCGCCCAAAGGCTGTCATCAATGGTCTCCAGCACCATGGGGATCTCCTCGAAACGGGGATCGTTCATGATGTATTCAAATACCGTCCAGCCCAGTTTCCCCTTGCCCAGACTCTCGTGCCGGTCGACGCGCGATCCCAGGTCCGGTTTGCTGTCGTTCAGGTGCACACCCCGCAGGTATTTGAAACCGACGATCCGCTCGAACTCGGCAAAGGTCTGTTGGCAGGCGTCGGCCGTACGCAGATCGTAGCCGGCGGTGAAGGTGTGGCAGGTATCGAGGCAGACCCCGACCCGGGATTTGTCCTCGACCCGCTCGATAATGGCGGCCAGATGCTCGAAGCGATGGCCCAGGTTGGTTCCCTGGCCGGCGGTGTTCTCGATCACGGCGGTGACCCCCGAAGTCTGTTCCAGGGTCCAGTTGATGGACTCCGCCACCCGCGCCAGGCTCTCCTCTTCAGGGATTTTTTTCAGGTGGCTGCCGGGGTGGAAATTGAGCAGATTCAGCCCCAGTTGCTCGCAGCGCTGCATCTCGTCCAGAAAGGCGCCCCGGGATTTCTGCAGTGCCTCTCTGTCGGGGTGTCCCAGGTTGATCAGATAGCTGTCATGGGGGAGCACGAATTGTGGATCAATAGCCACATTTTCCAGGTTTTCCCGGAACCGGCTGATACTCTCATCCGTCAATGCTTTCGCCTTCCACTGCCGCTGGTTCTTGGTGAACAGGGCAAAGGCGGTTGCGCCGATGGCCTGGGCATTGAGGGGGGCGTTTTCCACCCCGCCGCTGGCGCTGACATGGGCACCGATACGTTTCATGTAGATCTCCCGCTGGAAACAGGGGTTCATCTTAGCCGAAACCGGTAGCTGCTCACAGTTGCACAAATCCACGGAGATCGTCTGGTTTAACGCCGACCGACAACGGAAAATCCGGATTTGGCCATATTTTTCGAGCTACCCCATTAAACCCAGTTCATGATTCGTCTCGAAATGCAGGGATATGTTGAACAGCCCCGTTCGTGGTGCTCCCACTCCGTTCGTGGTGAGCTTGTCGAACCACGATTAGCCGGCGGCAAGCGCCTGGAAACGTCCTTCGACAAGCTCAGGATGAACGGTTCTTCAACAGGCTTCCTTCGACAAGCTCAGGATGAACGATTCTTCGACAGGCTTCTTTCGACAAGCTCAGGATGAACGATTCTTCACAGGCTTCTTTCGACAAGCTCAGGATGAACGGTTCTTCGACAAACGTCCTTCGACAAGCTCAGGATGAACGGTTCTTCGACAAGCTTCCTTCGGCAAGCTCAGGACGAACGGTGGTTTTTACCTGACTGGCTTCTGCATGTTTAAGGGTTTGCACGCCACTGTTGGCGGTGTTTTTAATGGCTATGTCCCGATTAGTTGTTGATCTTGTTTTGGCTTAGCTTGGCGATTCGCCCGGTAGCCGCGGCGCCTCGCCGCGAATTCGGCCCGGGGCGGGCCTCCTACAGGTTAAACCCTCTCCAGCAGCCAAGCGTAGCGGTAGGAGTGGCCTCAGCCGGGAATTTCGCGGATAAATCCACTCCGACAAAAAGGCCACTTCTCATGCAACAGTTAACTGGGACAGAGCCTTTTTAATGCCAGACTTGTCTGTGCTCAGGCCGGGCACATCACCGACAGGTTCCGTGCAGACCTTGCAACCGGTGCTACCGGATCGGCCACTGCGTGTAGCGCGGTCAGCTCCTGGATACCGCCAAGCTTGTGCAGTTGGGCCACCAATCGTTCCTGCGGACGTTCGCTTTCGACGGTCAGATGTACCTTGAGCAGGCACTCGTCATCGTTGCTTTTGACATCCATGGCGCGGATGGCGAAACCGCGCACACGGGTGGTCTGGAGTATCTTCTCCAGCATGGCCGGATGGGAACGGGCTTGAATATGCAGGCTGAATATCATGGGTTGACTCCTGTAATCATTTGGTCGTTGGCATCGCCCGGCTTCACCATCGGCCAGACACTCTCTTCGGTTGCGATGGCGACATGCAGCAGGGCAGGGCCCGGTGTCTCCAGCAGTTTGTTGATGGCATAAGCCATGTCATCGGGATCCGCTATTGTCTGGGCCGGAATGCCAAAGGCCCGGGCCATGGCGCAGAAGTCCGGATTGTCCGAGAGGTCGATCTCGCTGAATCGTCCCGCATAGCAGACGGCCTGCTGTTGTCGGACCATGCCCAGTGCCTGGTTGTCCAGGATGATGATCTTGGTCGGCAGCCGGTAACGGCTGATGGTTGCCAGCTCTTGTACATTCATGACGAACGAGCCATCTCCCGCGACATTGATGACTGCCGTTTGCGGGTGTGCCAGTTGGGCGCCGATAGCCGCCGGCAGGCCAAAGCCCATGGCGCCGAGTCCGCCGCTGGTGAGATGCTTGCGGGGATGGTCGAAGGTGTAATGCTGTGCCACCCACATCTGGTGCTGGCCCACATCGCAGCTGATGATGGCTTCACCCCGGGTCATCCGGGACAGTTGCCGCATGAAATGGGGCCCGGTGATACCGGCCTGCGGCGGCAGGGCAAAACCGTCCCGCTCCAGCCGCTCCCGACACTGTGACCGCCAGTCCGCCAGGTTCAGGTGTATGGTCAACGCCTTCAGGCTGTGCCGGATGTCACCCGCCAGGGCGCAGCTCGCCTGTCGCAGCTTGCCGATCTCGGCTGGATCGATATCCAGATGAATCACCCTGGCGTGGGGGGCAAAACGGTCCAGCTTGCCGGTCACCCGGTCATCAAAACGAACGCCGACAGCGATCAGCAGGTCGGCTTCCTGAACGGCGTGGTTGGCTGCCAGCGAGCCGTGCATCCCCAGCATGCCCATGTTGAGCGGATGGTCGCCCGGCAGTGCGCCCAGCCCCTTCAGACTGAACACGGTGGGGATGCCGGTCGTTTCAACGAACTGCCGGAACGGGGCGATGGCATCCCCCAGCAGGATCCCCCCGCCACCATAAATGATCGGTTTCCGACTCTCCCTGAGCAGCTCGATCGCCTGTCGCAGGACACCCTGCTTGGCCGCGGGAGTGGTCTCTTCAAGGTTGGGCCGGGGCAGGATGTCGTCCGGCAGCTGCGCCAGCTGGATATTCTTCGGCAGGTCGACCAGCACCGGGCCCGGTCGACCTGTACGCGCAATCTGGAATGCCTGGTCGAGAGTCTCCGGCAGTTGATGGATATCCTGAACCAGGAAACTCTGCTTGGTGATCGGCAGGCTCATGCCGAGTACATCGATCTCCTGAAAGGCGTCCGTGCCGATCATCGGCGTGGGGACCTGTCCGGTGATCGCCACCATCGGCACGGAGTCCATGTAGGCATCCGCCAGGCCGGTCATCAGGTTGGTGGCGCCAGGCCCTGAGGTAGCAAGACAGACACCGGTCCTTCCGCTGGCACGGGCATAACCGTTGGCGGCGAAGGCGGTGCCCTGTTCATGACGGCAGAGGATGTGCCGGATCGGACTCTCCAGTAGGGCGTCATAGAGCGGCATGATGCAGCCACCGGGGTAGCCGAACAGGGTGTCGACCCCTTCGGACATCAACTTTTCAACAATATATTCCGCGCCATTCATTGCTCAGTCTGCTCCCGTTTCAAAGGCTGGGCCCGTCCCTGGGCAAAAAAAAACCCCCGGATCTTTCGATGCGGAGGTTTTTTCGGGTTTGGGGTAAAAACGCTAGCCGATAGTCTCTCCGCGCAGTCGCTGTACGACTACCACTACTAGAGATACCACTACCATCAGCGAATGAATTTTCATGTGTTGTCGGTTATTTTTCCGTTTCCGGTTTTTTGACAGATGGTTATTTCTACACGATCGGTTGATGAGATGCAAGCCATGATTGGAATCCCATCATACCGAGAGTGCCGCCGTTGTAGAGGATCAGTTGCGGATCTTTCGGCGGCTGTCGTTCCATTTCACATTTCACGCTGTAGAGGTGCTTGACCGAATAGACGGGATCCATCAGCAGACCTGTCTCCCGGGCAATACGCCAGCTCTCGTGCAGGATGGTCTTGTTGATGCCGCCGTAGGAGACCGCGGTGGCCGGCCGGATAAAGCGGATTGTGGGGCGCGCTTCCGGCAAGGCTTTCCCGGTCAGCTGTTCCAGCCAGATCTCAAACTGCCGGTAACGCTGCTGGAACTCCTCCGGGTCACCGGCAATCTGGGTGATGTGCACGCGGGGTAGGGTCATGCCGAGCAGCCGCATGCCCAGCAGCAGGCCGATGGCGCTGACGCCGGTGCCGCTGTCGGTCCAGATATCCCGGAATTCCACCCCCAGCTCTGCGCAGTTGCGTTGCAGATCGGCTGCCAGGGTGAGGATGCCGGGCAATACCGCCTCGCTATAGCCGCCTTCCGGGATAACTGTGGCCGCCAGACCCGCCTGGGCCAGCCGGGTTATCTCCTGTGCGGCAATCTGTTCCACCTGGGGCCACTCCGGATGACTGATATAGCGCAGCCGCCGGCCCGGCAGCAGTAGGTTAAGGAGCAGGTGGTTGCCGTTTAACACCTTGTCTCCCGGTGCTTTTATATAAGCGGCGACATCAAGGTTGCGGCTTCTGAGGAGTTGGGCAAGGCCAAGCACGTTATTGGAATGTGCGCTGCCTATCAAGATTATCCGGTCATAGCCGCTATGCTCCAGGGCGGGCAGCAGGCTGAGGTATTTGCGATGCTTTGTGCCCACCGTATTGGCGTTGAGCTCATCCTCGCGCTTGATGAACAGGGGGGCGGTAGTGTGCTGCGGCAGATACCCATTGAGGGGATGGCAGCGGCTTGCCCGGTTCAACTCCCGATCCAGTCGATTGCCGATTAGCTGATGAAGAGGGTCGGGGAGACGCATAGGAAACCTGGCTTGTCGGGATATTGCCACCACTGGCGGGATGCGGATTGATTCCACGCTGTGCTGGCCATAGAGTGTATTGGGTTTATTGCTCCCGAAAAACAGGCATAACAACAATATTGATCTTTTCGCAGGTCAAACAATAACCGAATACGATACAGAGGGCGGAATAGCGACCTAAATTTCCCGGGTAGGTAAAGGAACAAATTGGCCGACCGCTGATTTCCCGTAGTGAAGTCAATGGCTTGGCATGTTTCCATGGTGTGAATGAAGCTCAGGGATCGGAGGGTCTGACCAAATCTGTCAGATGAGGGTGGCGCGTGTCTGAATTGGATAGGACAGATGACGGCGGGGTTGAGCCGGATCTCCAGAGCGAACTGGAGATCCTGGGCAGCCGAATGGATGAACTGGATGCCCTGATTGCCGGTTCGGAATCCCGTGCACTGGATGCTCCGGCGCATGCCCGGCCGCTGATCAATGCAGAGGGACTCTGGCCGCTCTCTTCCAGCAGAGAGGCGGATGAGCCGCAGTTGCGAGAGACCATCTCGCTACTGAAGGCGACCCTCAACTCCACCACGGATGGCATCCTGGTGCTGGACAATGATCTGGGTGTGGTGATCTATAACACCAAATTCGTAACCCTGTGGGATATACCCCAATCACTTGACCGGGCGGACAGAGAGGGCTGGCTGCACGCCTTTACCGCGCCGTTGATGGAAAATGGGGAGCAGTTCATTCAGCGTATCAGGGAGCAACTGACGCATACCGGCGAGGTGACCCGGGATATCCTGCGGTTTACCGATGGCAGGATCTTTGAAAGCCGCTCCCACCCACAGCAGATCGAAGGCAAAATCGTCGGCAGGGTCTGGAGCTTTCGGGATGTGACCAAGCAGCGACAGGCCCAGGAACTGGTGGAGTACCAGGCGACCTATGACTCCCTGACCGACCTGCCCAATCGGCGCCTTCTGCTGGATCGTCTTAACCAGATGCTGGCCCGCTGCCGGCGTCACGAACGCATCGGCGCGCTGCTGTTTCTGGATCTGGATAACTTCAAGACCATCAACGATACACTCGGTCATCCCATCGGTGATGCCTTGCTACAACAGGTGGCGAGACGGCTCACTTACTGTCTGCGCAGGGAGGATACTGCAGCACGCCTGGGCGGCGATGAGTTTGTGCTGCTGCTGGCGGAGGAGTGTGCCCCGTTGGATGAATTCACTCACCAGGTGGATATTGCTGCAAACAAGGTATTGGCGGCGCTCGCTGAACCCTATGCGGTGCAGGGTCACCGCCTCTACACCACCACCAGTATCGGCGTCTCCCTGTTCCCGCAGGATGGCGAGACGGCGGATGATGTGCTGATGCAGGCGGATACGGCCATGTATCGGGCCAAGGAGGCGGGGCGCAACACGGTGCGCTTCTTCCTGCCCAGCATGCGCAAGTATTCCGAGGATCAACTGCAGATGCAGAATGACCTGCGACAGGCGCTGGAACGGGACGAACTGAAGATCCTCTGGCAGCCCAAGCACGATTTCCATGGCAACATCCTGGGTGCCGAGGCGCTGTTGCGCTGGGAACACCCAACCCGCGGCCTGATCATGCCGGGAGAATTTATCCCGGTGGCGGAACACATCGGTATTATTACCTCGCTTGGCAACCGGGTGCTGGAGACCGCCTGCCAACTCCTGCGCCGACTGGGGGATGAGTACGCCGAGGCGGGGCCGATCCATCTTTCGGTGAATATCAGTCTCCAGCAGTTTCAGCAGGCTGATTTTGCGATGCAGGTATCACACTTCCTGAAGAGCTGCGGTGCCAATCCGATGCGCCTGACCCTGGAACTGACCGAGAATATGCTGGTGACCAATCTGGATGAAGTGATGGCGAAAATGGTCGATCTGAAACGCCTGGGTGTGCGCTTCTCAATTGACGATTTCGGCACCGGCTACTCCTCCATGGCCTATCTGAAGCGGCTGCCGCTGGATGAGATCAAGATCGACCGCTCCTTTGTCAATGACATCATCAGTGATCCGGAAACGGTGAGTATTGTGGAGGCGATCATCACCATGGCCTCCAAGCTCGGTCTGACGGTGGTGGCGGAAGGGGTCGAGAACAGTCGTGAGTTCGATTTTCTGCAAAAACGCGGCTGTCACTGTTTCCAGGGGTACATGCTGTGCCAGCCACTGGATGAGGCGGCGTTTCTGGCCTTCATCAGCGAGGGCAATACTCACGAGTCCCGGGTCAACGGCACCCAGAGCGCGTTCGAGGGTTTTTGACGGTTGATTAAAAAATCAGCCGCGAATGTATGCAAATAATGCTCCTGGTAACCGCTTGTTCATGATGAATCAGGGATCTGTGTAGCGTTGGCAGCTGCTGCTTTCCGGGTCAGGGAATTGGCGGCTTGCGGTGCCGTTTTGTTTGTGTCCATTCACGCCAAAAGGTCCTGACTGCCAGACACTGCGTTCAAGAATTCAGCCGCTATTCAACTAATTAGACAGGCATCCGGTGGCTGCGGGGTGAGCAGCAGCCGGATCTGCTCGGCCTGCTCCGGCTCCAGGCCACCTTTCGCCAGGGCCAGTTCCACGGTCTCTTTTCCCAGCATGCGATAGAGGGCCTGATAGGTGGGCGGAGCCTCCCTCAGGCTGTCGATATGCCGGGCAATGGTGGTGGTGTCACCCCGACTGACAGGCCCGGTCAGTGCGGCGGGCAGCCCGGAGTGGGCGAGATTTTCCACGCTGCCGGCAATCAGCGGCAGTATCGCCTGCAGGCCGGTCTGCCGCTCGATGCCGATCTGCTCCAGCAGGGTGACGGCAATGGACTCGATGGTGACCAGGTAGTTGGCGGCGACACAGAGAGCGGCATGATAGAGCGCCTTCTTCTCCGCCGGGACGATGAGGATTTCGCCCTGCATCGCCTTGACCAGGGATTCGGTGCGGGTGATGGCCGATGCGGTTCCCTCCAGGCAGAACCAGGTGCCGTTCAGCAGTTCCGCCCCTTTTACCGGATCGGCCAGCGCCTGGATCGGATGCAGCGAGAGCACATCGGCCCCTTTGTGCTGTGCTGAATCGAGGGCGCTGGAGGTGAGTGCCCCGCTCAAATGGAGAAACAGCTGGCCGGGCCGGATCACGCCCTGATCGGCAATGGCACGGCAGGCCGGTTCAATCTGGCCATCCGGCGTGGCGAGGATGATGATATCGGCGCCGACCACGGCGGGTGCCGGGTCGCTGGTGGCGGGCGGGTTGCCGATCAATGCAGCGCAGCGTTGTGCCGACTCCAGGGTGCGACTGGCCACGCCGGAGACAGGGTACCCGGCCTGGTGCAGTGCCAGTATCAGTGCGCTGCCCGCCGCACCGGCACCCACCAGCGCAATCCGCTCTTTTGTCATCTCTGCTCCTGGCTCAGCTGGCGGCCGCAGTCTCGATCAGGTTCCGCGATGCCTTGGTCAAAATCTCATTGCCGGTACTGCTGATCAGCACGGTATCCTCTATTTTGACCACCCCGACGCGCTTGTCCAGCATGTGCATCTCGATGGCCAGGACGCAGCTGTCCGGAATGGTTGCCCGGTTGTTGGCAATCAGCACCGGTGGTTCATTCACCTCGATACCGACGCCGTGGCCGATCAGGCGGCAGCGGCTGTCTCCGGTAAAGCGGAGGAATTGCTCTTCGACCCGCATCTCGGCCGCCTTTTTCATCGCCAGGTCGTAGACCTGGTCGCAGCCCATGCCGGGTCGGATCGCGTCGATCACATAGTCGGAGATCTCGCGCAGGTCGGCATACAGCCCTTTCAGTCGAGGCGTGGCGCGGCCGGCCACGTAGGTGCGGGATTGATCGGCATGATAACCGTTGACCATGCTCGGAATGTCCACCACCACCGGGTCGCCGTCATCGATAATCCGGTTGGAGGGGCCGATGGGCAGGGCGGCACTCAGGCCCACCCCGGAGACGGAATAGACAATGCCGGTGAAGTCGCCCAGGTTATCTCCCGAGCTGAGCGGTCCCATGCCCAGCGGCAGATCGGGATGGCGCAGGAAGATTCCCCCTTCATGCCCGGCCAGGCGGTGGCTGTTCTCGATCATGGCGGAGAGTTCCAGTTCGCTGATGCCGGGCCGCAATCCCTGCACGATCGCCTGCTGTCCCGCCTCGACCACCCGGCAGGCGCGACGGACCTGCTCGATCTCATAGGGGGTCTTGACCGCCCGCTGTTTCAGCATCAGCGGTGATACATCCTGCAGTTCGAAGCCCTGGAACAGCTTCTGGTAGGCCAGGTAGTTGTTGGCCGGCAGCAGATCCAGTTCAATGCCCAGGCGCTTGTTCCAGAGATAGGAGAAGTACTCCTGATAGATGAAGTCGAGACGCCGCTCTTCGCTGATGTGAGAAGCCTCGATGCCGGCGGTCTGTACCGCATAGGGATAGCCGCTGCGCACGAACAGCCGGTAATCGTCCGGAAAGACGGCGAGAAAGGCCGGCTGGGCGATGCCGGTATAGTAGAAGATATCCCGCGAATAGAAGAGCAGGGCGGCGCCCAACCCCTGGCTGACCAGTGCGCGCTGGAAAATCCTGATGCGATCCAGATGTCGACTCATGTCTGTATCCTGTCAGTGAATGTCTGCGTAAATGGCGGCACAACCCTGTACCGCTGGAACCTCTGGGTGGATTTCAGATTGTCTCGATATATTTTGTTTACGGTTCGTCGCCATACCGATTTCGGCTTCAGGCTTTCAGCTGTTGCACATAGTGGTGCAACTGCGAGGTCGTCTGTTTCAGTATTGTCAGGTCCCGGGTAACGGCGTAGAGGGCGGCGGCGCCGTTCAGGGAGATGAAGATAAAATTGGCAATCTCGCGATGGTTCAGGCCGGGCCGGATCAATCTCCGCTCCTCCGCCTCCACCAGCCACTGCTGCAACAGCTTGGAGAAGCGGATGAAACCGCGCAGCATATGGCGGCTCATTTCGGGAGACTGGCCGGAGAGCTCCATCAGGGTGTTGAGGAAGAAACAGCCCCCCTCGAAAATATCCTTGCCCAGATAGTTCAGCAGATCGTTTGCGATCACCTTTTCGATCCGGCGCAGTGGATCAGTGATCTCCTGGACCCCTGCAAATACCACCTGACGCCAGCGTGTTACCGCCTCATCATAGATGGCGTACCAGATCGCCTCCTTACTCTCGAAGTGGCCATAGAGTCCGCCCTTGGTGAGATGGGTCGCCGCCAATATATTATTGATAGATGTGTTGTGATAACCCTTTACAGAGAAAAGTTGAAGTGATTTATCAATAATCAGCTGTCGGGTGCGTTCGCCTTTGGTTTCCATATACTGTAAAAATATACCGATCGGTATATTTACCATAGCTTAGCGCATGCGACCGGGTCAATCGGTTGTTGGGATATTGAGTTCGGCCACTTAGAATATCCCCCTGCAAGGCATCTGGGATGTGAAGACGGCACGATGGATTACACAAGACGATTTGGTGGTATCGCCCGGTTGTATGGCGATGCGGGACTCAATAGCTTTGCCCGGGCCCATGTTGGTGTCCTGGGTATCGGCGGGGTCGGCTCCTGGGTGGCGGAAGCGCTGGCCCGCAGCGGGGTCGGGACGCTTACCCTGATCGATCTGGACAATGTGGCGGAGTCCAATGTCAACCGGCAGATTCATGCCCTGGAGGGGCAGTTTGGCCGCCCCAAGGTGGATGCCATGGCTGAGCGTATCCAGGGGATCAATCCGCAATGCAGGATCATCACCTGGGAGGAGTTTGTCGAGGTGGACAATCTGGAGCGGCTGGTCGGCCACCAGTATGACTACCTGGTAGACTGCATCGATGCCTTCAAAACCAAGGCGGCGCTGATTGCCCACTGTCGCCGCAACAAGATCCGCATCATCACGGTCGGTGGAGCAGGCGGCCAGACCGACCCGCTGAAGATCCGCCTGACTGATCTTTACAAAACCCAGCATGATCCGTTGCTGGCGAAGACCCGAAAGCTGTTGCGCAAGGAGTACAGCTTTCCAAAGAACCCCCAGCGTCGCTTTGATATTCCCTGTGTCTACTCGGATGAGCAGCAGGTCTACCCGGATGGTAGAGGGGAGGTGTGCAGCATAAAACCGGAAGGAGGGGGCGGGGCCGGCCTGCACTGCGGCGGTTTTGGTTCGGCCATGACAGTGACGGCGACATTTGCCATGGTAGCCACGGCACACGTGTTGAAGAAGTTGGCGATGTGCCCCAGGTCTTGAGTCCTGGGAACTGATCAGCCGGCTTTCGCCACCTGGTCTCGGGTGTAGAAACGTCCAGCCCGCAGGAAACCGGATATTACTCCGGGACGCAGGGCGATCACATGGCCCTCCGCGTCATAGTCAGAAACCCACTCGACGGGCACGCCATCCAGGATATGGATGGGCGCCGGACTGCCATCGGCATATCGGGAAATCACACTGGAATCCGACTGGCTGTCATAAAAGGCCGGGGCAAATCCCCCACTTTGGCAGTTTTTGCTTATTCCCGCCGTGGCTGCATATTCACGGTTTTCCCGTGCCAGTGCTTGCTCGCTCAATAGCCCACGGCGCTTGATCTTCCGCTTATCGTCCTTCTCCATTGGGGACGGCAATTCGGTCAATTGTTTGGTGATCTGTTTCATGATCCATGCTCCTTTTTGCTTAAAATATCAGCACGGTGCATGCCAATTATAAAATAACCAAGAAAAACAGTCGGATATAGAGATGCCGGATCTGAATTGGCTGGGGGATTTAACGGACCGTAAAGTTTGTTTAACAGTTCGTGCAATAAGGTTCCTGATTACCCACCTGATTCAGCCACGG
>JACDJA010000754.1_pt1 | contig 33359 bp, 28 predicted proteins | sample 7449241 | NCBI WGS metagenome assembly JACDJA01 (sample SAMN14253289, study PRJNA609438) | sludge metagenome | isolation source: initial anaerobic sludge | collected 2018-12-20 | reverse complement strand
GCGCTGGTGGCGCTGGATGGCTGGCCGCGCTGGCGTGACCGTCCCGAAGGCCGCCTGATCGCGGGCACTGCGCCCCAGCGAGTCGTAACGACGCCCGGCCATGTGCCGGGCTTTTCTTTGCCTGCCGTCTGGCTCGCGTGAGGAGAAGGGTGGCAGCCTGCCAGCCTGACCTCGGCACCCGAGTCGATCAATACCGTTGCTGCCTTCCGGCCCTGGCGGAGTTTTCGATCTATCGTCGCGAGGGGACCGGCAGGCCACCATGAACGCATCCGGACGGTTGTGTGTCTGGATGTTGGCTTTCTGAAAAATCAGTCTGTAAGTAACTGATTTTATTGAATAGATGGCGGAGAGAGCGGGATTCGAACCCGCGAAGCGGGGTTTAGCCGCTTACACACTTTCCAGGCGTGCTCCTTCAACCACTCGGACACCTCTCCGCAGATGCCTTTGCCGCGCGTCTGGGCGTCGGCAAGAAGGCCGCGCATCATAGCGGTCCGCGCGGTCCGGAACAAGGCCACGGCGTCGGCGGATTCGACGCCGGATCAGGTCACGCGCCGCCGCTTCCCCTCGGATTCTGCGCCGCATGGCGCTCCAGCAGGCAGGCCACTTCGAAGTGGTCGGTGTGCGGGAACATGTCGAACAGGCGCGCCTGGCGAACCCGGAAATCGGCGAGGTCCGCAAGGTCGCGGGCGAGTGACTCCACGTTGCAGCTGGAATAGATGATCCAGCGCGCCTCGCTCTCGCGCAGGCGCTGGCACAGCGCGCTGCCGATGCCGCGACGCGGCGGGTTGACGATCACCAGCGGCGGCAGCCGGATCGCTGCGCGCGCGAAGGCAGCGGCATCGCCCGCCTGGAAGCGCACGCCGGCCAGGCCCAGTTCGTCCCGGCTGCGGCAGGCGCTGGCGATGGCCTCTTCGGAAAGTTCGATGCCGGTGACCTCGCGTCGCCCGTCCGCACAGTGCAGCGCAAAGCCGCCGACGCCGCAGTAGAGATCCAAGAGCGCCGGCGGATCGAGCGCGGCAACCCAGTCGCGCGCCTGCCGATACAGTGCCGCGGCCACGTCGGTGTTGGTCTGGAAGAAACTCTGCGGGCGCAGGTGGATCGGCAGGTCGTTGAGGCGCATGGTCAACGCCGCTTCGTCCGTCAGCAGGATTTCGCGTTCGCCTTCTAGCACGGCCTTGTGCTCGGGCTGGAGATTGGCCGACACCACGCGCAGGCCGGGCAGGGCGGCGCGCAGCGCCGGCAGGTGCTTGCGGATGCGGGCGATGGGTTCCTGCGAGCGCAGCACGAGGCGCAGCATCAGTTCGCCGGAGTGCTCGGCCACGGTCACCAGCAGGTATTTCAGTTCGCCGCGCCGGCCGGGGACATCGTAAGGCGCGATCCGCGCCTGGCTGATGAAGGCCGCGAGCGCGGGAAATATCTCGCTGATGGCGGCCGGATAGAGCGGGCAATCGGTGAGGTCGACGCCGTGGCCGCTGGCATCGAGGATGCCGAGGGTCGGTTGATCCACGCTGCCTGCCACGACCATCTTGGCCTTGTTGCGAAAGCCGGCCTCGCGGCTGCGTACCGGCGCGTGCCAGTGGATCGGGCCGAACGCTGCGAGGCGCCGCGCAGCGTCGGCCTGCTTGCGCGCGACCTGCGCATCGAGCGGCTCGCGGATGCGCGCGCAGGACGCGCAGCGGCCGCTCTCGAAGGCATCACAGTGCATCGGCGTGTGCCTCCAGCCATGCCAAGGCACCGTGCGCGGCGACCATCGCGCTGGCGAGCGATGCGGTCAGCAGGTAGCCGCCGGTCGGCGCTTCCCAGTCGAGCATTTCACCTGCGGCGAAGACGCCCGGGCGGGCGCGCAGCATCAGGTGCTCGTCCACGGCGTCGAGGGTGACGCCGCCGGCGGTACTGATCGCCTCGTCGATCGGCCGGGTGCGCGTGAGCACGAGGGGAAGCGACTTGATCCGCGGGGCCAGCGCATCCGCGTCGTCCCAGTGCTCGCGTGTCGTGCACGCATGCACGAGCGCCGCCTTGAGGCCGGTCAGCCCGAGCCTGCGGCGCCAATGCTCGCTGCGCGACCGCGATCCGCGGGGTGCCGCCAGCGCCGCGTGCACGGCCGCCTGACTGTGGTCGGGCAGGAGGTCGAGTTCGAGGATCGCCCGGCCGTCGCGTTCCAGCGCATCGCGCAGGCCGGCGGACAGCGCGTAGACGAGGCTGCCTTCGATACCGGTCGTGGTGACAAGCAGTTCGCCGCGTCGCCACTCCGGCGTGCCGGACCGGCGCGCGGCGACGGTCTTGAGTGGCTGGCCCTGCCAGCGCGCGGCGAAACGCGGCTCCCAGTCGCAATCGAACCCGCAGTTGGCCGGACGCAGTGCGGCCACGGACACGCCGGCCGCGCGCAGCGGATCGACCCAGGCACCATCCGAGCCGAGCCTGGACCAGCTACCGCCGCCCAGCGCCAGCACGGTCGCGTCGGCGCGGGCGTGAACCTCGCCGTCCGGCGTCTGGAAGCGCAATGCGCCGTCGGACGTCCAGCCCAGGAACCGGTGCCGCACCCGAAAGGCCACTCCCGCCTCGCGCAGGTCGCGGACCCAGGCCCGCATCATCGGGCCGGCCTTCATGTCGAGCGGGAAGACCCGCCCGGAGCTTCCGACGAAGGTGTCGAAGCCCAGCTCCCGCGCAAGGCTGCGCACCGCGTCGGGGCCGAAGCGATCAAGCCAGGCGGCGACGCGGGGCGCGGCATCGCCGTAGCGCGCGGTGAAGGCGGGCAGGGGTTCGGCGTGGGTCAGGTTGAGCCCACCCTTGCCGGCGAGCAGGAACTTGCGCCCGACCGAGGCCATGGTGTCGAACACGGTCACGCGCGCGCCGGCGGCCGCCAGCCGCCGGGCGGCATGCAGCCCGGCGGCCCCGCCGCCCACCACGAAGACGCTCGGCGCGGCTTGGCCGGGTTCGTTGCCCGGCGGCTGCTCATTCTTGATGTTGTTTATCAACTATCAATCCCAACTATATGATAACAATTAGATAAAGAATTCGCCGGTTCGGGGCCTCCGTCACGAATAACGAACTCTTTACGGGCGCTAGAGTAAACTCTCGGCTGTCGGATGGTGCGGAACCCGATGGGCCGGCCATCCACTGTTCCCTTGCAGGATCGCTGTTTCCGCGGACACGCGGGATGGCGGTGTCTGCTTCAGCCATACAGGAGCCTGTCATGAGCGAGTCGCTGAACATTCTCCCCGAGTTGATCGAAGCCACGCGCGAGGGCGTCGATTTCTACGCCGAGGCGGCCGATGCGGTGACCGACAGCGAATTGAGCAAACTGTTCCGCCGCATGGCCCAGGCCAAGTCCACGCTGGTGGAAGAACTCAGCCACGAGGTCAAGCCCGCCAGGACGCCCAAGGTGCGCAGCAGCAAGCGCGTCGCCAAGCCGGCGGAATGGGTCGCCCACATCAATTCCACCTACACCACGCTTCGCACCGGGCTCAAGGCCATCAAGCAGGATCAGGTGACCCAGATCGAACAGGCCGAGTCCGACCTGCTGGGCCGGGTGCAGCGCATCCGCCACGACCGCGACCACAGCTACGTGGTGCGGGTGCTGGCGATGCAGTACGAAGCCAAGGCCCGCGCCGTGCATGAGGGGCTGCGCGCACGCAAGCGCCGCCTCGCCGCGGGCTGATCAACCGCCCGGATACGCCACCGGGCCAACGCGGAAAATCCCCGCGCGGACACCGCCAGCCGGTGTCCGCGCGCTCGCGTTGGCGACTGAACGAAAAGCGTGTATAAGGAAAGCGCTGTGTTTGCAAGGGTCACAAGGCACCGTGGCCCGGTGCGGCAGGTCCGATTCGGTTCGATCTGTCCATCGCTTCACGTCGCGTACTCCCTGCAGCCAGTCCCGCATCGCGGGTTTACATGTCCAGCCAATGTTTCGGGAGTTATCGTCATGTCCGATCGTCAGACCGGCACAGTCAAATGGTTCAACGACGCCAAGGGCTTCGGCTTCATCAGTCGCGAAGGTGGTGAAGATCTTTTCGTCCACTTCCGCGCCATCCAGGGCGCTGGTTTCAAGTCGCTGAAGGAAGGGCAGAAGGTGTCCTTCATCGTGACCCAGGGCCCGAAGGGCTACCAGGCCGACGAGGTCCAGGCGCTCTGACGGCAGATCAGATGCCGGTTCGATGAAAACCGCCCGGTGACCCCGGGCGGTTTTTTCATGTGGATGCAACGAAGAAGGCGGAGCTGCGGCCCCGCCTTCCAGAGCTTGCTTCCCGGAGTCGCCGGTGCCTCCGGAGGCTCACTTCATGCGGTAGGTGATGCGGCCCTTGGTCAGGTCGTAGGGCGTCATCTCGACCTTGACCTTGTCGCCGGTCAGGATGCGGATGTAGTTCTTGCGCATGCGGCCGGAGATGTGGGCTGTCACGACGTGGCCGTTTTCCAGCTTCACGCGGAACATGGTGTTGGGCAGGGTCTCGAGGACCGAGCCTTCCATTTCGATGGAGTCGTCTTTGGACATTCGGGGCCGTGAGTTGGGGGTTTGGCGAAAAACGCCGGCCATTATGCCACGATTCGATACCGTTGACGAACGCGTCCCCGACATGCGCTCCGGCGCGCCATCCGCCAGGCCGTCCGATGCCGGGCAGGCGTTCAGCCGAAGTCGGCAGCGACCCAGTTGCGGCAATGCTCCGGCCAATCGGCGCTGGAACTCGACGGCTCCCGGTCCGCAAGGCAGGACAGATATTCGCTGCGGCGGATCTGGCGCGCGCCCAGCGCGGCCAGGTGCGGGGTGTGCATCTGCGCATCGAGCCAGCGCACGCCGCGCTCGGCCAGCAGCCGGCACAAGGCCGCAAGCGCCAGGCGTGAGGCACCGCTCTGGCGGCTGAACATCGATTCCCCGCAGAAGACCGGACCGGCGTCAACGCCGTAGATGCCACCGACGAGCCGCTCGCCGGCGTATACCTCGACGCTGTGCGCGTGGCCGAGGCGGTGCAGTTCAACATAGGCGCGCGCCATCTCCGGCAGGATCCAGGTGCCGTCCTGGTCGCGGCGAGGCGTGCTTGCGCAGGCCTCGACGACGCCGGCGAAATCGCGGTCGACATGGATTGCCCAGTCGCTGTGCCGCAGGCTGCGGCGGAATCGACGCGACAGGTGCAGCTCGCCCGTGTCGAATACCGTGCGCGGGTCCGGCGACCACCACAGGATCGGGTCGCCCTGCGAATACCAGGGGAAGATTCCGCTGCGGTAAGCGCGCATCAGGCGCGTGGGAGAGAGATCGCCACCCCAGGCCAGAAGGCCGTCGGGCTGCCGTCGGGCGCTTTCGGGCGGCGGGAACGGGGCCGTCGGATCGGGATCAAGACGCAGCAGGCGCATGGCGGAACGGCGAGTGGTCCAGCAGCAGGTCGCGGTAGCGTCGCACGCCTTCGCGTTCCTGCGCACACCAGGGCCGCAGCGCGGCGTCCAGGTGCGGGTTGGTCACCAGATGGCGGCTGTGGGTGAGTACCGGCAGAAAGCCGCGCGCCAGCTTGTGTTCGCCCTGCGCGCCCGGCTCGAAGCGGCGCAACCCTTCGCGCAGGCAGTATTCGATGCCCTGGTAGTAGCAGGTTTCGAAGTGCAGCCCCGGGCTGTCCTCGACGCTGCCCCAGTAGCGTCCGTAGAGCGTGTCGCCGCCGCGCAGGCACAGCGCGCCGGCGACGGTGCGGCCCTCGCGTTCGGCCAGCACCAGCACCAGCGCACGCGGCATCGTGCGGGCCAGATGGGCGAAGAAGCCGCGCGTCAGCACCGCCACGTTGCCCTTCTGCGCGAAGGTGATGCAATAGAAGTCGTGCATCGCGGCGAGATCTTCGTCGCTGGCCTCGTCGCCGTGCGCGATGCGGAAGCGATAGCCCGCCTGTGCGACCTTCGTCCGTTCCTGCCGGATCGCCTTGCGGCGGCGGCTGGTCATGGCGGCAAGATAGTCGGCAAAGTCGCGCCAGCCGGGGTTTTCCCAGTGGAACTGCAGTTCGTGACGCGCCAGCCAGCGCGGGTCGAACGCGGAAGTTTCCGATTCAGGCAGGAAGTTGACGTGCAGCGAGGACCAGCCCGAGGCTAGGGTGTGCGCGACGAGCGCCTGCACCAGCGCCTGCCGCGCCGGCTCGTTGCGCGCCATGAGTCGCGGCCCGGGCACCGGCGACCACGGCACCCCGACCAGCCACTTGGGGTAATACGCGATGCCGGCATCCTCGCAGGCCGCGGCCCAGGCGAAGTCGAACACATACTCGCCGCGCGAGTTGTCCTTGCGCCATGCCGGTGCCGCAGCAATCAGGCGGGGGCCGTCGTGCAGCAGCGCGTGGCGCGGTGCCCAGCCGTAGCGGGGCGGCAGGCTGCCGGTGGTTTCCAGCCCGGAGAGGAAGGTGTGCGTGACGAAGGGGTTGGTGCCATCGTGCAGCGCGTCCCACGCCTCGGCCGGCACCGAGGCGAGGGAATCGACGAGGGTGAGGACTGCGGGCATCCGCCGGCTTTGGGCCGCGCCGCCGTTCGGTCAGGCCGGCCCGACCTTTTCCAGAAAGCGCTCGGCATCCAGCGCCGCCATGCAGCCGAAGCCGGCCGAGGTGATGGCCTGGCGGTACACGCTGTCGGCCACGTCGCCTGCGGCAAAGACGCCGGGGACACTCGTTTCCGTGGCACCGCCGTCCTGACCCGAGTGGACCTTCAGATAGCCATCGCGCATGGCGAGCTGGCCCTCGAAGATGCCGGTGTTCGGGTGGTGGCCGATGGCCACGAAGAAGCCATGCACCGCGATGTCGCGGGTGCTGCCGTCGGCGGTCGAGGCCAGGCGCATGCCGGTCACGCCGCTGTCGTCACCCAGGACTTCTTCCACGGTGTGGTTCCAGACCAGTTCGATCTTGCCGCTGGCGGCCTTTTCGAACAGCTTGTCCTGCATGATCTTCTCCGCCCGCAGGCTGTCGCGGCGGTGGACGAGATAGACCTTGCGCGCGAGGTTGGACAGGTACAGCGCTTCCTCCACCGCGGTATTGCCGCCGCCGATCACGGCCACGTCCTGTTCGCGGAAGAAGAAGCCGTCGCAGGTGGCGCAGGCCGAAACGCCGCGACCCTTGAACTTCTCCTCCGATTCCAGACCCAGGTACTTGGCGGTCGCGCCGGTGGCGATGATGAGGCTGTCGCAGGTGTAGGTGCCGCTGTCGCCGGTCAGGCGGAACGGGCGCCGGGACAGATCGGCGGTGTGGATGTGGTCGAACACCAGTTCGGTTTCGAAGCGCTCGGCGTGGGCTTGCATGCGCGCCATCAGTTCCGGCCCCTGCACGCCCTGTGCGTCGCCCGGCCAGTTGTCCACGTCCGTGGTGGTGGTGAGCTGGCCGCCCTGTTCCAGACCGGTGATCAGCAGGGGCTTGAGGTTGGCGCGGGCGGCGTAGACGGCGGCGGTGTAGCCGGCCGGACCGGAGCCGAGGATCAGGACGCGGGCGTGGCGGGATTCGCTCATGGGACGGACTCTGTGGGAAACGCAAAGGGGACAAGGCCAGTCAGGATGGGGGCCGCAGGGCGCGGTTACAAGCCGCGCCGCGCCGCTTCGGGCGTGGAAACCGCATTTGGCCTGCGGTCGCAAGGTCCGGGCGGGCACGCTGATACAATCCGGCGTTCTGTCCCGATCATGCAGGATGACCAGGTCCGGTGAGCCGAACACAGCAGGCAATGGAAGACGAGGGTGGCGCGCGACGCAGGATCTGGCGGGAAAGCCTGGTTCTGCTGGCGGTGCCGGTCCTGCTGTACCTGCTGGCCTGCCTGGTCAGCTACCACCCGGACGATCCGGGCTGGTCGCACTCGGGCAGCGTCACCGGGCCGATCCACAATTTCGGCGGCATGGCCGGGGCGTATTTCGCCGACATCGTGCTCTCGTTCTTCGGCATTGGTGCCTATGCGCTGCCGATCCTGCTGGGGGGCCTGATCTGGCTGGTGCTGCGCGGGCGCGATGGTCTCGACGGGACGGCGCTCACCCCGGCGCTGCGCCTGATCGGTGTATTTGCGTTCCTGGTGGGCGTGGCCGCGCTGGCGCACCTGAATCCGCCGCGTTCGGCCGCCGGCCTGCCGGTGGGTGCGGGCGGGCTGCTGGGCCAGCTCGTGGGCATGGCCCTGCAGCGTGGATTCGGCTACTTCGGCGCCGCACTTTTTACCCTGGCGCTGCTGCTGGTGGGCATCACCCTGGCGACCGGGCTGTCCTGGTTTGCCCTGATGGACCGCATCGGCCGCGGCGTCTTGTCATTGGGTGGACTCCTCGGGCGGCGGATGCAGGAGCAGGTCTCCAACGAGAAGCGGCAGGCGCGCGCCGCGCGCGCCCAGCGCGAGGAAACCCGGCGCGAGGAAACGGTCAAACGCGCCAGGCGCGAGCCGATCCGCATCGAACCGCCGCCGCTGCCGGTGGAAAAGAGCGATCGCGCCCAGCGCGAGCAGCAGATTCCGCTGTTCGGCGGCGTGCCCAGCAGCGAAGGCGGCCTGCCGCCGCTGTCGGTGCTCGATGATCCCAAGCCGCAGCCCAAGGGCTATTCCGAAGAGGCGCTGGAAACCCTGTCGCGCCAGATCGAGTTCAAGCTCAAGGACTTCCGCATCGAGGCGCAGGTCGTCGGCGTATTTCCCGGCCCGGTCATCACCCGCTTCGAGATGGAGCCGGCACCGGGCGTGAAGGGCAGCCAGGTGTCGAGCCTGGACAAGGATATCGCCCGCGGCCTCTCGGTGAAATCCGTGCGCGTGGTCGACGTGATCCCCGGAAAGTCCGTGATCGGCCTGGAAATCCCCAACGCCAACCGCGAGATCATCTACCTGTCGGAAATCCTGCGCTCGAAGGAATACGACAAGTCCACCAGCCCGCTGACGCTGGCATTGGGCAAGGACATATCCGGGCGGCCCACGGTTGCGGATCTGGCGAAGATGCCGCACCTGCTGGTGGCCGGCACCACCGGCTCGGGCAAGTCGGTCGCGGTCAACGCGATGGTGCTGAGCCTCCTTTACAAATCCAGCGCGCGCGACGTGCGGATGCTGATGATCGATCCGAAGATGCTGGAGCTTTCGGTCTACGAAGGCATCCCGCACCTGCTCGCGCCGGTGGTCACCGACATGAAGGAGGCCGCCAACGGACTGCGCTGGTGCGTGGCCGAGATGGAGCGCCGCTACAAGCTGATGAGCGCGGTGGGCGTGCGCAACCTGGCCGGTTTCAACAAGAAGGTGAGGGACGCCATCGAGGCAGGCCAGCCGCTGATGGACCCGCTGTTCAAGCCCAACCCCGAGTTGGGCGAAGCGCCGCGCGCGCTGGAAACGCTGCCCTACATCGTGGTCATCATCGACGAGTTCGCCGACATGATGATGATCGTCGGCAAGAAGGTGGAAGAGTTGATCGCCCGCCTGGCGCAGAAGGCGCGCGCCGCCGGCATCCACCTCATCCTGGCGACGCAGCGCCCGTCGGTGGACGTGATCACCGGCCTGATCAAGGCCAATATCCCGACTCGCATCGCCTTCCAGGTTTCCAGCAAGATCGACTCGCGCACCATCCTCGACCAGTCCGGCGCGGAAACCCTGCTGGGCCACGGCGACATGCTGTATCTCCCGCCCGGCACCGCCATGCCCGAGCGCCTGCACGGTGCCTTCGTCAGCGACGAGGAAGTCCACCGCGTGGTGCAGTTCCTCAAGGAAAGCTCCGGCGGGGCGGACTACCTCGAAGGCGTGCTGGAGGAAACCCAGGCCCTGGGCGACGGCCAGGTGATCGGCCCGACCGGGCTGCCGGAGGCGGCTGCCAGCGACGATCCGGAGGCCGACGCGCTGTTCGACCAGGCCGTGCGCATCGTCACCGAGACCCGCCGCGCCAGCATCTCCAGCGTGCAGCGCCACCTGCGCATCGGCTACAACCGCGCCGCGCGCCTGGTCGAGGCCATGGAAGCGGCCGGCATCGTCTCGCCGCCCGAACACAACGGCGACCGCAGCGTGCTGGCTCCGCCGCCGCCGAGGGATTGATCGGCAGGAGGGGCCGGCGCATGAGCGTGCACGGCCTGCGTTCATGCGTCTGCCGGCACGCTATCCGCCTCTGCATCCGGAGTTCTCCCATGCGCCTTGCCGCCGCTTTCGGCCTGGTACTGATTCCTTGTTTCGCGCTCAACGCGAGCGCTGCGCGCGCCGCCGACCCACACGCCGTGCTGGCGGCGTTCTCGCAGGGCCTGGAGGGGCTGAAAGGCCAGTTCGTCCAGCGCGTGTTCGACGGCACCGGCCGCCTCACCGAAGACAGCCACGGGACGCTGGCACTGGCGGTTCCGCGCCAGTTCCGCTGGGAGTATGAAGCGCCGTTTCCACAGCTGATCGTGGCCGACGGCAGCAAGGTGTGGATTTTCGACCCGGATCTGGAGCAGGTGCAGGTGCGCCCTCAGGGTGTGGAAGAGCAGCAGAGTCCGCTGATGGTGCTGGTGGATTCGGCTGAACTTGATCGCCAGTTTGCCGTGGCCGACGGCGGGCAGGCCGACGGGCTGGCCTGGGTGGAACTGACGCCACGCGGCGACGATCCGCCGTTTTCGAAAGCCCGGCTCGGATTCGCGGATGGGGCGCTGGCGCGCATGGACATGACCGATTCCCTGGGGCAGCGTACCCGGATCGCGTTCTCCGGCTGGCAGCGCAATCCCGCGTTCGACGTCGGCACCTTCCGCTTCGTGCCGCCTCCCGGCGTGGACGTGATCGGCGAGGTGGACGAGGCCGCACAGGCGTTTCCGCTGGGGGACTGAGTCAGGGTCGCGGCAGCGTCGAGCCTGTGCGGCGCGATCCATCGCCGGGACTGCCAATGACGCAGCGTGTTCGGCCGTCGGGTGCATTAAACTGCCGGGCTTGGAACCTCACGGGGCACGCAACGGGCATGAGCATCAAGAGCGACGCATGGATCCGCCGCATGGCGTGCGAGCACGGCATGATCGAGCCGTTCGAGCCGGGCCAGATCAGACACAACGCCTCCGGTGGGCGCATCGTTTCCTACGGCACCTCGAGCTATGGCTACGACGTGCGCTGCGCCAGCGAGTTCAAGGTGTTCACCAACATCAATTCGACGGTGATCGATCCCAAGGAATTCGATTCGCGCAACTTCGTCGACTTCAGCGGCGAGGTCTGCATCATCCCGCCCAATTCCTTCGCGCTGGCGCGCACGGTCGAATACTTCCGCATCCCGCGCTCGACCCTGGTGATATGCCTGGGCAAGAGCACCTATGCGCGCTGCGGGATCATCGTGAACGTCACCCCGCTGGAGCCGGAGTGGGAGGGGCACGTGACCCTGGAGTTCTCCAACACCACGCCGCTGCCGGCCCGGATCTACGCCAACGAGGGCGTGGCGCAGATGCTGTTCTTCGAGTCCGACGAGGTGTGCGAAACCAGCTACCGCGACCGCGGCGGCAAGTACCAGGGCCAGCGCGGCGTGACCTTGCCGCGCACCTGAGCGCTGCGCTGTTCCCCATCATTCCGCTGCCGGCCACGCCGGCGGCACGCCCCGGCCCGAGCCATGCCACGATCGCTTCGCCTCCTGACCCTCGCTCTGGCCGTTGCGCTGTCGGCCTGCGGCGGCGCTTCCGATCCGGCAGGCGAAGACGCGGCCGCCAATGCGCTCGCGGTGGCGCTGGTGCCGGTACAGCGCGAGGTGCTGGCGCACGAGGTGGTGGCGTCGGGGCAGGTGGCCGCGTGGGAGGAGACGCCGCTGGGCGTCGAAGTGGCCGGACTGCGCGTCATCGAGGTGCGGGTCGAGGTGGGGCAGGCGGTGGCGGCGGGCGAGGTGCTGTTGCGGCTGGATGATCGCGCCGCGCGCAGCGATGTGGCTCAGGCGCGCGCCGCATGCGCCGAGGCGGAAGCGTCCCTGGCGCTGGCGACCGCCAACCTGGAGCGGGGGCGCGCGCTTTCCGGGCGCGGCCTGATGAGTGCCGCGGATTTCGACCAGCTTGGCGCGCTCCGGGCGCAGGCCGATGCGCGCCGCGCGACGGCGGAGGCCGCCCTCGATGCCGCCGGGCTGCGGCTGTCGTGGACCCGTCTGGTGGCACCGGATGCGGGCGTGATTTCGCGTCGTGCGGTGCAGCCGGGCGAGGTGGTGTCGCCGGCCGCGCCGCTGTTTCACCTGATCCGGCAGAACCGGTTGGAGTGGCGCGCGCAGATCACCGAGGGCGACCTGTCCCGCGTGGCCGTCGGCCAGGCCGTACGGCTGCGCGGTGCGGAGGGAAGCATCGTCGAAGGTCGCGTGCGTGCGGTCGCTCCGGGACTGGATGCGGCCACGCGTACCGCCCTGTTGCAGGCCGACCTTCCCGCGCCGGGCGCGCTGCGCGCCGGCATGGTGGCCGAGGGCCGCATCGAAACCGCCCAGGCACCCGTGCTGACGGTGCCGCTGGCTGCAGTGGTGCGGCGCGACGGTTTTGCCTACGCCTTTGGCGTGGATCAGTCACAGCGCGTGGTGCGCCACCGCATCGATACCGGGCGCGTTTTCGCCGGGCGTATCGAGGTGCTTGCCGGCTTGGAAGAAGGCCAGCCCGTCGTCGGGAGCGGGGCCGGATTCCTGGGCGAGGGCGACCGCGTGCGCGTGGTGGCTGACGCGCCATGAACTTTTCGGCCTGGTCGATCCATCGGCCGCTGCCCGCGATTCTTCTCTTCATCGCGCTGTGCGTGGCCGGGCTGTTCGCGTTTCGCCAGCTTCCCGTCTCGCGCTTCCCGGATATCGCCTTCCCGATGGTGACGGTGACTGTGAGCCTCCCCGGTGCCGCGCCGGCACAGCTTGAAACCGAGGTCACGCGCCGGGTCGAGAACGCGGTGGCGACGCTGGAGGGAGTCAAGCGCACGATTTCCTCGGTGACCGAAGGCCAGTCGGTCAGCTTCGTCGAGTTCCACCTGGCAACTCCGCTGGAGCCGGCGCTGGACGAGGTGCGCGATGCCATCACCCGCATTCGCATCGACCTGCCGCGCGACATCCAGGAGCCGGTGATCGCCAAGGTGTCGATCACCGGCGGCACACTCTTGTCCTATGCCGTGCGTGCGCCGGGCTGGCGGGCCGATGAACTTAGCTGGTTCGTCGATGACACCGTGTCACGCGCCCTGTTCGGCGTGCGCGGCGTCGCCCAGGTGACGCGGACCGGCGGGGTGCAGCGCGAGGTGCGCGTGGATCTGGATCCGTCGGCGCTGCTTGGCTATGGCATCACCGCCGGCGAAGTATCCCGGCAGCTGGCGCAAATCCAGGTCGAGCGCCCGTCCGGACAGGCCGAGTGGGGCGGCCAGCGGCAGGTGATCCGTACCGTGGCGACGGTCGCGGCCGCCGACGACCTGCACGAGTTCCCGATCGCACTGCGTGACGGACGGGCGGTGCGCCTGTCCGCGCTGGCACGGGTGAGCGATGGTGCCGCCGATCCGGTGGAAACGGCCCTGCTCGATGGCGAACCGGTGGTCGGCTTTTCGCTGATGCGCGCGCGCGGTTCGAGTGAAGTGGAGGTCGCCCGCGGCGTGCGGCACGCGCTGGCCGAACTGGAGCGCACCCATCCCGGCGTCGAGTTCGACGTGGTGTTTTCCACCGTGGAGGAAGCCGAGCGTTCCTACAGTTCCTCCATGGCGATGCTGTGGGAGGGCGGCGCGCTGGCGGTGCTGGTGGTGTTCCTGTTCCTGCGTGACTGGCGTGCGACCTGGATCTCGGCGCTGGCGCTGCCGCTGTCGATCATCCCGACCTTCGCGGTGATCCACTGGCTCGGCTTCAGCCTCAACATGATCACGCTGCTGGCGCTGGCCGTGGTGGTTGGCATTCTGGTGGACGATGCCATCGTCGAAGTCGAGAACATCGTGCGCCACCTGGGCATGGGCAAGACGCCCAAGCAGGCGGCGCTGGATGCGGCGCAGGAGATCGGCCTGGCGGTCATCGCCACTTCGATGACCCTGGCCGCGGTATTCGTGCCGGTTGCCTTCATGCCCGGCATCGCCGGCAAGTTCTTCCGCGAATTCGGCTGGACCGCGGCCACGGCGGTGCTGTTCTCACTGATGGTGGCGCGCCTGCTCACGCCGATGATCGCGGCCTACCGGCTCAAGCCCCGGCCCGAACATGAGGCCGAGGGGCCGCTGATGCGCTGGTATCTGGGATGGGTGGACGCGGCCTTGCGCCACCGCGCCCGTACCCTGTGGATCGCGTTCGGCCTGTTCCTGGCTTCGCTGGCGCTGCTGCCGCTGATTCCGGCCACTTTCATCCCCGTTTCGGATCTGGGGCGCAGCAATCTCGGCATCGAGCTGGCACCGGGCACCTCGATCGAGGAAACCACCGCGCTGGCCGAAACCGCGCGCGGCCTTCTGGCCGATATTCCCGAACTGCGTCGGGTATACACCATGATCGGCGGCGCGCTGGACCTCGGCGATCCCGGCAAGACCGGCGTGGGGGAGACGCGCAAGGCGACGCTGATCCTGGATTGGGGTGAGCCGGACGGCCGCAGCCGCCATCAGAAGACGCTGGAGCGCGAAACCCGTGCGCGCCTGCATGACCTTCCCGGCGTGCGGGTGAGCTTCCTCAGCAGCGAGCCGGGCGAACAGATGCAGCTCGTGCTCGCCGGCGATGATGCGCTCCGCCTGTCGGAGACGGCGCAGGCGGTCGAGCGCGAACTGCGGACCCTGCCGGGCCTGGGCAGCATTTCTTCCACGGCCTCGCTGCTGCGCCCGGAAGTGGTGATCGCGCCCGATCCGGTGCGCGCGGCCGAACGCGGCGTCACTACTGAAGCCATTGCGGAAGCCGCGCGCATCGCCACCGCCGGCGACTATATGCAGTATCTGGCCAAGCTCAACCTGCCGGAGCGCCAGATTCCGATCCGGGTGGGCTTTGCGCGCGCCGCGCTGGCCGAGCCGGCGCTGATCGGCCAGCTCCAGGTGGCCGGGCGCGACGGCCCGGTGCCGCTCGATTCGGTGGCCGACATCCGTCTGGATGCCGGCCCGGTGCAGATCGCGCGCTACCAGCGCCAGCGCAACGTCACCTTGACCGCCGAGCTCAACGGTCGCGCCCTGGGCGAGGTGATGGCGGAAGTGGAACGCCTGCCGAGCGTGCAGCAGCTGCCGGCGGGCGTGAGCTTCCTCAACGCCGGTGACGCCGAGGTGTTCGTGGAACTGTTCACCGGCTTCGTGCTGGCCATGCTGGCCGGCATCGCGTGTATCTACGCGGTGTTGCTTCTGCTGTTCAACAACGCCTTCCAGCCCGTCACCATCCTCACCGCGGTGCCGCTGTGCGCGGGCGGTGCCTTCGGGGCGCTGCTGGTCACCCGGAACATGCTGTCGCTGCCGGCCCTGATCGGCCTCTTGATGCTGATCGGCATCGCCACCAAGAACTCCATCCTGCTGGTGGATTACGCGGTGATCGCGGAAGAGGAGCACGGCCTGTCCCGGCACGACGCCCTGGTCGATGCCTGCCGCAAGCGCGCCCGCCCGGTGATCATGACCACGCTCGCGATGAGCGCGGGCATGGCACCGGTGGCGCTCGGGCTGTCGGCCGAATCCAGCTTCCGCGCGCCCATGGCCATCGCGGTGATCGGCGGACTGGTGACCTCCACCGTGCTCAGCCTGATCGTTGTTCCTGCGGCCTATACCGTGATGGACGATCTGCGCCGCTGGCGCGCCCGGCCCGCGCCGGCAGGGACTTGAGCCAAGGGGCGGGCGCGGAGGGCAGGTGCGTCTGCGGCCTTGTGCGGCGCGTCGGGTGGATTTGTCCCGGTTGACGTATCACAATGCGGCGTCGTTCCGATGCCCGGCGGGCACCGTTCACTTTTTGGGGAAGTGATGCGAGGCGGCGGCGGCCTGATGCCGCAGCGTGGATTCATCTCGAATCCGCTATTCAGAAATCAACTGTTCGTGGGGAAAATATGCGTAATCTTCTGTCGCTGGCGATCATGCTGGCTCTGCCTGCGGGCGCTCTGGCCAATGACGATTCGGTCAATTACCAGGAACGCTGCCTGATCTCGTTCTCCGGCGCGCAGCAGGATGTGTGCGAAAGCCGCGTCTTTGCCGAGCCGGCCGATCTTGCCAGTCTGATGTCGCCCGATGCGGTGAAGCAGTCGACCCTGCGCATCGTCAAGTTCGATGGACCGATCCTCGACGAACAGCGCCAGGCGGTGGAACTGGCGGGCGCACGGATCATCGGCTATGCGCCGTACCACGCCTACATCGTGCGCATGGAGCCGGCGCTGGATGCCGAAATGAAGCGTATCGCGGGCGTGGTCTGGGCGGGGCCGATGCTGCCGGCGCTGAAGGTGGATCCGAACATCTTTGCCGAGCTGCGCCAGGGCAATCTGACCAGCCAGCTGGGCATCGAGACCCTTTCGATGTCCCTGGACAGTCCTCAGGACGGAGCCAGCCTGCGCCTTGCGCTGGGCTCGATCGCGGGGCTTTCCGATCTCAAGGTTCAGGAAGTGGGCGGCGAACTGCGCGCCAGCGCGCGCTTCGACCGCAGCCCGGCCGGTCGCAACGATCTGGTCCACGCATTGGAAACGCTGGCGCTGCGCGATGACGTGCTCTCGGTGAGCTTCCGCAAGCCGCTGACCTCGCGCAATTCGCAGGGCCACTGGCTGCACCAGGGCGGCGTCAGCGCGCAGTATCCGATCTGGGATCGCGGCATCTACGGCTGCGGGCAGATCGTGGGCGAGCTGGATACCGGCCTGCATATGGACAACATCGCGTTCAAGGACGCGACCCAGACGCTGCCCATCAGCGTCTGCACCACCGGCGCTACATGCGCCGCCATCGCGGCAAACAACGATCACCGCAAGGTGGTGGCCTACTACAAATGGTCGGGCCTGGCCGGCACCGGCTGGGAAGACAACCACGGCCACGGCACCCACGTCGCCGGCTCCATCATGGGCAACGACAACGGCGTGAACCCCGGCCAGAACTGCGCCACGCTCACCGCGCCCAGCGGCACCAGCAACCTGGTCGGCATGGCACCCTACGCCAAGCTGGTGATGCAGGAAAGCGGTGCCAACCTGGCCTACCTCAACACCATGGGCGGCACTCCTTACCATGCCGTGGACATCGCCTACCAGAACGGCGCGCGCATCCACAGCAACTCCTGGGGCGGCGGCTGCACCAACCAGTTCGGAACCTGCGTTTCCGGCTGTTCCGTGACCTATGACGACTCCGCGCGCGACGCCGACCGCGTGGCCAAGGATCGCAGCGACGCGCTGGTGGTGTTCGCCGCCGGCAACGACGCCACCGCCTGCCCGAATGGCAACAACGTCGGCAGTCCGGGCAACGCCAAGAACGTGCTGACCATTGCTGCCACCGGCCGTGGCACGTCCGGCAACAACATGGCGAGCTTCTCCTCGCGCGGCCCGGCGCTGGATGCGCGCACCAAGCCCGATCTCGGCGCGCAGGGCAGCAGCATTGTCTCCGCCGGCCGCAGCGCCAGCGGCACCGCCACCATGAGCGGCACCTCGATGGCCACGCCGACGGCCTCGGGCCTGGCCGCGCTGGTGCGCGACTACCTCGCCCAGGGCTATTACCCCAGCGGCGTGAAGACGCCGAGCGACGCGATCACCGCGCCCTCGGGTGCGCTGCTGAAGGCCATCCTCACCGCCGGCGCCTTCCAGATGACCGGCACCGGTGCCGGCCCGAATCCGGGCCAGGCGCAGGGCTTCGGCCGCATCCTGCTGGAGGACTCGCTGTACTTCGGCGGCGACGCCAGCCACCTGTTCCTGCACGACGAGGACAGCGGCGTGGGCACCGGCGATGTCCAGACCCACAGCCTGACAGTGTCCGCCGGAACCCCGCTCACCGTCGTCCTGACCTGGTCGGACGCGGCGGCCGCCATCAATGCCAGTCCCGCCACCGTGAACGCGCTGCGGCTCGAAGTGCAGGCACCCAACGGCGATGTGTGGACCCAGAAGCTGCCGGCCGGCTACAGCGTCAACGACGCCAATCCGACCCAGAGCACGACCACCTCGAACTACGACAACCTCAACAACCTGCATCGCATCCGCCTGGCGACGCCGGAGGCCGGCACCTACCAGATCCGCGTGCGCGGCATCGCCGTGCCGCAGGGGCCGCAGACCTATGCGCTGGCGGCGGTGGGCGGCTTCACCATCAGCATGGATCCGACCTTCAACCTGTCGGCAACGCCGGGCGAGGTGGCGTTCTGCGCCGGCTCCACGGCGCAGTTCGATGTCGGCGTGCGCAGCCGCTACGGTTTCACCGATCCGGTGGCACTGAGCCACAGCGGGCTGCCCGGCGCGGCCACCGGCAGCTTCAGCCTCACGCCGGTCACGCCGGCTGATCCCGCAGCCACCAGCCAGCTCACGGTGGCCAATACCGCCGGGCTCGCGCGCGGCACCTATGCGTTCCAGATCCTGGGCAACAGCAGCGGCACCATGCCGCTGTCGCAGGCCATCTCGGCCACGCTCAAGGTGTCGAGCGGCGTGCCGCTGCAGCCGGGCCTGACGGCACCTGCGGATGCGGCCGCCGACGTGCCGCGCACGCCCACCTTCACCTGGGCGGCGGATGTCGCGGCCGAGAGCTACACGATCGAGGTCGCCACCGACGCCGCGTTCACCACCATCGTGGCGAGCGGCACGGTCGACACCAACACCTGGGTGCCGGCCGCGCCGCTGGCCCCGGCGACCCTGCACTACTGGCGGGTGAAGGCCAACAGCCCCTGCGGCGACAGCGGGTATTCGGCCACCTTCAGCTTCACCACCGGCGTGACCTTCCCCGAGCCGTACTGCACGGTGACCTTCCCGAGTGCCGTGGAGCCGATCACCAAGGTCATCTTCACCGGCATCAACAACCCGAGCTCGGCCGTGGTCAACGGCAGTCCGGCGCTGGAAGACTTCCTTGGCGTCAGCGGCGGCCTGGTGCAGGCCAGCCAGAGCTACCAGATCGCGGTGGAAGGCAACACGGCGGGCAGTTTCACCACCCACGTGAACGCGTTCTTCGACTGGAACCGCAATGGCACCTTCGATGCGGGCGAGTCCTACACCATCGGCACGATCACCAATTCCACCGGCACCGACGGCAAGCAGGCCATCGCACCCATCGCGGTGCCCGCCTCCGCAACGCCCGGGCCGGTGCGGATGCGCGTCATGAAGAAGTACAACGCCGCCGGAACGGCCTGCAACAATTCAGGCTACGGGCAGGCCGAGGACTACACCGTGATGGTGCAGGGCGGCGGTCCGACCTACACCATCGGTGGCACGGTGGGCGGTACCAGCGGCGCGGGACTGGCGCTCAAGCTCAACGGCGGCGCGGACTTCGCCATCGCCGGCGACGGTGCCTACACCTTCCCGGGCGGCCTCGCGAGCGGCACCGCCTATGCGGTGACGGTGAGCGCTGCGCCCGCCGGTCAAAGCTGCGCCGTGGCCAACGGCAGCGGCACGGTGGCCAGCGCCAACGTGACCAATGTCGATGTGACCTGCGTGACCGTTCCGACCTACACCATCGGCGGCACGGTAAGCGGCACCAGCGGCGCGGGCCTGGCGCTCAAGCTCAACGGCGGCGCGGACTTCGCCATCGCCGGCGACGGGGCCTACACCTTCCCGGGCGGCCTGCCGAGCGGCACCGCCTATGCGGTGACGGTGAGCGCGTCTCCGGTCGGCCAGACCTGCTCGGTGGCCAACGGCAGCGGCACGGTGGCCGGTGCCAACGTGACCAATGTCGATGTGACCTGTGCGGACATCCCGCCGCAGTCCTATCCGGTGGGCGGGCAGGTGAGCGGGCTGACGGTGCCGGGATTGGTGCTGGCGCTCAACAACGGCACCACCCGGACGATCGTCGCCAACGGCACCTATGCCTTCGTTCCCGGCGTTCCAACCGGATTCGCCTACGAGGTCACGATCCAGTCCCAGCCGTCGGGCGTGGCCTGCACCGTGTCCAACGGCAGCGGCACGATGGCCTATGCGGCGGTCACCAACGTCGACGTGAGCTGCGCCGCGCAGGGTCCGGCGATCTTCGCGGACGGGTTTGAAGCCACGCCGTGAGGATCACATCGGGGCGGCGGAGCCTTCGCCGCCCCGATGATCGCCCCCGGAGTGCGCCCGTTCGAGCGTATTCCGATGCAGTCTGTGCACCGCGTCACACCAACCGCTGCGGCGCAGCATTCCTTGTCGGAATCGCTCTGGCAGACTGTGGCGCATGGTGGCCATTCCTTCCGATGTTTCCTTTGTCCGGCCGGCGCGGATTTCCGCGCCGGCGCTGCGTCAGGCGCTCGCCGCCGGCATGCACCAGGTGGTCTCGCGGCGCGAGCACCTCAACAGGATCAACGTGTTTCCGGTGCCCGACGGCGATACCGGGAGCAACCTTGCGTTCACCGTCGGCTCGGTCCTCGCGGGAAGCCTCAGCCAGCGAGCGACTTCGGCCGGAGCGCTGCTGCGCGCGGTGGCCGAAGACGCCATCGAAGGCGCGCGCGGCAATTCCGGCGCGATCCTCGCGCAATTTTTCTGCGGTGCCAGCCAGACCGTGGGCGATGCCCCGCTGTTGACGCGCGAAGTCATCGCAGAGGCGGTGGACGCCGGCTCGCGACAGGCGCGCGGCGCGCTGTCGCAGCCGCGCGAGGGCACGATCCTGAGCGTGATCCAGGCCTTCGCCGACGCGCTGCGTGTGCCGCACGCGGATTTCGGCCACTGGTTCGGCAGCGCGGTGGCGCGCGCACGGGACGCGCTGGCCGATACGCCGCGGCAGCTTGCGGTGCTGCGCCAGGCCGGCGTGGTGGATGCCGGCGCTCAGGGATTCGTGGACTTCATCGAAGGCATTCACGGCTATTTCCTCACCCGCCGGCTGCAGGTGGTGCCGGCGCAGGGCACCGGCGAATCCGTGGATTCGGCGGCGCTGCACTGGCACGAGGAAGCCGACGCCTCGCGGCCCTGGTGCAGTGAATGCCTGGTTGCGGCCGACGCGATCGACCAGGCCGGGCTGCGCGCCGCGCTGGACGCGCTCGGGGCCGACAGCGTGGTGGTGGCGGGCACCGCGCAGCGGCTGCGCGTGCATGCCCACGTGGCCGATCCGGCGCTGCTGTTCGAAGCGGTCGGGCGCTTCGGCGCGCTGAGCGCGCGCAAGGCCGAAAACATGTGCGCCCAGCACCGCGCCGCGCAGCGCGCCGGAGAGGTGACCGTCGTGACCGACTCGGCCTCCGACTTGCCGGCCGATCTTCTGGAAAGCCTGCCGCTGGAACTGGTGCCGGTGCGGGTGAGCTTCGGGACCGAGGACTTCCTCGATCGCGTGTCCATAAGCACCGCCGAGTTCCACCGGCGCCTGCGCCAGGCCGATATCCTGCCGCAAACCTCGCAGCCGCCGCCCGGCGATTTCCGCCGCCAGTTCGAGCTGTCCCTGTCGCATGCGCGCCACGTGGTCTATGTCGGGCTGTCGCGCCCGCTCAGCGGCACGCTGCAGTCGGCCGAAACCGCCGCCGCGCGCTGCGAGTCGGGGCAGGTGCGGGTGATCGACAGCCGGCAGGCGTCGTGCGCCCAGGCCCTGCTGGCCATCGCTGCCGCCGAATGTGCGGCCGGGGACGGCGACGTGGAGGCGGTCTGCGCCCGGGTGGATGCGCTGATCCCGCACACCTTCCTGTTTGCGGCGGCGCGCGACATCAGCCATGCGGTTCGCGGCGGGCGCATCCCGCGCTGGGTCGAGCCGGTGGCGCGATTCCTCGGCCTGACCGCGATCGCGCGCACGCGGCCGGACGGCAACCTGCGCGTGGCCGGCGCGCTGCTGGGATCGCGGCGCGTGCCGCAGCGTTTGGCCCGCTACATCGCGCGGCGGCTTCCCTCCGCTGCGGGCTGGCGAATCATGGTGGGCCACTGCGATGCGCGCGACGATGCGGCGCAGCTACTTGCAGCATTGCGTGAACTATTACCGACAAGTGATTGCTGGATAACGGAAACAGGGCCTGCCATCGGTGCCCATGCCGGGCCGGGAACGCTGGTGGTCGGGCTTCAGGCCGCGCTGCATCCACCAGCAGCCGGCCGCTGAATCCCGTGGCCGTTTCCGCGCCTGTACTCGGTGCCGGCCTGTTGCTGGCAGCGTATCTCCTGGGCTCGCTTTCGGGCAGCCTGATCCTCGGCCGGCTCATCGGCGTCGACATCCGCAAGAGCGGCAGCGGCAACGCCGGCGGCACCAATGCCCTGCGCACGCGCGGCTGGCGTTTCGCGCTGGGCGTGGTGGCCATCGACGTGGGCAAGGGCGTGCTGGCGGCGCTGCTGCCGCTGGCCGCGCCGCTCGAACCTGCGCTGGTCTGGCCGCTGCAGGCAGCCTGCGGCATGGCGGCTGCCGCGGGCCACGTCTGGCCGGTGTTCTTCGGGTTTCGCGGCGGCAAGGGCGCGGGAACCCTGGTCGGCGCGCTGGCGGTGGTCTGGCCGGTGGCGGCGGCTGGCGTGGTGGCTGTCTGGCTGCTGGTGCTGTTTTCGACCGGCTACGTCGGGCTGTCCACCGTGCTGGCGGCTGCCACACTGGTGCCGCTGGCGCTGCTGGGGCCGGAAATCGGACTTGCCGGGCGGCTGACGCTGGCGCTGATCGCGTCGGGCTTCATCGCGTTCACCCATCGGGACAACCTGCGCCGCCTGTGCGCCGGCACCGAGTACCGCTTCGAGAAGGCGCGGCTGTTCGCGCGGCGGCGGCGCGCGCAGCGCTGAGCCGGGGTCGCTATCCTTGGCGTATCAAGACAGCGGGACGCGGCCCGCCCTGGGAGATGACGCGGTGCAGGTGGCATACGAACCTGGAAATCTGATCGAAGCGCACCTGGTCAAGGGTCTGCTGGCCCAGGCCGGGATCGAATCCTGGGTGCGCGGCGAGCATCTGGTCGGCGCGATCGGCGAACTGCCCGCCATCGGCTTGCTCGCGGTGATGGTGGCCGACGAGGATGCCGAGCAGGCGCGCGGCGTGATCGAGGACTGGAACCACGCCACGCCGATCGACGATGCGCCCCAGGGTGCCGACGGAAGCTTCCTGGCGTGAACGCGATCCGCCGCGCCGCGCTTGGCCGCATCCGGGCGTGTTGGCACAATGCCCACCTGCTGCCCCACGGCTGAATCCATGTCTTATCTCGTCCTCGCCCGCAAATGGCGGCCCCGGCGCTTTTCCGAGCTGGTGGGCCAGGAGCACGTCGTGCGCGCGCTGTCCAACGCGCTGGAAACCGGTCGCGTTCACCACGCTTTCCTGTTCACCGGCACGCGCGGGGTGGGCAAGACCACGATCGCGCGCATCTTTGCCAAGAGCCTCAACTGCGCGCGCGGCGTGGGTGCCGAGCCCTGCGGCGAGTGCGAGGTGTGCGTGGCGGTGGACGAGGGCCGCTTCGTGGACCTGCTGGAGATCGACGCGGCCTCCAACACCGGTGTGGACGACGTGCGCGAGGTGATCGAGAACGCGCAGTACCTGCCCACCCGCGGCCGCTACAAGGTGTACCTCATCGACGAGGTGCACATGCTGTCGAAAAACGCCTTCAACGCGCTCCTGAAGACGCTGGAAGAACCGCCCGAGCACGTCAAGTTCCTGCTCGCCACCACCGACCCGCAGAAGCTCCTGCCCACGGTGCTCAGCCGCTGCCTGCAGTTCCACCTGCGCCGCCTCAGCGAAGAACAGATCGCAGGCCAGATACGCCACATCCTGACGGCCGAAGGCGTTGCGGCCGAAGAGGGTGCCATCGCCCAGCTTGCACACGCGGCCGACGGCAGCCTGCGCGATGGATTGTCCCTGCTGGATCAGGCGCTGGCCTTCACCGGCGGCGGGCTCACCGACGCCGCCGTGCGCGCCATGCTCGGCACCGTGGACCGCAGCCGGATCGCCGGCCTGCTCGACGCCCTGGCCGAGGCGGACGGTACGCGCCTGATGCAGGTCGCCGCCGACGTGGCGGGATTTTCTCCGGATTTCGGTGCCGTGCTCGATGCGCTTGCGCACGCGCTGCACCGCGTCCAGATTCGCCAGCTCGTGCCCGGCGTCGAGGCCGAAGCCGAAGGCGTGGATGTGGCCGCGCTGGCGGCGCGGCTTTCGCCGGAGATCGTGCAGCTCTGGTACCAGATGGCGGTCAACGGCCGCCGCGACATCGACTTTGCTCCCAGCCCGCAGGTCGGCTTCGAGATGAGCCTGCTGCGCATGCTCGCCTTCCAGCCGATGGGCGATGCGGAAGAGGGCGCGACACCCGCGCGGCCGTACGCGCCAGCGCAGGTTCCCGCCGCGCCTGCGCGCACCGCGCCGCGCGTGCAGGAAAGCCCGATACCCGCGCCTCCACCATCGCAAGCGGCCGCTCCGCCTCCTGCGCCCGCGGCAGCGGCCCCGTCGGTATCGCGGGCCGCCGCGGCGCAGCCGGTAACCGACAACGACAGCTGGCTGGCGGCGCTGCAGGCCTGCGGCATTTCCGGCCCCGCGCGCGAGCTGGGGGCCAACCTGCAGTTCGTAGGCGCGGACGATGGGCGCATTCGCGTGCACCTGCCGGCCAGCGTCGATTACCTGAAGTCGCCCGTCACCCTCGGCCAGCTCAGCGAAGCCCTGGGTCAGGTGCTCGGCACCGCACCGCGGCTGGAGTTCGTGGCCAAGGCGGGCAGCGCACCGGTGGAAACGCTGGCCGATCGCCGCCGCAGCCGGAACCATGCGCTCGAAGCCTCCGCGCGCGAGGAGTTTTCCGCCCATCCGCTGGTGCGCGACCTGGTGGGCGAGGGCGGCAAGGTCCGCGAGGAATCGATCCGCCCGCGTGCGCCGGGCGGCTGACCGGCTGCGCCCCCGCACGCCGGCCATCGCGACCGCGAGCGGCAGGGCCTTTCACCTTTCATCCCATAGGAGACGCGCAATGCGTGGACAACTCGGCAACCTGATGCAGCAGGCCCAGCGCATGCAGGAAAACCTGCAGAAGGCGCAGGAAGAACTGGCCCAGCTTGAAGTCACCGGTCAGTCCGGTGGCGGCATGGTGCAGGTCACCCTTACCGGCAAGATGGAAGCGCGCCGCGTACGCATCGACCAGAGCGCCGTCGGCGACGATGTCGAAATGCTCGAAGACCTGATCGCGGCGGCCATCAACGATGCCGTCAACAAGGTCAACGAGGAAAGCGGCAGGCGCATGGCCGGAGCCACGGCGGGTTTGCCGCTGCCGCCGGGCATGAAGATTCCCGGGCTGTTTTGAGCCTGCGGTCGCTTCGGTGAGCTCCTCCCGCCGGCTCGAAGAGCTGATCGAGGCGTTGCGCTGCCTGCCCGGCGTGGGCGCGCGCACCGCCCAGCGTATGGCTCATCACCTCCTGGAGCGCAACCGCGACGGCGGCCGTCGGCTGGCGCAGCGATTGGCCGAGGCCATGGACGGCATCGGCAACTGCGCGCGCTGCCGCAACTTCAGCGATACCGAGCTGTGCAGCGTGTGCACCAATGCCAGCCGCGATGCTTCGCTGCTGTGCGTGGTGGAGATGCCGGCCGACCAGGTGGCGATCGAACAGGCCACCGGCTACCGCGGCCGCTATTTCGTGCTGCAGGGCCGGCTGTCACCGCTCGACGGACTGGGTCCGCGCGAACTGGGTCTGGACCTGCTCACCGAGCGTCTGGCCGAAGGCGAGGTGCGCGAGCTGATCATCGCCACCAATCCCACCGTCGAAGGCGAGGCCACCGCCCACTATCTCGCCCAGCTCGCGCGCCAGCACGGCGTGCGCCCCAGCCGCCTTGCGCACGGCGTGCCGCTGGGTGGCGAGCTGGAATACATCGACCGCGGTACCCTGGCACACGCCTTCGGGGCGAGGCAGGATGCGGGTTGAGCCACAACCTTTCGGAGGACCCCATGACCCAACCCAACGACACCCTCTTCGGCAAGATCATCCGGCGCGAAATCCCGGCGAAAATCGTCTACGAAGACGAGCGCGTGCTGGGGTTCCACGACATCGATCCCAAAGCACCGACCCACATCCTGTTCATCCCCAAGCGCTACATTCCCACGCTCAACGACGCCACCCCCGACCAGGCCGAACTGCTGGGGCAGCTGATGCTCGCGGCCGCCGGTTACGCCCGCGAACACGGCTTTGCCGAAGAAGGCTACCGCGTGGTGATGAACTGCAACGCCTGGGGCGGCCAGACCGTCTACCACATCCACCTGCACCTCCTCGCCGGTCGCCAGATGGTGTGGCCACCGGGCTGATCGCGACGCTCGCGATTCGTGCCCGCAGACCGGATGCGCCGACGATCGCCTCAAACCCGCTCGCGCAGCTGCGCAAGCAGCTCCAGTGAACGGCGGCGTACGCGGTGGTCGTGGACGTGGCAGTTGACGATCAGCTCGTCGGCGCCGGTGCTTTGAATGAACGCCCGCAGCTGCGGCTCGACCTCGGCCGGTGAGCCGACGAAGCTGACCGACAGGGTTTTTTCCACGTGCGCGCGTTCGGCCGGCGACCAGAAGCTTTCCATGTCCGCCCGCGGCGGCGGCAGCTGGCCGGGCTGGTTGCGGATCAGCTGCACGAACTGCTGCTGCTGCGAGGTTGCCGCCAGCCGCGCCTCGTCGCCGTCGTCGGCCAGGATCACGTTTGCCGCGACCATCGCGCGGGACTTGTCCAGCCGCGCCGAAGCGCGGAACAGGCGGCGATAGGTGGAAAGCGCGGCATCCAGCTGCGCCGGCGCGAAATGCGAGGCGAAGGAGTAGGGCAGGCCCATCATCGCCGCCAGCTGTGCGCCATAGAGGCTCGAGCCCAAGATCCAGACCGCCACATCCAGGCCGGCACCCGGCACCGCCTGCACTGCCTGGCCCGGACGCGCCGGGGCGAAATAGCCGATCAACTCGTTGACATCATCGGGGAAACCGTCGACATCACCGGTCAGATTGCGGCGCAGGGCATGCGCGGTGCGCTGGTCGGTGCCCGGCGCGCGGCCAAGGCCGAGATCGATCCGGTCCGGATACAGCGAAGCCAGTGTGCCGAACTGTTCGGCGATCACCAGCGGCGCATGGTTGGGCAGCATCACGCCGCCGGCGCCGACCCGGATGCGCGAGGTGGCACCGGCGACATGGCCGATCAGCACCGAGGTCGCGGCGCTGGCGATGCCGGTCATGTTGTGGTGCTCGGCCAGCCAGTAGCGGTGGTAGCCCAGGCTCTCGGCCCACTGTGCCAGATCGCGGGTTTCCGCGAACGACTGCGCGGCGGTGCCGCCCTGGCGGATCGGCGCCAGGTCCAGGATCGAAAACGGAATCATGCTGTCCTCACAAGGGGTGCGTCTGGCGGCAGTTCAGGCGCCGGACGGCAGGAAATCGAATCGTGGAAACCAGCGCCGCGGCACGCGTGCGGGCCTGTGTTCTTGATCGGGTCCGGTACGGTGAATCTCAAGTCCGGCAGCGATGCGCGCCGGCGTTTGCGTGCCTCAACGCCCGGTCCAGGCCAGTACGGTGATTTCCTCGCGGTCGTGGTAGAGCTGGCGGGCGCGGGTTTGTACCGCGATGTCCGCCGCTTCGCAGCGCGCGTGGAAATCGCCGAGGTTGGCCTGTACTTCGGCCCAGCGCTTCTTCATCGGCAGCTTGAGGTTGAAGATGGCGTGGCGGCACCAGCCGTGGACGAACCAGTCGGCCATGCGCGCCGCGACACGACGGGGCTGCTCCACCATGTCGCAGACCATCCAGTCGAGCGGGCGCGGTGGTTGCCAGGTGAAGCCGTCGGCGCGCAGGTGTTCGACCAGGCCGGTGTCGAGCAGGGCCGGCTGGATCGGGCCGTTGTCGATCGCGATGACGCGCACATGGCGGCGCGCGAGGATGAAGCTCCAGCCGCCGGGTGCGGCACCGAGGTCGGCGGCGGTCATGCCGGGCTGCAACCAGCGCGCGCGCTCCTCGGCGCTCATCAGGGTTTCCAGCGCCTCCTCGAGCTTGGCGGCCGAGCGGCTCGGTGCGTCCTTCGGAACCCGCAGCCGTGCGATGCCCTGCGGCCACAGCCGTACGCCACGCGGTTCGGACAGGCCGAGCAGGACGTGGGTGCCGGAGAGGAAGCAGAGGTGCAGGCAAGGCAGGCGCGGATCGGACAATTCCGCCAGCCAGCCCTCGCGGCGCAGCGCCGGGCGCAGCGCGTTGCCGAAGCTGCGCGCGAGCCCCGCCAGCGGGCGCGCCGCGTCGGAATCGGGGTGTTCGACGATCAGATCGCCCAGCCGGGTGATTCCGGCCTCGCGCAGCGCGGCAAGCATCGGCGCGAGGCGATCCTCGCGCGGCAGGTCGGGCAGGTCGGCGATCACCCGCACGCGCTGGCGCGCGAAGATCAGGTCCCGGGGGCCGGGCAGGGCGTGGTCCGGTGCGGGATCGAAAAAGTGGAATCGGACCCAGCCTTCGCCACGCGTGGCCTGGGGATATCCGGCAAGTTCATGTCGGGCGGCCCAGTCGGCGATTTCGGCCGCGGCTTCGGGCTCGAAGCCGGGGCGGCAGAGGATCAGGATGCCCATGGATCAGTAGTGCGTGCCGCCGCCGCGCGCGTACTGCGCGAGCACCGCGCACGCGGCGTCGCGCGCGATGCCTTCACGCACGGTGATGCCGCGCTGCCGCAGCTCTCCGCGCCAGTCGGCCGGCAGCGGGCCTTCGTCGAACTCGGTCAGCTCCATCACGTCGGCGGCGCTGGCGGCGATCAGGAGGGTGTCGATGCCGGCCCAGAAGGTCGCGCCGTAGCACATGCAGCAGGGCTGTCCGGAGGCCGCCAGGGTGATGCCCGGATGACCGTCGTTGAGGCGCGCGCGGCCGGTGGCGGCCTGTGCGAGCAGGTAGGCCATCATCTCGGCGTGGGCGATGGAGCTGGATTCGGGCACGACGCGATTGACGCCGACCGACAACAGCCAGCCCTGCGCATCGAAGATCGCGGCGCCGAACGGGCCGCCGGTGCCGCGCTCGACGTTGAGCGCCGACAGCCGCACGGCCAGCGCCATGCGCGCCTCGTCGGTCGGGTAAAGGGCAGCCGCATCGACTTCGGCGTGAATCCAGTCGGGCAGGGCAAGGTGGGCGCTGGCGGTCAGCATGGCGTGGTTCCTGGGAGGTGCGGCGCGGGCATCAGAACACCGTGACGCGGTCTTTTTCCGCGCGCATCATCGAATCCTTGCCGACCTTGCAACTGAACGCCGTGGCGAAGGGCGTGAGGTTGGCGAGCGGGCCGTTGACGCGCCACTTCGCCGGGGCGTGCACGTCGATGCGCGAGAGCAGCTGCAGCTCCTCGTCGCGGTAGTTGCGACGCCACAGCCGCGCATGGGCGAGGTAGTAGCGCTGCGCCGCGCCGAGGGTGCCTTCGGCGGGCAGCGGGCCGAGCGCGTCGAGCGCGGCACGCGCGATCTCGACGCCGGCGAGGTCGGCGATGTTCTCGGGCAGGGTGAGGTGGCCGTTGACCTTGACCTGTCCCAGTACCGGATAGGCGTCGTACTGGGAGCGCAGCGGTTCGAAACGCGCGTTGAAGGCGTTGCTGTCCGCCTCCTGCCACCATGGCGCGATGCGGCCCTGGGCATCGAAGCGGCTGCCGATGGCGTCGAAGCCGCGCATCAGTTCGTGCGCCACGATGCTGCCCAGGCCACCGTAGTTGATCGCGGCATCGCCGCCGGCCTGGAAGATCGGCGGCTGCATCAGGCCGGCCGGTACCACCAGCTGGTTGCGCGCCGGATCGTAGAACACGTTGACCGCCTGCGCCGGCTGCGGCCACTGCCATTCCTCGCGCACCTTGTCGGCTGCGGCCATGTGGTGGCGATGCAGCCAGGCGGCGATCGCCAGCACGTTGCCGGCATAGGATTTGGTGTCGAGCTTGAGCCCCTCGTAGCCGAACTCCGCCTCGGGGCCGCCGAGTTTGACGTCGACCGAGTCGATCTTCTCCAGCGCCGCCGCGCGTGCCTGGGTGCCCAGCCAGCTCGCGTCCTCGAGCTGGCCGCGCAGGGTGAGGCGGATGTTCTCGACCAGCGCTTCCGCCGCCTCGCGCGAAGCCGGCGGAAAGTGCGTGCGCAGGTAGCTTTGACCCAGCGCCGGACCCATCAGCGTGTCGACCGTTCCCAGCACGCGCCTCCAGCGCGGCATTGGCTCCTGCGAGCCGCGCAGGGTGCGCAGGTACATGGCGTCGTGCGCGTCGAGGTAGCCGCGCGAGAGATAGGGCGCGAGCGCGTGCGCCGCATGGAATCGCAGGTAGGCACGCCATTGCGCCGGCGAGAGGCCGCTGACCAGGGCGTTGGCCTCGCGGAAGAAGGCGCTGTGCGCCAGCGAGATCGTGGCGTCCTTCGCCAGGCCCTGGGTTCTGATGAACTTCGACCAGGCCAGCGCCGGGTAGGACTTGTCCAGCTCGCGGATCGCCACGACGCGGTAGGAAATCACCGGATCGCGCAGCTGCAGGAGCGTCAGCGAGGCTGCCGCGAGGCGCTTTTCGATGGCGAGCACGGCTTCGGCATCGGCGGCCGGCGCGGGACTGCCGCTGAGCGTCAGAAGCCGCTCGACGTAGCCCAGATAGGCGGTCAGCAGCAGGCGCGTGTCGGCATCTTCGCGCAGGTAGTAGTCGCGGTCCGCCAGTCCCAGCCCGCCCTGATTGGCGTAGGCGATGCGCTTGGCCGGATTCCTCAGGTCATCGTTGACACCGAAGTCGAACAGCACCGGAATGCCGCGCGCGTGCAGTTCGGCGATCACCGGCGCGACGTCGCGGGTCTTGGCGATCCTGTCGATGCGCGCCAGCAGCGGCTGCAGCGGCGCGGCACCCGCGGCTTCCACCGCGGCCTCGTCCATGCCGCTGGCGTACAGATCGCCGAGCAGGCGTTCGACGTGGTCGCTGCTGGTGGCCGCCTGTTCCAGCAGGGTGCGCTGCTGCTGCAGGCCCTGCAATCCGACCTCCTCGAAGGTGCCCCAGCTCGCGAAGCCAGCGGGCACCGGGTTGTCGCGCAGCCAGCCGCCGTTGGCGTGCTGGTAGAAGTCGGCGCAGGCGGGCGTGGCGGTATCGAAGGCGCGCGGGTCGAGCATGGCATCGGCCCGCGCGCCCGGCGGCAGCGCCAGAGCGAGAAGCAGGGCCAGCGAGGTCAGCGTCGAGGATCGGGTCATGGCGGGAGATTCAGGTGAGAAGCGGGACAGGCGATGAGTCGCGGCCGTGCATCGGGAGCCGCGATGATCAGCCGGCGAAGGTTGCCAGCCCAAGGCTGCGCGGTGCGATCGAATGCGGCTGCAGCGTGACGAAGCGCGGTGCGGCGCGGTCGGTCCCGGCCAGAAGCTGCACGCAGGCCCGGGCGTAGGCCGAAGGATCGGGCAGGGTGGAGGCGTCCTCGGCGAAAAACGCGCGCGCTCGCAGCGCGCTGCGCATCGGGCCGGGTTCCACGCCGTGCACGCGGATTGGCGAGTTCTCCAGCTCATCGGCCAGGATCGAGACCAGACCGCGCAGCGCGTGTTTTGCCACGCCGTACGGGCCCCAGAAGGCGCGTGCGGTGCGCTGCGCATCGTCCAGCGCGAACAGGACGCAGGCATCCTCGCGCTCGCGCAGGAGCGGCAGGCAGGCGCGGGTGAGGAGAAAGGGCGCGGTGAGGTTGACATGCAGGCCGGTGAACCAGTCTTCCAGCGGCAGGTTCTGAAGCGAGGACAAGCCCTTGAGTTCGGCCGCGCAGTGCACGATGCCATCCAGCCGACCGTACTCGTCGGCGATGGCGCGCGCCAGGACGTCGTAGTCCTCGGGTGTCGCACCGGACAGATCCATTGGGTAGATCGAAGGCGTGCGGCAGCCTGCCGCCTCCAGTTCATCATGCAGACGGGTGAGTCTGGGCACGCGCCGGCCCAGCAGCACCACGTCAGCCCCGGCTGCGGCGCTGGCGCGCGCCACCGCCTCGCCGAGGCCGCCGTTGGCACCCGTGATCAGGATGGTGCGGTTGGCCAGCGGCCGTGATGCGGCGCTGTCATTTGCCGCCATCACGCCTCCTTCACCGCTTCGGCCACCATCTGCTGAAGCTCACCCTGCTGGTGCAGTTCCACCGTGATGTCGCTGCCGCCGATCAGCTCCCCGCCGATGAACAGCTGCGGGAAGGTGGGCCAGTTGGAGTGACGCGGCAGCTGCGCGCGGATCTCGGGGTCGGCGAGGATGTTGACCGCGTGGAAGGGCCTTCCGCAGGTCTCCAGCGCGCGTACGGCGCGCTCGGAACAGCCGCACATCGGGTATTCCGGGGTGCCCTTCATGAACAGCACGACCGGATGGGCGGCGAGCTGCGCGCGGATGCGTTGGGTGGCGCTCATCGTGCTCCAATGAGTTTCCGAAAGGAATGGGGAGATGCCGGCAATGGGCCGGACATGGAGTGGGCTAGAATTGTAGCCGTTGTCGCCGCACCCCGTGCGCGCGTTCCGTCCACCCGAACCCAAGGAGAGCCACCATGGCCATCGAACTTCCCCCGTTGCCGTATGCGCGCGAGGCGCTGGAGCCGCACATTTCCGCCGAGACGATCGACTTCCACTACGGCAAGCACCATCAGGCCTACGTCACCAACCTGAACAACCAGATCAAGGGCACCGAGCTGGAAGACGCCAGTCTGGAAGCCATCGTGCGCAAGGCGCAGGGCGGCATGTTCAACAACGCCGCCCAGGTCTGGAACCACAACTTTTACTGGCAGTGCCTTTCGCCCAACGGCGGCGGCGCGCCCAACGGCAAGCTGGGTGAGGCCATCGCCAAGGCCTTCGGCTCGTTCGATGCGTTCAGGGAAGAATTCACCAAGCTGTCGATCGGTACCTTCGGTTCAGGCTGGGGCTGGCTGGTGCAGCGTCCCGACGGCTCGCTCGGCCTGGTCAGCACCTCCAACGCCGGTACCCCGATCACCGGCGACGACACCCCGCTCCTGACCTGCGACGTATGGGAGCACGCCTACTACATCGACTACCGCAACGCCCGCCCCAAGTACCTGGAGCACTTCTGGAACCTGGTGAACTGGGAGTTCGTGGCCGGTCGCCTGAAGTAATCCGCGTACGCCGCCGGGCCCCGCGCGCGGGGCCCGGCCCGCCGCGCGGCGTTGCGGTGGGCCGGCCGGTTCGGCGGCATCGCCTTCGGCGCGCGCCAGCATGCGATCGGTGCCGCTGTCGGCGTCCAGCCGCCTGGCGGCCACCAGCACCAGACGCACGAGCGCGCCGAAGGCGATGGAGCGGGTCACCCGCTCGGCCACGCCCGCGCCTGGTCCAGTACCGCGTCGGTCGCCTGCGCGATCAGCGCGTGGGAAATCTCCACCCCGTACAAGTCCACCAGCGCGGTCTCGATGCCGCGCGTGGTCATGCCGCGGGCGTACAGCGCCAGAATCTTCTCCTCCATCCCGGCCAACCGCACTTGCCGCTTCTTCACCAACTGCGGCTCGAAGCTGCCGTCGCGGTCGCGTGGCGTCTCGACCTGCAGCTCGCCCAGCGTGCTGCGCACCGTCTTGCGGCTCTTGCCGTTGCGCGCATTGCCGCTGCTGCGACCGTGCGGCGCATGGCCCACATGCGCCTGCATCTCCGCTTCCAGCGAGCGGTTGATCATATGCTGCAACAT
>JACDJA010000753.1_pt1 | contig 33423 bp, 39 predicted proteins | sample 7449241 | NCBI WGS metagenome assembly JACDJA01 (sample SAMN14253289, study PRJNA609438) | sludge metagenome | isolation source: initial anaerobic sludge | collected 2018-12-20 | reverse complement strand
TCGAACGGCATCGATTTGAAAAAGCCCCATAGCAGCCACACCGCCAGCGGCAGCGAAATCGCCAGGTGAGCGATTAGCAGGCCCCACAAGCTGTCGGCTAAACCAGCTATACGGAATAGGGCTGACATCGGAATGACCAGCATCAACGGCGGAAACATGTAAGCGAATAGCATCGACGCAACCAGCGTCGTCTTTCCGCGAAAACGCAGCCTCGTCGCGCCATAGGCAATAAATGACGACAGCGTCGTCGCCACGACGATCGTGGCCATAGCCATCAGGACACTGTTGAGAAAATTCGCCGGATAGTTCGTAAGCTGCAAGAGCGATTTGTATGAACTCAGGTCCGGCGGCCAAAACACCAGTGACGTGTCAAGGAACAGTTTCTCGGGCGGCCGCAGACTAGAGAGGATCATCCAATAGATCGGGAAGAACGAATAGATGCAGATCAGGATAACCGCGACATACAAGCCCACGCGCGCGGCGATTTCCTTCATTGACTTACCTTGATCCTTCTTTCTCTGATTGCTTGAGGCCAACGACGAGACACTTGGAATAGCTTTCCCTGCGCCACTTACGCCACGTGACGTCCGCTCCGCCGGTGAACCAACGACGACAGCAGCAGCAGCGCGGCTTTGATTTTGAACCGGCATCGTCATCGCCCCTGTTTCGCTTCGTCAATCGGAAAGAATCGGAGATAAATCAGGATAATGCACGCCAACATCAAGAACGAGACGGTAGCGACGGCGGCCCCACCTCCCAAGTCGAACTCGAGAAATGCTTTCCGGTAAGCCAACGTCGGAAGCGTCTCGGTTTCATTCAACGGTCCACCCTTCGTCAGCAGCCAGATCACGTCGAATTTGTTAAACATCCAGATCCCTCTCAGGAGGATGACAACGATCAACACGGACCTCAATCCCGGCAGCGTGATATGCCAGAACTGTTTCAAAACGCCGGCACCATCAACGCGAGCTGCTTCGTATAGCTGGGACGGAATCGATTGAAGGCCGGCAAGAACACAGGTCACAACGAACGGCGTCCAGATCCACACGCTGACCAGGACAATAGTCGCCTTCGCATTTGTTGCATCACCTCCCCAGTCGAACATTCCATATCCAAACGACGCAAAGATGCTTTTGAGAAGGCCGTAGTTTGGGTCGAGAATCCATTGCGTGATGAGGCAGGCGACGACCGTCGGAAGGAAGTACGGTACGATCGACAATGCTCGCACAACAGTCTGCCCCACGAACTGCCTGTTGAGAACAAGCGCAATGCTTATACCGAGGACGACTTGTAGCACGATCGCCGAAATGGCGATCGTGATCCCGTTCAACAGAGAGCCCCAGAACAGCGGCTCGCTAAGCACTTTCAGATAGTTGCCGAGTCCTACCCATCGCGGCTGGTCGATGAATGATGACGCCGTGTAGAACGAGAGCTTAATCGAATAGAGGAGAGGCCCGCCAACAATAGCACCGAGCACCAATACACTTCCTATGAACAAACCGATAATTCGCCAGTCCTGTCGCATGACGTGGCCTCTCCTGTCGCCAGTTCCGATGCTCAGCTGATTTTTCGGATTCGATCGGCAGCGGCCTTTACGCAATCACTCGACGACATATTCCTGAGAACCCGATTTTGCAGCATCTCCGGCATAATGTTCGCATCGAAAAGCTTGCACGGCCGCAGATCGATCGACGGACCCGTCATATCCACTGAGTTAAGAACCGTTTTGCTGCCTTCATCAATGAATGACTTCATCTGCTCCATCGTCGCCCAATGCTTTTGAATCATCGGATGATTTTTCCACCGAGGATCGTCGTAAATGTCCAACCGCGCCGGTTGGAAGTTCATCCAGGCGGAGTGCAGCCAATCGATATAGTGCTCGTCAATAAACCATTTTAGAAACTTATAGGCCGCCTCGGTTTGCTTAGTCTTGTAAAGAATGAAGCCATCGAAGGCGAAGGACAGTGCATCCTGCTTACCTGTGCTGTCCGGGGAAGCGAAGATACCATATTTGTTCGCAAGGTCTGGATTGCGAGCTTCGAGCGCCTCGACCACCCGGCCCGAATAAACGGTATGTGCAACCTTCCCCGTCGCAAAAAGGCTCATCAGCTCAGCATAACTGACCGTATTCATGCCAGCCGGCATCGTTTTATAAAGGTCGGCATATAGATCGAGAAAGCGGCCGGTCGGACCGGCATTCTCCGGTGCATCGAGAACCACGTTCCACTTGTCGTCATAGAATTTCGGCGCTTCTGCAAACAGGTTGCCAAAGCTCGCCCAATTGGTGGCACTGTCGCTCGCCAGTGGAATGACGCAGCCGCCCCGCTCGATGTTGCCATCTTTCGTGACAGTCAGCGCTCGGCAATTCTCAAGGAACTCGGCCCATGTCTTGGGAACCTTCAAGCCTTTTTCCTGATACAGATCCTTTCGGTAGAAAACCGTCACCAAATTGTAGTCATAGGGATAGAACCAGTTCTCTCCCTTGTATGACCAAGTCCCCTGCTTGCCCCACGAGTATTTTTTGACGAGATCCGTCAACGGCACAATTTGGTCGGCCATCGCGTATTGCAAAATGTGAGCAATATATCCGGCCGTCGCAATATCGTACGGAGTGCCAGCATTGATGGCCGCCATCGACTTTGCAAAACCGCTACTAATCGGCGTAGAGTCGACGACGATTTTTACGCCGAACTTGCTCTGGTATTCATTGCACGCATTGCGCAGAACCGTTTGGCTCGCAGCGGTCGTTTCAGCGTTTAGAAAGCGAAGCGTTATGCCGGACTGTGCATTGACATAGGGCGCGGAAAGTGAGCCAGCGATACCGGCCGCTGCGCCGGCCGTCGTTTTGAGAAAGCGCCGTCGGTCAATACCGCTCCCATTACCCTCGGAGCCCGACACGCTTAAGCTGAGCCTGTCCATGAAGTTCTCTCCCATTGCCATTTTCGGTGGTTGCTGACGTCTGCTTCAATGTTTTGCCGCTCTTGCGCGAGAAGAGGTGCAACGTCTGTTGAGGAAAAGTCACCGAGATCCGGTCGTCCGCTTTCAGTGCGTCGTCGCGCGCAAAAACCGCACGGAACTTGTTGCCGTGGATCGTGCCCAGCACATAGGTCTGCGCGCCAATCTGCTCGACCAATCCGACCACCATTTCAACTGACGCGGGTGTTTCGCCACGCTCGATGTGCTCGGGCCTGATGCCAAGCGTGACATCTTTTTCCGTCTCCAAGAATGCCTGGGCAGGCAACTCAACGTTCAAGTTACCGGAACGCATTGCGAGTACATCTCCCTCGCGCGCCAATTCACCATCAATCAAATTCATCTCCGGCGATCCAATAAAGGCCGCCACGAAGGCGTTCGCGGGCCGGTCATAGAGATCGAGGGGCCTTCCGGCTTGCTGGATAAATCCGTCCCGCATGATCACAATCCGATCGCCCAGCGTCATGGCTTCGACCTGTGGTTTGCCCCCTGAAAAGTGGTCCTCCCTGAAGTAGGCTATTGAGCCGTAGGAGGACGTTGGAATGCCCCAGAAGAAGCACAAACCCGAAGAGATCGTGGCGAAGCTGCGCCAAGTCGATGTTCTGTTGTCGCAAGGTCGTTCTGTCGGAGAAGCGGTCCGTTTGATCGGCGTGACGCAGTTTACGTATTACCGGTGGCGCAAGGAGTTCGGTGGCCTGAAGGGTGACCAGGTGAAGCGGCTGAAGGAGCTCGAGAAAGAGAATGACCGGCTGCGCAAGGCGGTCTCGGACCTGACACTCGAGAAGCTGATCCTGAAAGAGGCTGCTTCGGGAAACTTCTGAGCCCCGCTCGCCGTCGCCGTTGCGTCGATCGTGTCATGGCGAAGTTCTCTGTCTCGGAGCGGTTTGCCTGCAAGGTTCTCGGCCAGCATCGTTCGACCCAGCGCAAAAAGCCGCAAGGCCGGCCCGATGAAGAGGCGTTGACCTCCGACATCATCCGGCTCGCTTCCCGCTATGGCCGTTATGGCTATCGCAGGATCACGGCGATGCTGCGGTCTGAAGGCTGGACGGTGAACGCCAAGCGTGTCGAACGGATCTGGCGGCGGGAGGGGCTGAAGGTTCCCCAGAAGCAACCGAAGAAGGGGCGGCTCTGGTTGAATGACGGATCGTGCATCCGGCTTCGACCCGAGCATCCAAACCATGTCTGGTCCTATGACTTCGTCGAGGGTCGGACCCACGATGGCAGGAGATTCCGCATGCTCAACATCATCGACGAGTTCACCAGGGAATGCCTTGCAATCCGCATCGATCGCAAGCTCAACTCGACCGACGTCATCGACGCCCTGTCGGACCTGTTCATCCTGCGTGGTGTGCCCGGCCATGTCCGTTCCGACAACGGCCCGGAGTTCATCGCCAAGGCTGTACGGGAGTGGATCGTAGCCGTCGGCGCAAAGACAGCGTTCATCGAACCTGGAAGCCCTTGGGAGAACGGCTACTGCGAGAGCTTCAACTCGAAGCTCCGCGACGAACTGCTCGACGGTGAGATCTTCTACAGCCTCGCCGAGGCCAAGATCATCATCGAAGCCTGGCGGCGGTACTACAACACCGAGAGGCCACACTCGTCGCTTGGATACAAGCCACCGGCACCCGAGGCCATCATCTGGCCTGCGCCAGCAAGCGGAGCAGCACCGTCATCTGCCCAGGCAATAGCCCCAAGGCCGATCATGAACTAAGATTGAAACCGGACCACCCTATGGGGTCAGGCCAAGAGCGTAGTTCTGAAACACCATCGCAATGTTGCGATCTTTTGGTGGAAGCGCGGTGACGTCCTTTCCGCCGATCAGAATCTTGCCCGAGGTAACGTCATCGAGCCCCGCCAGCATGCGCAGCGTCGTGGACTTGCCGCAACCTGACGGTCCGACGAAAACGACCAACTCGCCATCGGCGATGTCCAGAGAAAAGTCCTGGACCGCCCACGGCCCTCGATCTCCACCAAAGGATTTCGCGACATTCTGGAGAGTTACTCGAGCCATTCGGCAGGACCCCGCTTCACGTTCTTCCCGGTTTCATTTTTTAATTGGATAAACCAATTTGGTATGACCGTAAGTTGTTCATGGTGAGATGTCAAGCTTCGCCACATTGAGACAACGTTCCTAGCGCCGCGTCTCCAGCGCGACAAAGCACCGACCACCTCCATCATTCATCGTCCCAGTGTGGTTTGACCATTTTGGTGTGTCCAATTACACTGACGCAAGCCGCGCGGGTCGTGTGGCTATTCGACGCGCAAATGTCAGGGAAGTGTGATGGCTGGACCGTTGGTGGGTTACCGAGTGCTCGATCTTTCAAGAATTCTCGCTGGGCCCTGGCTGGGACAGTTGCTGTCCGATCTCGGAGCTGAGGTCTGGAAGATCGAACGTCCAGGAACGGGCGACGATACGCGGCAATGGGGCCCACCCTTTCTGCGGAAAGACGGCGGAGTCGACACGACCGAAAGCGCGTATTTCCTGAGTGCTAATCGCGGCAAGCATTCGATATGCGTCGATATATCGACTGAGGAGGGGAGCGCCATTGTTCGCGCGCTTGCCCAGCAGGCTGATCTCGTGATCGAGAACTACAAGGTTGGCGACATGGCGCGTTACGGCCTTGACTACGAGTCACTCAAAAAACTGAAGCCTGACATTATCTACTGCTCGATCACCGGCTACGGCCAGACCGGCCCGATGAAAGATGTAGCAGGATACGATATGGCTATTCAGGCTATAGGCGGCCTGATGAGTATTACCGGAGAGAGTGACGACAGACCCGGCGGAGGCCCTCAGAAGGTCGGAGTTCCGATCGTCGATATTCTCACAGGTATGTATAGCGCGACGGGTGTCATCTCCGCGTTACTGCATCGCGAGCGTACCGGGGAAGGACAGCACATCGACATGGCACTGCTGGATGTCCAGGTCGCCGTTCTTGCCAACCAGAACTTGAACTTCCTCACAACCGGCGTGCCTCCCAAGCGATACGGCAACGCGCATCCAAATATCGTCCCCTATCAAGTCTTCAAGACAAGGGATGGCTCGTTCGTGCTCGCTGTCGGCAACGACCAGCAGTTCCGGAAATTCTGTGCTGCTGCTGGTCTGGCAGAATTGGCGACCGATGGTCGCTTCGTCACGAACACGGATCGGCTCAAAAATCGTGACCAACTTATACCCCTACTGGATGACCATCTGGTACGGGAGACGACCCAGTATTGGATTTCTATTCTGGAGCCCGTGGGGGTCCCTTGTGCGCCTATCAATCGACTGGATGAGGTGTTTGCTCACCCACAAGTGATCCATCGGGAGATGCAGATCAAGCTTCCCCACTCTGCCGGCACAACAGCCCCTCTCGTTGCAAACCCGATCAAGTTTTCCGGGACGAAGATAGAATATACAAAAAGCCCGCCACGACGAGGCGAAGATACGGCGTACATTCTCAAATCCGTACTGAAGTACGACTCGGCAGCAATTCAAAATCTAAATGAGCGGCAGATTATCGATATTGGAACCTCCTGAGCGCGGTTAGGGGCCCAGAGCCCATATCGCGCGTTGGACCATCGCCTTTTCTGGCTGGACAGCGGATTCGGGAGCTAGCAGCAGAACGAGGCATCCTGCGCTGAAAAGCAGGATTGCAATTCTCCAGGATGGAAACATGAGATGACCTCTCCATTGACGGCCAATCTCTGGTCACTATAAATGGTCCTACCAGATTGGTAGGATAGACTAGGGTTCGGAAGTGCCTTTTGCAAGTCTCAAACCGCAATCTGGACTTGGCGGTTTTGGTCGTTGCACGAACAAGCCGTTCGCCGGCTTTGACAAAAATAGGGGATGGAAATGAAGCTCTCGGGATATGATTATGTCATCGTCGGCGCAGGATCGGCAGGGTGCGTGCTTGCCGCACGATTGAGCGAAGATCCCAACGTGAAGGTGTTGCTGCTTGAGGCTGGATCTCCTGCTTCTTCAATCTTTGTTCATATGCCCGCAGGCATTCGCGTGCTCTATACGAGTCCAAAACACAACTGGCAGTTTTGGACTGAACCTCAATCCGGACTAAATAACCGCAAAATCTACATTCCCCGCGGCAAGGTTGTGGGAGGATCATCTGCCATCAACTCTATGATAGCGATCCGGGGAAACCCCGCAGATTACGATGCGTGGGCGGCGCAGGGCCTGCCGGAATGGGGATACGAAAGCCTTCGCCCCTATTTGAGGAAGATCGAGGACGCCAGCGGAGTTACGTCCCAGCACAATCAAGACAGAGGCTATTCTGGTCCTATCCGCTTGTCTTACGGCACCTTGCAACATCCAATCTCGAAAGCCTTCATTGAAAGCGCCAAGTCAGCCGGCCTGCCCGAGAACAACGGATTCAATGGCCCATCTCAGATCGGCGCGGGCTTCTACGAACTCACCATCGCGGATGGCAAACGCTCCGGAGCATTCAAGTTTCTCGATCAAGGAAAGGGGCGGAGCAATCTGACCATCATGGCCAACTGCCAGGTTCGGAGGCTGGCGTTGGAGGGTACGCGCGTTCGGGGCGTCGTGATTGAGAAAGGCGGACGTGAGGTAATCATCCCCGCGGAGCGCGAGGTATTGCTGACGTCCGGCGCGATCTGCTCACCACAATTGTTGATGCTGTCGGGAATTGGACCCGCCGAACATCTGCGATCGCTCGGCATCAAGCCCGTGATCGATTCCGCAGGCGTCGGCAGCAACTTGCAGGATCACCTCGATTGCGCAATCCGGCTGGAGGCATCCCAACCCATCACACTGACTCCGTATCTCGGATTAATCCGAGGTGGCTTAGCGGGCGCGCGATATATGTTCCGCGGCACGGGTCCCGCCACCTCCCAAGGCGTTGAAGCTGGAGCGTTCTGGGGTCCCGATAAACATTCGCAGTGGCCCGAGTGGCAGGCTCATCTCATCGTCGCGCTTCGAAATCCGCCGCCGGGCGAGCGTGTACCGCACGGCTTTGGCATTCGCGTTTGCCAGCTTCGTCCGAAAAGCCGCGGAACATTGCGACTGCGTTCGGCAAATCCGTTGGACATGCCCGCTATCGATCCACGCTTTCTGTCGGACGAGAGCGATTTCGTCAGCATGCAAGAGGGCGTTAGACAGATGTGCGATATTATCGATCAGCCTGCGCTCCAAAAGCTCATTAAGCGGAAGCTCGATCCCGATGCCTTTAAGAGCCCGGAGTCGCGCAAGAAGTGGATACGAGCACGCGCAGAAACGATCTACCACCCCGTCGGAACCTGCCGTATGGGCGAAGATCGCGACGCCGTCGTCGATGGCAAGCTGCGGGTTCGAGGCGTCGACAATCTACGCGTTATCGATGGCTCACTTATGCCGACCGTGATTAGCGGAAACACCAATCTGCCGATTATGGCTATGGCGGAGAAAGCTGCAGAGTTGATTGCGGGGAAGTGACCCAATGTTCTCTCCTCAATGGCAGGAACAGTCTGAAACCTTGCCTTTCATCACACAGGCTATCACTTGATTTCCCGTGATCCCGCTCGTCGTCGGCGGTCTGACGCGAAGGCGTCAGTAAATGGCAGCAAGCGCCGAAGTGCGCCCTCCCTAGACTGCCCGAGGTCCGATGACGGGTCCCGGGCTCCTTTTATGGATTTGATTACCCTTTTGGACGTCAGCCGCAATTGTCAACGACGTCCGTGCTGCTCTGATTGTTTGATAAGGAAGGTCTAACTGGGACAGCCGTGCCGGAGATCAGGTGCGGACGCCACCTAAGCCTAGTAAATCTCTGCCTCAATCGTCCCGCTCAGTTCAACGGTTTATCGGAGGAATTGCTGGCTACTCTGAAGGAGGAGCTTGCGCTGATCGCAGCCGATCCGTCGGTCCGCTGCGTGGTTCTGTCAGCCGCCGGCAAGGCGTTCTGCGCCGGGCACGATCTGCGACAAATGCGAGCCAACCCGCGTCTTGATTACTACAGGCAGCTTTTTGCGCGCTGCACCGACGCAATGCAGACGATTATCGCACTGCCAATTCCGGTCATTGCCCGTGTCCATGGCTTAGCCACCGCTGCCGGCTGCCAACTTGTAGCTAGTTGCGATTTGGCCGTAGCTCGGATGAGGCGCGCTTCGCTGTCTCTGGAATCAATGTCGGGTTGTTCTGTTCCACACCGGCGGTAGCCCTTTCGCGCAACGTGCCAACCAAGCGGGCATTCGAGATGCTTGTGACTGCACGATTCATTGATCCGGCGACCGCCGAGGAATGGGGCTTGATCAATCGCGCGGTTCCCGCTGCCGAACTTGACACCGCGATAGAGGATCTGGCGAAGGTGATCATCGCCAAAAGCCCCGCTGCGATTCGTCACGGAAAAGCGATGTTCTATGCTCAGCACGAGCGCACTCGCGCCGCAGCCTATGCGTTGGCGAGCGAGGTCATGGCGCAGAACATGATGGAGGAAGATGCAGGGGAAGGCATTGATGCCTTCCTCGATAAGCGTCTCTCTTCATCGAAAAGCTAAAGTGCTATAACTCCTGGATCGATGGCTGCAAGCGCGAAGTTCTCGTGATGCTCAGGCGATCCACGAAAGCTGTCAGAGTTGACGCCCAAGGCGACGACGGCGTGCCTTTCGGCCGCTCGCCTATCGTTCTTATTCGCTTTACAACAGAATTGTCCGCGAACTGCTTGAGACCCGCGATAACCCGCGCGTATCTGCGAAACAAGCGGTCGGCACTATCATTGCTGCAATTCACGGCATCGTCACCTTTCCAAAGCATACGCGCACGATGGATTGGATTGATACGCTCGTCATAGCGGAACATGCCATAGATGCTTTACTGCATTCCTGGCGCACAGGGGAGCACGTCCCTTAGTTCAGACGAGTTTCTACCGCACGTTCGAAAAGCACGGCGTTAGGAAGGAAGCTCACATTAACCGCATATGCGCTGGCTAACCTACGCAGTTGGCATAGAAACAAGTTACTCACCGGCAGTCTTCTGGCACTTCTTGCCTGAGCCGTGGCCCGTTTGCGAGCCGCCGGCCGAGTGCCTCTAGGAATCTATCATAACGCTCGCCGCCCTTGGCACGCGCCGACGCCTGCGCGACTTCCGGCAAAGACGCGGTCGATGTCAGCCAGGCGCGAATGAAAATGGCGAAGGCTTCGTTGGCGATGCCAATGTCGCGCTCCAGACGCTGAATGTTGCGATCAATCCGATCGAGACGCTTGGCCAAGGCGGCCTCCCGGCGCTCATCAGCGTCGGGTGACAGGAATGAGGCGATGGCAGCTTCGGCGATCATCGAGCGCGACTGCTCGCGGCGACCCGCGTGGTCGGCCAAGCGATGCGAGAGGTTCGGATCGAGATAGATCGATAGCCGCTTCTTCCTCCCGGACGGTGGCGCGATGTCGGACTGCTGCGTCATGACTTACAACTCCATGCCGTCGCCGGGGTCCAGAGCAATCCGCCGCGCTATCAACCGCATGTCGCGTGCCAGCGCACGATTGGCGACAACCTCGCGCTCCGACTCGTCGGCATCGGGATCGAACTCGTTGGTGGCGGTCGCCATCGGTTCCGGTGCGATATCCTTATGCCGCTCGAGCCCAGGTTCGCGGCGGAGACCGGCATTTGCAGGATCGTCGTCCGGCTTGGCCGCGCCATTTGGTACGGTCGCAGCTTCCGGTGTGACGATGCTCTTGCTCGTTGGCACGGCGACGGGCTTCAACGCAGACCAGTCGTTGCGTTTCGGGGCGAAGCCCGCTTTTGGGTCTTTTGGAACAGGCAGCAGCCGATCCTTGAACCTCCGATCATCATAATACCGTGCCTTCTTGGCGCGGACCGGCGGAACGCCCGCGACCATGACGATCTCGTCGTCGGGCGGAAGTTGCATCACTTCCCCGGCCGTGAGCAGCGGCCGCGCCGTCTCGGAGCGGGAGATCATCAGATGGCCAAGCCAGGGCGCGAGACGGTGGCCGGCATAGTTCTGCATGGCGCGCATCTCGGTCGCGGTGCCGAGCGCATCGCTGACTCTTTTCGCCGTCCTCTCGTCATTGGTCGCAAAGCTGACCCTGACGTGGCAATTGTCCAGGATGGAATTGTTCTGGCCGTAGGCTTTCTCGATCTGGTTCAAGGACTGAGCAATGAGAAATGCCTTGATCTGATAGCCGGCCATGAAAGCAAGCGCGCTCTCGAAGAAGTCGAGTCGGCCGAGCGCCGGAAACTCGTCGAGCATCAGCAACAGCCGATGTCTCCGGCCCTTCGCGTGCAAGTCCTCGGTCAGCCGGCGACCGATCTGATTGAGCACGAGACGCACAAGCGGCTTCGTCCTGCTGATGTCGGAAGGTGGCACCACGAGATAGAGCGTCGTGGGTTTCTCACCAGACACGAGATCCGCGATCCGCCAATCGCAGCGGGCAGTGACGGCCGCGACGACGGGATCGCGATACAGGCCGAGGAATGACATGGCAGTTGAGAGCACGCCCGACCTTTCGTTATCGGACTTGTTGAGCAACTCGCGCGCCGCGCTGGCGATGACGGGATGCGGCCCCTTCTCGCCGAGATGCGGCGTCGTCATCATGGCGGACAATGTCGCCTCGATCGGCCGGCGCGGATCGGACAGGAAGGCCGCGACACCGGCGAGTGTCTTGTCATTCTCGGCGTAGAGCACATGGAGGATCGCGCCGACCAGGAGCGAATGGGATGTCTTCTCCCAATGATTGCGCTTCTCCAACGAACCTTCCGGATCGACCAGTACATCGGCGACGTTCTGAACGTCCCGCACCTCCCACTCGCCTTTCCGCACCTCGAGCAGCGGATTGTAGGCGGCCGAGTCGGCGTTGGTGGGATCGAACAACAACACACGACCGAAGCGGGCGCGCAGGCCCGCCGTCAATTCCCAGTTCTCTCCCTTGATGTCATGCACGATCGACGAGCCCGGCCAGGTCAGCAACGTCGGCACGACAAGACCGACGCCTTTGCCGGATCGTGTCGGCGCAAAGCACAGGACATGCTCGGCGCCGTCGTGTCGCAGATAGGCTCGGTCAAGCCGGCCGAGAACGACACCATCGTCGCCGAGAAGACCCGCGGACTGGACCTCATCCGGCTCGGCCCAGCGAGCCGAGCCGAAGGTACGCACGTCCTTGGCTTCGCGCGCCCGGTAAATCGACATGAGGATGGCGACAGCGATCGCGACGAGTCCACCCGAAGCCGCAATACCGGCGCCCTCCAGAAAGACGTGTGGCGCGTAAGCATCGAAAAAGAACCACCACCAGAAGAAAGCCGGCGCCGGATAGATCGGCAAGCCGACCAGCGCGAACCAGGGTGAGCCGAGCTGTGGCTGAAAGCCGAGCCGCCACGCAACCCACTGCGTCGCGGCCCAGACCGCGAGCAGCACGATCGCGAACACGACGCAGATCTGGCCCCACACGACTCGACTGGCTGACACAGCGAGCAAATCTCCCTGCACGTTGCAATATTCCGTAGAAGAGCAAGGAGTGCGGAGATTTCAACTGCGCCTGTGTCAGTTATCGTAGAACAGCGTAGGTGATCGAAAAAAGACTTGCGGCGTGCGGAAAATCGTCAACATTGGACATAGCGATCAGCGACCCCCATCAAATCCCATCTGCCAGAAGTCGGCTTCGAGTCGCGACGCCTTGCCGAACAGCGCTGCGAGTTCATTGAAGCGCCGTTCGGTCATCGCCCGCGCGGCCAGGTCATCGAGATGGCGTCGCGCCTTGGCCGCAACAGCCTGATAGGCATCGCCTGCATATTCGGCGATCCATTCGCGATAGGGATGGTCGCCGAGCGCGTCGACTCCCTCTGGCACCAGGTGGCGGCCGATCTCCGCATAACCAATGACGCACGGGGCGAGCGCGACATGCAAGTCGAGCAGGTCGCCGGCCGCGCCGCAATCCAGCACGAAACGGGTATAGGCGATCGTCGCCTGATGCTCGGGCGCGGCTTCGATGTCCTGCGGTGACAGCCCCCAGCGGCCGCACAGCCGTACATGAAGATCCATTTCGTCGAGGATGGCCGCCACCCCCGCCTGCGCCGCTTTCATGTCCGCCAGCGTGCGGCTCTTGTAGGTCGCGAGCGCATAAGCGCGGGCGAACTGGATCAGGAACAGATAGTCCTGCACGAGATAGGTTCGGAACGCCGCCTGCGGCAGCGTGCCAGCGCCCATCTGGCGGACGAAGTCGTGGTCGACGTAGCTCTGCCAGTCGTCTGCTGTGGCTGCTTTCAGCCGGTCGAAGACGTCCATCGCTCAACTCTCACTTTCGCAGGAAGCCCTTGAGCAGCGGCCGCTAACATGCCGGCCGGATCATCGACATGTGAGACCGGATCAATCCTGCCAAGGGTTGACTACGACAACGCCCGTGCCCTCGAAATCCCGGACGTTGCGCGTCGCCACGGTCAAGCCGTGGACAAGCGCCGTCGCGGCGATCAGCGCGTCGACCTCGTTGCGCCGGTCGGGAATATGCAGATGCGCGCAGCGCATCGCAATCTGGTCATCAATGGGCAGGATGCGTCCGGCGAACTCCGGCCGGACATGATTGTCCAGCCAGGCGCGCAGGCGCGCGCCCTGCGCGGCGTCGCGACGCTGGATGCCGAGCACGCCGCGTTCCAACTCAAGGATGGTGATTGCCGAGATGAAGAAGCTCTCGGCGTCCTCGGTATCGACCCATGCTGCGACCCTGGCATCGGCCTTTCCGTCGCCGATCTTGCGCAGTTCAGAAACCACGTTGGTGTCGAGCAGATAATTCAAGACAGATCGACCCCGCGCGGCGCGATCTCGACACGCGGCGGATCAAAGTCGATGTCCGACAGGCCCGGCATGGCGAGGGCTTGGGTCAAACGGCAGCGCTTGCCGCTGAGGCGGCAGAACTCGTCATAAGTCATCAGCACATGGGAGGGCTTGCCCCGGTCGGTGATGACGACCGGGCCGTCTTGTGCGGCCTTCTTGGCGCTGCTGACGTCATGATTCAGCTCGCGGCTGGAAAGAGTGGTGATGGTCACGACGCACCTCCATGTAGGCAAGTACCTACATAGGCCAGGCCAGTCTGGATTTCAAGATCAAACCGCTGGGCAGCGACCATGCCCATCCGCCACGGGTCCGCGCACCCTAGCCTTCACAGCCCGAGCCCCCGTTTGCGACCAAACGACCAATCGACGCCGCCATCGGCGCGGGCCACCCCGGAAATATGCCGCCCGATATGTTTCTCGATCGACGGGGTCCATGGCACCAGCTTGAAGCCGAGGCCGTCGTCGATCATGGCGAAGCGGCCAGACGCGAGTGCAAAGCGCCGGCTGTACGTGCCGGCGACAAATTCACCTTCAGCAGATTTCTGGAATGGCATACCGGTCTCGGCCGCGAGCGTGTCGCCGAGCGCGTCCAGCTCGCGTTGCCGGAGCGTACCGATCAGGTTCCGGTTGAATAGGATGCGCTCGCCATCGCGCCGCGCCATGCCATCCTGAATCAGATGTGCGGCGCGGGCCTCCATCGTCTGCTTCACCTCCAGACCGAAGCCGCCGCCAAGATCAACGGGGTCGCGAGCGACTAGCTGGCGGTCGAGCCAGGTCGCGCCGTTCGCCGTCGCCTGCGCCTCGATGGAGAGGTCGGATCGGACCGCCAGTGCGACACGGCGCTCGCCTTTCGCGTCCTCGAAGGATCGCAATTCCACGATCGAGCCCGGCGCGCTGTCGCCGGCCGACTCGATGTCCTGGAGCTTGATGTGGTGGGTGCGGCCGTCGACGCCGTCCACCACGGCATAGGCCGTCCCAACCAATTCGTTGTCGAGGCCGCGTTCGACCAGCCGGCCGATGATCGGGGCGCCATGCGCCTCGCCGGCCAGGACATAGTCGGCCGCGCCACGTGCGATGCCCTGCTCGTCGAGGGCGCGGTGCATCCGCTTGATGATGTCGTTGCGCTGGCCGAGGTCGCGCAACGTCGATTCCGCCTCCTTGGCGATGATCCACTGACCGGAGCCGATGGTCTCGGCAAGGCCGAGGTGTTCGAGGTGGCGCAGGCGTCCGACCTTTTGCGTCAGGTATGCGTCGGGCTGCCGGTCCGGTGACGGCGCCACGTCGATGACGCCCTGCTCGTTGGCGTCGCGGACAAGCTGGCGGTCAAGCTGGGTCCAGCGCTCGGCCTCGACCTGACGGCTCAGCGCGCGGCTGATGTCGAGATCGGTGCGCGGTCCAAGTTCCTGGGTGATGAGATCCTGCGCACGATCGCGCATCCCGCTCTTGATGTAGTCGCGGTCGATCACGAGGTCGCGACCATCATCGGCGCGGCCGCGCACGATGACATGGACGTGGGGGTTGTCGGTGTTCCAGTGATCGACCGCAACCCATTCGAGTTTCGTGCCGAGATCCTTTTCGGCCTGCGCCATCAGTTCGCGGGTGAACCGCTTCAGATCCTCCATATCGCTCGCGTCTTCGGGCGAGACGATGAAGCGGAAGTGGTGCCGGTCGTCCTTGCAGCGCTCGGTGAACTCCTTGACGTTGGCGTCGTCGGTCTCCGGGCCGAACATCTTCGCGCGCTCGCCGTCACGGGTGACGCCATCACGGCGGAGATAGTTGAGATGACGGGCGAGCGGACCGCGCGGACTCTTGTTGCGGACCACGAGCGCCTTGACGGTGCAGAATCGCGTGCGGCTGGTGATGAAGCGATTGGCGCGGATGCTTGCGACGCGGCCGCGCGCGAAATGCGGGCCGCGGCCCGCGGTGATCTTGCCGGAGCGCGAGATGCGGCCGCCGGCCCTCTGCGCGGCGGCGAGCGCCTGAGCGACAAAAGGCAAGGCGCGCTGCGCTCGCGATGAGCGGATGCGCCCTGGGCGAACATGGAAATCGTCATCGCGTGTCATAGCTGAACTCGCGATGTGCGATATTCACTGAAATCATTCGCGAAAATAAAGACGCGCACATCGTGACGACGATCCACGATGTGCAAAAAATCGGAAAAAGCAGAAGCAAAACAACCGACCGTCCAAGCCGCGATGTGCGGCTTTTTATCTTGCCTTCCCACAGTTGTTGCCTGGCCTGACCCGCTGCCCTCCGCCATCTCTACGATTGCGCACGCCGTGAAGCGTGGAAACTCGATGCTCATCGCTGTTCTCCATCTGCGCGCAGTCTTCGCACGAAGAGGCCATCGGACGGTGGCATGAGCGCCGACAGATCGACGATCGAAGGCGCGCTCGATGGTCGACCGGAAGGACGATCGACCGCCCCGAACTCGCCATCATGGTGGACACTAGATCGCACGACGAAGATCGGCCCAAGCGACCAGGATTTGCGCGAGGCGGCGCCGGCCAAGCGCATCACAGGGACCTTGCCGTCGATCATCGCCGCGATCTTCGCGACGTAAGCGACAGTCTCGGCCGGCAGTGCGCGGCCGCTCGCAAGGTGCGCATCATAGCGCCTCGGACCTGCGTTATAAGCGGCGAGCATCGCGGCCATCGAGCCATAGCGATCGTGCATTTCGCGGAGATAGGCCGCGCCGGCCAGAATGTTGGCGCGCGGCTGCCAAGGGTCGTGGCCGAGACCGTAACGCCTGCGCAGCTCGTTCCATGTCTTCGGCATGATCTGCATCAGGCCCATCGCGCCCTTGGGCGATCGTGCGGTCCTATTCCCCGTGCTTTCGACGGCCATGACCGCGCGTATCCAGCGCTCGGGAATGGCGAAGCGTTTGGCCGCCTCGGCGATGTGCGCGGCCCACGGATCGCGCGATGGAGCAGCGGACTTTACGCGCGTCGCAGGAGACGCAAACGGCGGCTCCGCAGTCGCGTCCGCTGTCGAGCACGCGATCACGGAACATGCGGACAGCATGACGATGATCGACGACAGCGTGGCGCGAAAGCCGCCGTCCCGAACCGCCATCAGCTTGCCATCGTGCTCGCTTCGCTCAAGGGCAAGGCTGCGCCGCCGGCTGGCGTTTTCCGGACGGGCATCGTCCGACGACATGCCGCGCACCCGGAAAACTGACCGACGCCCCTGACCTGCGCTGCGCGCGACGGCCGCGCTGTGAGCGATCGGGTCGAGGGGATTGATGGGCGCTCGATCGATCAAGGGGATTGCAGGAGAACGGTCGCGCGAGCGCCGGCACCGCATAGCCGTCACCCCTCGCCTTCCTGTTTCTTCCGCCGCGTCCAGAGCAGGTTCCACACATCTTTCTTGGTGTCGGACTCGAACAGGCGAGCGCGGATGGGTTGGTTCAAGATCGGATCGTCGATGGTTACGGAGAGGTACGCACCGGCACGGTCGCCGGTGCGATCCCAGGCCGCGCCAACTTCCATGCCGTTACAGAAGACGCGATGGTTTGGCGCATTCTCGGTGTCGGATTCATCGATCGGAAGAATGGACACCTCGGCGTCGAAAACGAGTGTGCGTACGCGGCCGAAGAAGCCATCTTCCTTGCGGGTGAACGCTCCAATCTGAGTCATTGCAATGATCCTCATCTGGTTGGAGAAGCGAGCCATTACGGCTCGTCGGAGACCGGCGCACGGAGGAATTCCGCGGCCGGATCGGCGGCACCGGTGGTCCAGACGGGAATGGCGCGACCGATGATGGTGGTGATGGGAAGCGGCCCGAAGTAGCGGCTGTCGAAGCTGTCGGAGCTGTCCCAATTCATGAAAAAGGCTTCGCCGTCATGAAGCGTGCGGCAGCCTTGCCAGTCGGGCAGCGGTCGGCCGCGCGTGTCGCGCGCGAGCGCCTGTCCGTAGATTCCGTCATAGGCGATGATGGCGCTGCCGCGCCGGCAGATCGTCGTGCCGCCGAGCGCCAGGACCCGCTTGATGAGAGGCAGGCCGCGCGGCAGATAGCGACGTTCGTCGAGAAATGCCGCCAGCTCCGCGGGCGGCATGACGACGGCGAGATCGGTGACGTCGACCTGGTCGCCGGGAACGATGCGGTAGAGCCCGATCGGCACGCTCGTGGATGCGTTCCAGATGAACCGGATGTCCGGCCGGCTCCAGGCCGGCACGACGATCAAAGCTGCGCCAGCAAGCATCGACAGCAACGTCATGTGGCGCCAGATCATGGCGAAACCTCGCGCCGCAACAGCCAGGCGCGGTGCTGCTCGGGGCTGTAGATGCGGAACGGTTCGTTGACGCTGATGCGATGGTTGAGATGCCGCCAGTGTTCTGGCGCAACGTCAGCGGGATCGATATCGAGCGCTTCGATCGCGTCGATCGCGGCCAGCACGCGCTGCACCTTCGGCCATCCGCTGATCCGCAACAGGATGTCGCCGCCGGGGCGCACGAACGGCAGCGTCTGATACGGCTCGCCGGTCGTCACGGTGCGCAGGATGTCGATCCGCGAGATGATCGTGCCGTATTCATTGGCCGCCCAACGGACGAAGGCGAAGATACTTCCGGGCACGAAACTGACGATGCGTCGATGGCGGTCGAGACGCTGTTCGTCGACGATGTGCCCGAAGCGGATACGGTGCTCGATGCGCTTTTCGCGCCACGTCAGTTCGACCAGCGTGTGGTCGGTTGGTCCGCTCGCGCGCAGGTCTGCCGTCATGGCCGCAACCCTCGGACGAAGCGCGACACGATGATGTTAAGGCAGTCGCAACCGATCGGACGTGCGATAGTCCCGCGTCCACAATTCCGCGAGGTGGCGTGCCGCGTTAGCAAAAGTCCGAAGGACTTTGAGTTAGGAAAGTTAGAGGGGGACAAATCCGCCTTGTCGCGCCAGACAGTTAAGAGGCGCGCGCGTTCCCAATAGTACGGGACTCGCGTTCCTGATAGTACGGGTGTCGGCGTTCCCAATAGTACGGGTCCATCCACACCTTTTGCACCGGCGCGTGCCATGTTCATCGCACGCCTCCCTGCCGCTGGAGCGGCGCAACGGTGCAGTCGGAACCCGCGGGCCGGAAGATCAGGCGCTGCCGGCCGTCGGGATCGTCGATCAGTGTCAGGTGGTAGCCGGGCAACGGCTGGCGCTGGACGATGGCGCGCAGCTCGAACCGGAAACGGCGCAGCGGCGACAGGCTGCCGGACTTCAGATGCAGGTGCGGGAGATCGAAGCTCCAGCCGTGCGTCTGCCGGCCGCCATGCTTGCGCACGAGGCGATACAGCCAGCGCTCGAGCCCGCCGGTCAGGTGGAAATAGGCACGGTCAATGGTGAGGATCAGCGCGTCGTCGAGAACGCCGGCATAGAACCAGTCCGGCAGGATCAATTCGATCCCGAGCGGTCGGCCGGTCGCGTCGAGACGTTCTTTCCAGTCGTTGATCCACGAGAAGCGGTGCCGCCGCCGCTCGGACGGCTGGCGGATCGAGGTGACGACGGTGGTGGATTGCAGCCGGTCGAGCGCCGCCTTCAGGCGGTCGTAGCTCAGGCCGGAATCGCTGCGGCCGACGAAGGTGAGGATCTCATACGGTGTGGCGGCCATCAGGCGCGACGTGCGCAGCCCGCGGTCGCGCGCGTCGACGATCTGGCTGGCGGCCCAGATCAGCACGTCGGCGTCCCAGATCGTGGCCATGCCGTGCTCCGCGGTCGCTTCGACGCGGATCGATACCTCGCCCATGCGGAAGTCGATCGGCGTCACACGACGCACTTTGGCGAGGGAAAAGAACGGCCAGGACATCAAGTCCTGCGCGTCGCGGGCAGCGATGTCACCGGCGCGCGCCCGGAAGAGTTCGAGTTGCTGACTGTCGTATGAGCGGCTCGCCGACATAGCGATGCTCAGCGCGCAGTGCCGGCCGCATGACCAGCCGCGGATTCCGAAGTAGACTGCCGCGCGCAACCGTCAACCCATGCCTCAAGATCGGCGACGGCGTAGACCACGCGGCCGCCGAGCTTGTGATAGACCGGCCCGGTGCCGTCGCAGCGGTGTTTCTCCAACGTGCGAGGAGACAGATCGAGCAAGCGCGCAGCCTCGGGCGTTCGCACGAAACGCGGCCAATTCTTATCGGTCTTCTCCAGCATTGCGGACCTCCGTCGCAGCCGCCATCACGGCGGCGAGTCGGGTGCGACGATGGCGAAAAATTCGCGGCTCGGAGGAGTGACGAAATTCGTAGCCGTTAACAGAAGTGTCCCCCCTTCCCGCCTGGCGCGACATGCGTGGGTGCCGATGGCCGGGCCGCTGCGCATCAGGATCGGGATGACGTGTCAGGTCTTGCGATCAACATTGTGCCGCTGGTGTCTCGCCCGGGGAGCGAGCCAGCGCAGATATCCGCCTTCGATGCGTTCACGGGCGGCGGCAAGAATGCGGGCCAGCCGCCGTCGCTCCGGCGCGTTCTTCCAGTCGAGCGCGCGCAACGTCCTGACCTTCTCGTTGATCAGGATACTCGCAATCAAACGACGCGGCTCGCCGGATTCCACGCCGTCCCATACGCGCAGCATCAGCGCGGCCCGGTGAAGCTGGAAACGGGTCAGGCGTTCCTCGCGCGGCGGAGGTCCGGATCGCTCGCCACTGATGTGCCGGTAGAGTCGAAGCGCATTTTTCCTGCGCCAATGGAAATGCTCGTCGAACGGCAGAAAAACGCCTGCCTGTACGACCGTATCACCGCTCGGAAGCCAGACGCCGAGATCGCCTTGTACGTCTTCGACGACACCATGCAATCCGTCGCTGCTCGGTTCTCCGCGAATGGATAGCGTTGCGGGGTCAGGTAAGGAACGCGCGGCAAAGCCTTCCGGCGCGGCCGTGACAATGAGCGTGGCAGGGTTGAGCTGCGGCAGCCATATCGGCTGCACGACCAAAGCCGATGCAGCGGGGTCCGCCGCGAAAGGCCAGCCCCCAGCGGCGTGAAAGGCGCGCTATCGCCTCACGCTTCTCAAGCCTTCCCGAGACGACGGCTTCCGCCACGGCATGATAGTCTTTGCGATATTGCTTGTTGCGGCGCAGGAACTCGAACGTGATGCCGCCACGGTCGAGCCGGCTCAACTGTTCCTCGAATTGCGGTGAGCGCCAGTCTTGCAGCGGCTCCATGACGCGACCTCCCCCTCAGTCGTTGGCTTCGGGATGATTCCGTCTATGGCGAAGACCGGGAAAACGGCAAGACAGATAATCGGAATGCAGAGGGTTCTTCGACCGGACAACAAATTCACTTTGGCTGTCGTGATGAGAGACGTCGCGGAACTTACTGCATGCGGGGTTCAAGCAGGTGACGGTAGCCGTTCTCGGTCATCCAGCGCGCTCGAGCCAAATGGCTGTCATGAATCCGCTTGGCGCGTTCGGGATCGGATGTCACGTCAAAGCCGAATACGATTTTGACAACCTCGCGCCAATCGGCACCTTCCTCGGCGGCGTCCAACAGACGCAGATAGGTAGCAAGGTGCGCCTCATCATATGCGTTCACCCGATCGGTCAGCGGCGGACTGTCCTTGAAGTTAGGCTTTGTCATCGACGTGCCTCTGACTTATGCGCTTTAGATTCAAACTGGATTATCCGGTTACCCCCGCAATCGAACTTTCGGCGACATTCCTTCTCCAGACGCGGAATAATGTTATGCCGCAGATGCGATAAATAGTCTGACAACTTGACGCTTTCGTGCCAGCGGCGGGCATTGCCGTATCCAGGACGATCTTCTTTTTTTGCAGGCGGGCGGTGATGTCTGCGCGTTATCAGGTATCGGCGCGCAGAAACTCGATCGGGTCGATGTCGAGCGCGAGGGCGAGTTTCTCCAGCATATCGATGGAGGCGGCATATTCTTCGCGTTCCAACATGCCGACGTAATTGCGGTTGACCTGGGCAAGATGGGCAAGCTCCTCCTGCGAGACAGATTTCTCCTGTCTCAGCCGACGCAGGTTCCTTGCGACTCTCTCCCGTAAGTTCATGCGGGAGGAGTCACCGGCTACCTAATATACTTCCACCCAATATACTAGGTATTCGACGAGCCGTCATCGTCCCTTAGCCGGTCGGTGCGTGAATCGCGAGCCGGGCGCAGTCCGGCGAGCGGCGGCCGTGTTCTGCGCACGGCCGCGCCGCCGATCTGCAACGCTGGATCGGCGCGAAATTTTCCGAAGGTGCAAAGCCTGAAAGGCGGAGAGCCGCGCAACCGGCGCGGCCTTCGCTGATTATATCGCCTTCTCCAGCAGGGTCTTTGCCTTCCCCTCCAGTTCCAGGCGCGTGTCCTGATGCGCCTTGGTGCGGGCATGCGCCGTCATGCCCTGCACAAAGTCAAAGATGCTTTCGGGCGGGCGGCCTTCTTCCGAAAGCACGGTCTCTATGATCCTGCCGGTTTCGGCCTTGCTGAACCCGCGCTTGCGCAGGAAGGTTTCGCGGTCCTCATCGGTGCGGGCAACAATATGTTCGCGCGCCGCCTTGATCCCGTCGACGAATGGCGCGGGCGAGGAATGGGCGAAGCTGGTCAATGCCGGTGCCGCCTCTTGGGCGAAGCGTTGCGCGGCAAACTTGCTGTGCCGGATGCTGATTTCCTCGAACCCTTCCACGCCCCACAAATTGCGGTTCATGCAAACGGCGCGGAGATAGAAAGACGCAATACCAAGTGTCTTGCTGCCGACTTCGCTATTCCAGCAATAGAAGCCCCGGAAATACAGATCCGGCTCGCCGTTCGGCAGGCGTCCGGCCTCGATGGGGTGCGTGTCGTCCACAAGGAAAAGGAAAACATCGCGGTCGCTGGCGTAAAGCGTGGTGGTGTCCTTGGTGATATCCACGAACGGATTGTGCGTCATGGTCGCCCAATCCAAAACGCCCGGCACTTTCCACATGGTATCGCCCGTGCCGTTGCCCGCGATCTTCATCACGGCGGCGACAAGCTCATGGTCCCAGATGCGGCCGTAGTCCGGTCCGGTCACGGCGCGCAGTTCAATGCGTCCGTCTTCCGCTTCCAGCGTCTTCACAAGCTCGGCGCGATGCGACAGCAAGCCATGCTGTAAGTTGATGCCTGCGAGCGGCGCGGCAAGCTGGCGCATATAGGTTGCGGGTGCGCCGACAAGGCTGCACAACTGCCCAAAGCTCCAATGCGTCGGGGAAATCGGCTGGTCCTGTCCGGGGACGATCAGCGAAAGCCGCTCGGCGTTGTCCCTGCTCGCCTCAACGCGAACGGCGCGGCTTTCGACGGTGCGGGTCTTCGCACGATCCGCGCGCATCTTCACGGCATCGTAAAGCTCTGTGAGCGACAAATAACGCTGATCGTTCGGGCGAGAGAACCATTCCGACGACACACGGCCGATCCGCTGCCCGCGCGAGATGTCCACGCGGAAACCGCTATTCACTGCCTGCGGGGTCTGGCTGCTGCTGATGAAGTTCATTGTCCTGTCCTTTCCCGTTAATGCCGAAGGCATGTCCCCCGACATGCCTTCCGGGGGCGCGTGAGCGCGCGGGGATGGAGGGGGCACATGCCGGCGCGCGGGGGCCAGGCTGCGAGGCGAGCGGAGCGGATGACGATGTGATGCCGACGTGGTGATCGGCCGTTCTGCGAGGCCGCGGCCCTGCTCCGCAACAGGCGGCATTTGCGGGGAGCAAGGGGTAAGACCCCTTGGTTCCCCACTCGATCGGCAAGGGCTTCAGCCGCAGCCGATCGGAACAATGCGAGCGCAGCTCGCCGTATTCCTTATCTTGCGGTGGCGGATATGAGCATGACGAAGCCCCGCTTGCGCGGGGCCTCGCTGGTGGCCGGTCTCAGTCGGCGGCGCGACGGCGCGACCAGATGAGCGCCAGATCCTCGCTTTCGCTCTCCACCAGGCTCGCATAGATTGGAGCCGGGAACGACGGGTCGTCGAGCTTGACGGAGAGGTAGTCGTTGCCCTTGTCGGACGTCTTCTTCCACGCCGCCCCGAACTCCGTTCCAGCGGCGATGACGCGGTAGTCCGGACCCTTCTCGTTGTCGCCTTCGGCGGCGACGAACTTCACCGACTTGACGTTGAGGGTGAGTGTCTTGACCGAGCCGCTGTAGCCGTTCTCGGTGCGGGAGAAAGTGCCGATCGTAGCCATGTCGTGGTTTCCTTCTGCTGGTCGGGCCGCGCCCATCGCGACCTCGATGATGGTCGACGGACCGGGGACGATCGGCCTGCACCCTTGGGGCCGAAACAACGTGGAGGGCGGCCGGCGACAGCTTTTTTGGCTCGCGATGCAAAGCCGAAGGCGGCGGAAAAAAGCTGGCGGCGGACGTTGCAGGTTCAAGATCGAGGCGACGCTTTCGTCGCCGGTCTTCGGTCAGACCAAACCAATCGAGGACGCCCGTGGGAGCGGCTTGAAAAGGACAGTCAGAGGAAACCGCGATCTGGCGATGGCGATCGGAGGCACACTTTCTCGCTTCGCGCCGCACACGGCTATCTCGGCTCCATCAAGAACGGACCCGAACCTCAACGGCAAGACGATGATGTCCTGAATGTCGCCGTCATCGACGACAATCGAAAGGTCCGGGCCATCCGCCCGTCACTCGCATCGCCATCGTGTTCGGCACGGCAAGAAAACGCCAACAAAGGTAATGGCGCCCTCCCAGCACAAGCCGCTGCGACTCGCTCCCGGCCTCGATCGACACCATGGTCCAGCGCGAAGGTCAGGGTGTAACTCTATCTGACGAACGTCTGCCGCTCCGCTGCTGGCTAGGACCGCCAAACGCGATGCTGACGCGAGCCGGGGGCGACCGGCGAATGTCCGCCGCCTCTCTTCGCGTCAAGGATCGTGACCGAAGGCGAAGACCCGCAAGGGGCTTCGGAAGCCGCCGCAGCAGCGCATAGAGCCCGGCCCGCAGGGCGACGCCCACGCTCAGGGGCGGCACGGAATATTTTGTGCGCCGATAACTTCCGCGTTCAACGAACCGGCTCAGGATTGCGGACTAGCGGATGTTGCCAACCGTATCACGGCGGCCACGCCGACACATGCGCCCCCTGCGAGGCAGACGATTTGCCGCCACACCAGCGGTGGAACGGCCTCGCCGGTGACGCCATGCACGAGCGCATATCCCGCCACGGCGGCAGGCGTGGCGAATATGAGCGCCAATGCGACCCGCAGGATCGGGGCGCGCAGCATGGCAAACAGAAGGGTCAGAATGCCGAAGGATGCAACGCCAGCGACAATGCCGACGATACCGGCGCCGATCCATCCAGCTCCGGTGCCGTAGGCGAAGCGCATCGCCGCGAGCGCGAGCATAAAGGGCAGCGCGTAAATCGCCAGCGTGTAGGCGAGGACACACATCATGCCGATCAGCATGACGATGACGGCGATTAGCGCGATCATGTCGGTGCCTCCGTTATGATGGAGACGATGCGGCGCGTCACGACCACGCGCCGGATCGCGATTTCAAGCGACAATCATCCCGGCATGGCACGCGAGCTTGACGTAGGTGCTGAGCCGGTGTTCGGCCTTGAAATAGAGGTCGCGCTCGGCCGGCAGGCCGAGCTTGCCGCGCACGTCCTCGATCTCGCTGAGCATCAGGTAGCCGAGTTCGGGACTGCCCATGCCAAGGTCACACAGGCCGAACAGGCGAACGTCCTCGCCTTCGGGACAGGCTTCCGTGATGAGCCATGTCGCGGCACCATCAGGCGTGAACAGCTTCACGACCGGGAACGGATCGAAGCCGTCACGCTCCTCGCTGGTGCGGCCGTTCTCGATCAGCTTGGCCAGCAGTTCGTCGGGGATCAGGGCTTCGGTGCGGGGAAAGCGCGGCATCATGACACGCCCTCCCCTGCCGGTTCGTTGATCCGGCAGCGAACGCAGTGTGCCGCGATGGCTCCGGCCTGCCGCGCCAGCTTTTGGGACAGCGCATCGATCTCGCCGCGCCGCGCAAAGCGCAGCGCCGCGACGTTAGCCTGAACGTCGCGCTCGTCGGCGCGGCTCCAGGTGGCGGAGGCACGGCCAAACTGGCGAGCCTTGACGCGGCTGCTCGTCGTCATGCGTTCGGCGCGCGCTTCAACCTGCCGCTCGATGACGGCAAGGTGGCGCGCGGTCTCGGCGTGCGCCGTCTCCATGCGGGTCAGTGTCGCCCGCTGTTTTGCATCGGTCTTCATGGTCTCGTGTCCTGCTGTCGTGCGGTCGAGGTCTCCGGCCGCGCCGGTCAGGCGCGGCCGGAACATTCTCGAGCGATGTCAGAAAGCTGGCCGGGGCCGCGCGATGCGACCCCGGCCGCGGCGGCTCACTCGGCGGCTTCGGGGAAGCCTTCGCTTGCCTCGGTCGCGCCGATGTCCTCGACAGACCCACCCGACGCTTCCGCAACCGGCGCGGTGCGCATCAGCGGCGGCAGCCATCCCGTCCCGGCAAGAAGCTGCTCGGCGGCTTCTGCCATCGGCTGCTTCTTCATGCTGGCGATGCGATCCGCCGCCTCACCGCTGACGGCCTCTCGTACAGCATCGAGGATGAGCGCCTTCGTCACGCGGCCGAGATAGGTTCGCACCGTCGGCGTCCAGTGCGCGGTCATGTCGAGCGCAAGTGCGCTTGCCAGCTTGTCAGCCGTCTCAAGCGCGCGCGGCTTGCGCTCCCAAGGCACTTTCACCGCGTTAACGGTCTGCGAGGCGCAATGCGCGAACAGCGCCATGACGCTTGCATGGTCCAGCCCGGTGATGAAGCCCCACAGGTCCGCCACGTCGCGCGGCATGTCCGCCGCCCATCCGGCGTGACGATCCGCGAGCGCCTTTGCCGCCGCCGTATCCTCGATGCCGTCCGCGTGTCCGCCAAGGGGTGGACTGACGGTGCGGATGTCGAGGCAATGGGCGTCACCGCCGCGATAGAAGCTCTGCGCGGCGAGCGCATGGGTGACGGCGATTAAGGCCATGTCCGGCTGCTCGCCAAGGGCGACCCGCAGGCCAAGGGTGCGATGCGTGGTCAGCTCGCGGACGAGAAGGTCGGACAGCGGCGTGCCGTCATCCCCTGCGTCCTCGTCGTCGGCGTTATGTGCGGCTGCATCGTCGCCGTCCTCGATGATCTCGCCATCACCGTTGACGCGCACGCCATCGATGACGGTTTCGCCATCGCTGGCTTCCTCCGCTTCGGGCTTCTCGTCCTCTGGACGGATGAAACCGCGCTCGATGCGGGCTTCTCCGTCCGGCGACAGCACGACAAAGACGCCACCGCGCGCGATCTCGTCAGGATCGTAAGCATGACGCTTGGCGTCGATGCGCTCGATCTCGGCTTCAAGCTCCCCGAACCGTTGGTCCACGTCGTCGGGAAGCTCCTCCGCGCCTTCATACTCCGACGACAGGCGGTCATATTCCTCCTGTGCGACAGCGCAGGCGGCTTCGTCTTCCTCGGAAAGCTTCACCGGATGCGGATAGGTGCGCGGCAGGCCGTGGGCGTGGGGATAATCGATATGAACCGAAACCCACTTCCAGCCTTCCGCCTCCTGAACCTGCGCGGCGATGCCTTCCAGTTTCTCGATGACAAGCCGCTCCAATAGCGCGGCGTCTTCATAGAAGCCGCCACGATCCTCCGTGAACAGATCGCGGACAATGTTGCCGCCTGCTTCCGTGTAGACTTCCGCACCGATGAAGATCGCGCGCCGATCCGTTGCCGGAATGTGGGTCTTCATGATGTCGCGGCGGATGAAGGACGGATCGCGGTTATAGGACAGGTTCTCGTAAACCTGCTCCTGCCGGGCGTGATCCTCGGTGATGGCGAAGGCCCTCAACTGGTCGAGCGTCAAGCCGCCGTCACGATAGACTTGCATCAGCCTCGGGCTGACCGCGCCGAGCCGAAGCCGCTGCTTCACCACATGCGCGGTGACGCCGAAGCGGGCCGCGATTTCCTCCGCGCCCCATCCGCGATGTTCCGCAAGCTCGCGGAAGGCCTCGAACTGGTCGGCGGGGTGCATGGCGGTGCGCGTGACATTCTCGTCAAGGCTGATTTCGAACGGATCGTTCGCCGTGTCGATGACGCAGCGGATACCCTCCGTTTTCTTGATCTGCTTGCGCTTCACGCGCAGCAACTGCGCCAGCCTGCGGCCTTCCCCGATGGTGACGAGATAGAAGCCGGTCGGCTTTTTCTCCGCGTCAAGCTCAGGCTCCACCACGAGGTTTTGCAGGATGCCCTTGGCGGCGATGCTGGCCGCATAGGCTTCGATCTCCGCCTCGCTGTGCGGGGTCTTGCGCGCATTGCGGGGTGACTTCTTCAGCTTGTTGAGCGGGATGAGAACCGTCTCGCCGTTTGCCGCGACTGACACGGTTTCCGCGCCGGTCTCAACCGCCGCAACCGCTTCCGTTTCTCCGACGCTGCGAACGTCCGCGTCTGCCGCTGCTTCCGCCACCATCGCAACCGTGCCGGCCCTCGCCATCTTCGATGTCCTTGCCATTGTTCCAATCCTTTTTCTGTGCAGGCCGGAGGCATGGCCCCCGCCATGCCTCCCGGGGGCGCGTGAGCGCTCGGCAGAGAGGGGGGCGGCTATCGGCGAGCATGGCCGGGCTGCGCGACAAGCGAGGTGGATTGGACGGATTGGGCGCGTGAAAACGATGCGCCGCCTTGCGCGTGCGCGGCCCTGCCATCGCACAGGCGGTAGTCGCGGGGGAGAGATGGCCGAGACCATCTCTCCCCTCCACGGATCGGCAAGGCTTCATCCGCAGCCGATCACGACAGAGCGAGCGAAACTCTCCTTACTCATCACCGCCATGCGCAGGCATCTTGCGTCCTGTTGCTTCACCAGGCCGTGTTCGCCTGCGCTCAATTTCGCGAAACTACGAAGACGCTCGACGCAGGGCTTTATACTGCCTGGAAATTCGCATTCTCATTCATGGGCACTGCGGCCAACATAGTTGGAGTCACAACCGCGCGGATTGAGCGTTTCGTGGGCGCTTTCAAAGTAACCGTTATGTTTGTTTGCGCCCCGCATCCTGCCGGGTTGCGATCGCTGCCGATAAAACAGTTTGCGCTGAAAAAGCGATCGCATGATCGCGCGATAAAAAATCGAAGAGTCAAACGGAGGTCACAACAGACGCAATCTAACTTCCGCACTTCGGAAGCACGCTGTGCAAGTCGTCATTGCCGCCCGCCTATAGCGCTGCGCGGCAATTTCCACTAAGCTGTTGGGCGCTTTAATGCGTGCCCGGATACGATCGTCTCGGGAGCAAAAGGCGATCATTCGACCGCTTGACCCTTCCCATCCTCGTAGCTGGGACAATCCCGACAATGAGGAGATTTGGCTAGAGTTGGCGCGCGCCATCGGACGCCAAATTGCAAGGGATGGAAGAGACGGTTTGGGACAGCCGATAGGGGAACGACATGACGATGGTGTCACCCAAAAAGAGAGCCGTGATATACGCCCGTTATTCGAGCGACATGCAAAAGGCGACCTCGATTGACGGTCAAATATTGCTCTGCCGTAAGGTCGCCGAACGCAACAATCTCGATGTCATCGGTGAATTCGTCGATGCGGCGAAGTCCGGTCTGACCGAAGATGCGCGGGACGGCTATCAGCGACTGCTCGACGGCGTGCGGAGCCACGACTTTGATGTGATTATCGTCGAGCATTTTGACCGTCTGTCGCGCGATCCGGCAACGATCCAGCGTCTAAAGCAGATTTTCGAGTTTAATCGCGTCGAGCTGATGGATCAGAAGGGGATTTACGCGACCGCTACCGATATCAGCATCGCGAGTCTCTACAATACGATCTACAAGCCCCAGCTTGCCGAAAAGGTTCGGCGCGGGCACGACAACGCTGTGGTCAACGGGAAGATTCCCGGCTCGTATGCTTATGGCTATCGGCCGACGCCTGGAGCGCCGGGTGAGCGTTCGATCGACGAGAATGAGGCGAAGATCGTACTTCGTATTTTCGAGGAGTACGCCGCCGGTCGGTCAACCAGAAATATTGCCGCCGATCTCACGCGCGAAGGCGTGCCTACGCCCGGCGCCACTCGCCACAAGAACAAAGTTGGTCGCACGATCTGGAATCATCAGTGCATCACGGGTGGTCGTAACGGCCGCGGCATCCTCGGCAACGAGCTGTATGTCGGCGTGATCCACTGGAACGTTCGCTCAACAATTCTCAATCCGGAGACGCAGAAGAAGCAGAAGCGCCGCAATCCGGAGGAACATCACCTCATTGTCATGAAGCCTGAGCTTCGGATTGTTCCACAAAAGCTATGGGATATGACGCAAAAGCTACGCAGCGAGCGCGCTGTCCGTATGTTCGGACCGAGCGGCAAGCCGCGGCGTCGCGAGGTAGTTCCGCGCAACAATGAACATCCGCTTGCTGGGACCCTTCGATGTGGGGTTTGCAATGGCCACATGCGAATTGCGCAGTCGTCTCGCGATGGCGGCCCGCGCGCAGCATGCGCCAACGCGCATCAACGCGGGACCTGCGAGCATACCCGTAGCTTTGACATGGACGTCATACTCAAAGACGTTTGCCGCAACATCGATGTGAAGCTGCTCTCTCCAAAGGCCATCGAGGAAGCGATGAGCGCCTGGCAAGAAGAGCGCAAGAACGATCGAAAGAAAGGCAGCGAACGCGAGACGCTTGAACGTCGACGCCGCAAACTCACTGCCGAGATCGAACGCCTATCCTACGCGATCGCGAACAGTCGTCGTAAGCCCGATGAGCTACTGAAACTGATCGATGAGTGCGACCTGGAGCGAGAAAATATTGATGCGCGCTTGCAGTTGCTCGGCGACGGTAGCGGAAACGTGATCCCGTTCGACCATCCGAAGTTCGGAGAGCTTTACTGCTCGGAGGTTAAGAAGCTCGTCACAGCGCTCAAGACCAATCCGAAGGCGACCGAAACGCGAGTCGCTTTCCGCACCTTGATTGGCTGTATTGTAGTGCATCCAGGCCGCAAGCGGATGCCCTACGAATATACGCCGTACCTGAACAGTGCCGCGCTCTTCGGGAAGCAACTTTTCCCTGAAAAAGGCGGGAAAGGCAAAGAGATCGGCAAGTCTGCATACTACAACAATGGCGGGTCAGAGAAGTCGGTGTCTTCGTAATAGACACGCACCTGCATGACGTGTTTGCCGTCGCGGATCGCACCATCGAGCATCTTGAAAATCCCGTTCAGTCGTCGTCGCGGTCGAACATGCCGAACTGCGCCGGATCGCGCGACGGCTCGGCGAGGCCGAGATGCCTGAAAGCGTGCGAGGTCAGCAGCCGCCCGCGCGGCGTGCGCTGCAGATAGCCACACTGGATCAGATAAGGCTCGATGATGTCTTCGATCGCATCGCGCGGCTCGGACAGCGCCGCCGCCATGGTCTCGACGCCAACAGGACCGCCGCCGTAGTTCAGCGCAATCGTTGTCAGATAGCGGCGGTCCATCGCATCGAGACCCGCCTTGTCCACTTCCAGCGCGCCGAGCGCATTGTCGGCGATCCTGCGGTCGATGGCGCTGGCGTCGGCCGCTTCCGCGAAGTCGCGCACACGGCGCAGCAGACGGCCCGCGATGCGCGGCGTGCCGCGCGCGCGGCGGGCGATCTCGTTGGCGCCATCACCCGTCATGCCGATGCCGAGTACGCGCGCGCCGCGCGTGACGATCTTTTCCAGTTCGTCTTCGGTATAGAAATTCAGCCGCACCGGAATGCCGAAACGATCACGCAGCGGATTGGTCAAAAGGCCGGCGCGCGTGGTCGCGCCCACCAGCGTGAATCTGGCGAGATCAATTTTCACCGACCGCGCCGCTGGTCCCTCGCCGATGATGAGGTCGAGTTGAAAATCCTCCATCGCCGGATAAAGGACTTCCTCCACCTGCGGACTGAGCCGGTGGATCTCGTCGATGAACAGCACATCGCGTTCCTCGAGATTGGTCAGCAGCGCGGCGAGATCACCCGCCTTCGCGATCACAGGCCCGGAGGTGGCGCGGAAGCCGACGCCGAGCTCGCGCGCAACGATCTGCGCCAGCGTGGTCTTGCCGAGGCCGGGCGGGCCGACGAACAGCACGTGGTCCAGCGCTTCGCCACGCTTGCGCGCAGCGTCGATAAACACCTGAAGATTGGCGCGCGCCTGCGCCTGCCCCACGAACTCGGACAGGTTCTGCGGACGCAGCGAGGTGTCGCCAATGTCGTCGGCGCGGCGCTCGGGCGTGACGATGCGGGTAGGAGAAGAGCTCATGAAAAGACTTCATCCTCTGTGGAGAGTGTTGGGAGAAATCTCTGCTCAATCCACCAACAGAACATTGTCGGCATCACGTAAATTAGGGCTATTGCTCCTGTCGTCCACCAATCTAACTTCAGCCCCAATGCCTTCCCGGAGACGAAAAAAACTCGAACAGGCCCACCTAAATACATATCAACGAAGCCTACTACGAAACCAATAACGATAACCATCGGCCAAAATACCTGACCGAAAAACACTCGTGTTATCGCGACTAGAAATCCAGCAGCGAGGGCCGGAATCAATCCAAAAACATATGAGACTGGTGAAAAGAGCATAAGGGCAAAAGTCGAACTAATAATGTCCGACAATCTTTGCAAAAGATCTTGAGCCTTTGTCACCGAAGCAATTGCCGAAGCAAAGCCGATCAAAATGAAAACTGCACTACAAATTAAAGGACCAACCAAACCAAAGAAGATAACCGTTTTCAACAGTTGCGCTGATCGAGATTGAGACTTCTTCATGAAGTACTGCGGGATCACTTCGCCAATTCCTTCAGGCCCAGCCGAATAAGCTGTGCGGTCTCCGCTTTGTCACCTGCGCTGCGCGTTGCGGCCGCAATCGCGGCAGCCGCCTGGGGCTGACCATAGCCGAGGTTGACCAGCGCGGAAATCGCATCGGCCACGGGACGCGGCGCAGTGTTGTCGTCGAGTGCGCCGGACAGATGCACCACCGCCGGATCGACACTTCCGAAAGCAGGCGTCTTATCCTTCAGTTCGGTGACGATGCGCTCGGCCACCTTCGGCCCGACGCCGGGCGTGCGCGCCACGGCGGCCTTGTCGCGCAGCGCGATGGCATTGGCGAGATCGGACGGCGGCAAGGTGGAGAGCACCGCGAGCGCAACCTTGGCGCCGACGCCCTGCACTGTCTGCAGCAGGCGAAACCATTCCCGTTCCATGTCGGTGCGAAAACCGAACAGCTTGATCTGGTCCTCGCGAACATAGGTTTCGATCGACAGCATAGCGGCTTCGCCCGGCTGCGGCAGCGCCTGCAGCGTGCGCGCGGAGCAATGCACCTGATAACCGACGCCCTGCACGTCGAGGATCACATAATCCTCGCCGTAGGAATCAATCAGGCCTTTGAGTTTTCCGATCATGCGCCTGTCCGATGCCGCTTCGGTTCCCTCCCCCCTTGCGGGGGAGGGACAGGGAGGGGGGTGAACAACGAACGAAATTTGAAAAAGCCTACCCCCCTCTCCACCTCTCCCCCACAAGGGGGGAGAGAGCAGATTGCGCGTGCGGCCAGCCCTGTCCACCTCACTGCACTCATGCGCCGGCGACTCTCAGTTTCAGGAGCGCGCTCTGCCGGTGATGCGCGTGGGTGATGGCAATCGCCAGCGCGTCTGCCGCATCCGGCGTTTTCGGCGCGGCCTTCGGCAGCAGGACGCCCAGCATGACGCGGATCTGGTTCTTGTCGGCATGACCCGCCCCGACCACGGTTTTCTTCACCTGGTTCGGCGCATATTCGGCCACCGCTATTCCGAACATCGCGGGCGCCAGCATGGCGACGCCGC
>JACDJA010000752.1_pt1 | contig 33516 bp, 58 predicted proteins | sample 7449241 | NCBI WGS metagenome assembly JACDJA01 (sample SAMN14253289, study PRJNA609438) | sludge metagenome | isolation source: initial anaerobic sludge | collected 2018-12-20 | reverse complement strand
GGTCAAGAACCAACGCGTCCGGGGTCAGAGTGCCATCGAGGGCCTGCCAAGGCTCCTCCATGGACTTTCGGTACATCCCCTCATTCTTGTGGGTGATGACCCATTGCTCCCCGTCGGATGTGGTGACGCCGAAGACCACGAGGGGAGGAACCTGCCTCCCCTCTTGGACCAAGAACGTTTCACAATCGAGGCAAACGAGGAACTTGTCGGACATGGAGCCTCTATATCACCGGTCGTATTTGCAGACCATATCGGGGGCGCCGCTGTAATCACGCGCGCGGGCCGCGCCTAGGCATCATTGCAGGTTGGCCGGGTCCGAGTGCTTCCGCGAGCTCGCTCGCTACTGCTGTCCCGGACCCGGGTCGGCCGCAAGTCCCTAGCCTAAGGCCTTGAGTCAGGCGGCTGCTTCCGCGTTTTCCTCGTTGTCCGCGAACCAGCGGATGCGCGTGTACTGCGACGGCTCCGTAGCTCCGGGCTTGATCTTCTTTGCGGTAGCTTGGATGGCGTCCGCGATGACGACGCGGCCCACGCAGGTCTGCTGCTCACCGAACGCGGTCTCGAGCATCTCTGCCGCTTCCTCGTCGTCGAGTTCGTTGAACTCGGCCTCGGAGGTATCGTAGAGCGCAAGGAACAGCGCCTTCACGTTCGAGAAGTACGCCTCGTTCGTGCTCTTGATGACGTAATTCACGACGCTGCCGGGGGCGTGGCTCTTGAGTTCGCTCGTGGTCTCGAGCACCTCGAAGTCCGCCACCAGCATTTGGTTGTCGTTTCGGTCGTCCTTGAACTGGGCCAATCGGGTCCGGAGCTTGTGCCGGCCTTCCTGGATGTAGTTCCCACCGACGGCTGCCGACGTTTTCTTCAACTTGGAGGCGAGCTTGGACAAAACATTGCTTGACATTGTCTCTTCTTTCCCGTCTTTCGACGCTCTTCTGTTTGCCGGCTATGCCGGGTTCGGGGTCTCCAGAGTCGAACTGGCCTGCCAGCAACCATGCTGGCGCTCCCGCGAGCTAGTCCCCGTCGTTATTCCAAGCACTCTGTGGGCAAGGAGTTTACGCCGTCTGTCGTGAATGTCGGCTTGGCTACCTCCTCGTGCGTAACCCAGGTCATCGCGTCGTCCGCGCTGCTGTCTGCTGTCACCTCCCACCCGAAACACGGGAGATGCTCGAATACGCTAAAGTCATAACCTTTGCGCTTTGCGTAGGCCAAAGCCTTTTCCTTGTTTAGTGTAACACGCTGTCCGGCAAAAAACTTTAGCATTCAATCCCCGTCATAGTAATCCTGCCAAAGCGGATCGTTGGCAAGTGCGCGTTGCAGCACCATACGCTCCGTCGTTCTCACGTCAAGTGTAGCAATCTCGATGCGCTGACGCTGGCCCGTGGTGCGCTCAATGTACTCGGCCTGCTTCTTCACCTTCTCGAAGCTCCACCACAGAGGTCGGCAGTGCATGAACATGTCGAATACCAGAGGATCCGCAACCTGTTCGAACCCGATCCGGTTGCGCCCGGCGCGATGCGTGCGGCCCACGCACTGCTCAAAATCAGTGGCGCTCTCCGGCACAGAGACCAGTAAGTTCCGGTTAAATTGCTGTAGATCTTTGCCTGTGCCGTGCGCTTTAATTGAGGCGACACACGACTCTGTACATTCCTCAATCTGATTTTCTCCCGCACCGAAAACCTTGGCCCCTCGTTCCCGCAAGCGTTGTTGCAATGGGATATGCTCCACCCAGGCGATCCCTCTGATATTCTGGCGTTCCTCTGAATCTACAATATCACCACATGCAGGGTTTTCCAGCCAACGCAGGACCTCGTCGACGACGAAGTCGGACAACCACACGGCTTCGGTCTGGGGGTTGCTGCGGTCCTTGATGTCATGCCAGATTTGGTATTCGTTCTGGGGGCAGATGAGGTCGCCGGCTCGGACTGCGTTTGCAACTTGCAGTTCCGTGTCGTAGGCGACTGCTCGGCTATTCCTGATTGTACGATGTATAAATCTCCTCCAGTTTCGCCGCGCATCCAGCCATTCAGTATCTGGCACTCCGTTAGGCCACACCATCCGATTGTAAAAGCCCATGGCCAATTCTTTGGAGTGTCGTAGCCAGTCCAGCACCGTAGATATCGTCTCGCCTCCGGGCGTTTCCCATTCCTGTACCATCTTGGCAAACGCGGCAGAAATCTGAGGTGGCACCTCGAGAGGGCGTTCCCGGATGACAAGGTTGACCTCAACGGAAGCCTCTTCCGTCGTCACGATGCCCGGGGTCTGCACAAAACGCCGTCGATACCCCAGCCTCGGTTCTTCTCCGTTCTCGCAAAAGTCGAGAAGCGCCCCTGGCGACACCCGGTCAGCGTCGGGGACGTTTTCATCAAGTGCGTCCGCCCAGTCCAACAGATCATAGTATGATCTTGGAAGTGGTGACTTGTCTTTCAGTGCCCACTCAGTGAGCTTCGCGTAGTCCTTCAGGGAGCGCCGTGTGATCGACCCCGTCAAGTTGATAACTGCCGTCGTCGGTTGAGCGGTGAGGTAGTCGCGCATGCGCTTGCCCCTGCCGCGTGAAACTTGTCGAAGTGCCTGAGCCTCATCATTTATGATACAATCTGGCTGCACATCGAACAGATATGTAGCGAAGTGGATGGAGCTAAGGCGTTCGTACGAAAGGATTCTGAGGTTGGGGTGGTGTCGCCAGTTCTGCATCAACGCTACGCGATCGGTCTCCGCCTTCTCTAGTAGTGCCGCCTTTACGAGCATCAGTGGACGCTCGCAGCCGTGAGTACTCTCCTGCAGCACCACGGGCGCCAGGTGGCTGATGATCGTCTTTCCTGCCCCTACGGTCATCGACCCCAGCAGCCCGTGGTGCTCGTAGATCTCCGCGAGGGCCCATGCCTGGGTCAGGCGCAAGCGCTGGTTTCCTCCAGGAACCTTGAGCCACTCCGTCATCGCGTCTACGAGATCATCATACGCCTCTCTCCGAGGGAGTTCGGCAATGCGCCGGAACTCGGCGGAACGTACGATAGTACGCTCGCGCTTTTTCTTTCTACGGATGAGGGAGGATAGGCTCAAGCTTCTTTGCTCCGAAGGATTGTCAGGCCGTTGTTGTTCCGGTGTTTCTCAATCGAAACCCACCTCGGGTTCTTGTCGAAGAACTCGTAGATGGCCGCGTTGAGTCCGGGTGCTCGGCCGTCCTCTCCGACCTCGCCAAAGGTCTCCGTGTCGTGGAACACGAGATACTTTCGGACCTTGTTCCCGTGAAGCTCCAGCTCTTTCTTGAGCTGGGCGTAAGTGTGCAGCGTGTCAATGAACAGCAGATCCGTCTCTTCAATCTCGATCTTCAGCGTGTCGGCAGTGATGAAGCGCAGGTCAGTGCTTCCCCTGATGGGCATCAGAACTTCCTCGACCGTGGGGAAGTGTTGGATATCGTAGCACATCAGGGTGGCCGGCTCCGCGTACATAAATGCTCTGGTGGAAACCCCCGTACGCGTACCCATCTCTGTTACGTGCCGGCATTCCTCGGCCAAAGCCCAGAGGCGTGGTAGGTGTTCATTGATGTCTGATGGCCGATCCCTCGCCGCCTCGTACTGCGTAATGCGCGAAAGGAGAAACTGTGCGTCGGATATCACAACAGCCCCTGCCGGCGCATCTCGATTTCCGACTCGAGCACTTGAACACGCATGTTCGCCGATTCTAGTTGGTCCCTCAGGATCGCACGCTCACTCCGGAGAAGCGTGTTGGCCTCGGCGTGGTGCGCGTACATTTTTCGTTCGCCCTCCACCTGAGATGCCAAAAACATCATCTTCTCCTTGATGGCCGAAACCAAGGACTCGGGGTGCTCAACCTGGAACATCTGCTTGAGTTCTGCCACGGCGTTCTTTTCGGCCGTGGCCTCGGTCTGCTTCTCGAGAGCCTCTTTGAGAGAGGCAATCTGCAGGGCAAGGTTTTCGTCCATCAGCGAACTCCGCGCAGGTGTTTAAGGAGGGTCCGCATGCTGTGCCCGCTCTTGGTGACCGTGCAACAGTGCTCCACGCCATGGTCGGAGGCTGTCCTAAAGAAACCGGTCACTGTCCATACTCCCGGATAGTAGTCTCCCAGGAGACCGATGTACTTTACGCGCGACCCAACTTTGATTTTGCTTTGCATCAGCGAACTCCGCGCACGATGTTGTCAGCGAACGATCTGCAGGGCAAGGGTGTCGTCCATCATCAGCCTCCGGCATGCAACTGCAGTCGCAAGCGCTTCAGCAGTTCTAGGGTTGCATCCAAATCGTCTCCGGCGCGATGGGCTGCTTTTGACTTGTCGGGAAAGCCTTCTGTCAACGGACGCCCGAGCAAGAAATTGGCGGCAGTTACCGCAGCACTCACGTCGAGCAACCGGTAATTGAAAAACTTGAAACTGTTCGGCAACCGCTCCCGGATGAAACCGTAATCGAAGTGTACAGAATTGCCCGCGAGCGTGGCTTTCTCCCCGTCTACGAGCTGAGAACTCAGGAATTCTGCGAAGGTGAAGTCCAGCAGTTCCTCAGAGAAATGCGTGTTCCGGCACTCGTCCAGCAATCCAGATTTCGTATGCTGTTCCAGCGCCCATGGTCCACAGAGAAACTCGCCACCCGGACCCTCTGGTTTGACTTTCACTCCGAATCGGGCATCCTCCCGAGGAAACTCTCGCATAACCCTAGCTTGAAGCTCGAGGATTTGATGCTCTGACGGCTCAAGGCCGCCTGTTTCCAAGTCGAGAAAAACGACGACGCTCATCGAACACCCCGCACGATGTTGTCGGCGAACTCGGTGAGTACCTCGAGGACGGCGGGGTCGACGGCGCGACTGTCGACGGTGAACACCCCACTGGGGCGGTTCGTCGAAAGCGCCTCGCGCAGGCCTGCGGCGAGCATGGCCGGACCCTTGCCGAAGTCCAAGAGGCGGTACGAGACGCACTGGGTCTTCTGCTCGAGTTCCTCGCGCACGGGGCGGATGAGGTCGTCCACGCGCTTCAGGGTCGCGCCCTTCTCGACGAGGGCATCGACCAGGAGGAAGAACCCAAAGCCCTGGGTGTCGACCTTCGGTGCGGCGGTGGGGGCTTCCTCGGTAGCCTTCGTCTTGCGAGGCTTCTTGGGGGCCTCGGCGACCGGCTCGGGGGCGGCTTCGGCCGTCTCAACAACGACCTCGTCCACCTTCATGCGCGGGTCGGGTGTCGCGTCGGGCGGGTTGATTCCCGTGGCTAGCTTCACGGGCTTCGACTCGGCCATTGACTTCGCCACGTCAGCCAGCGAGGGCTTCTTTGCCGATGTGGCTGTGGTTTCTTCCTTCGGCTCGGCTGCCTTCGACGCCGCCGTCTTCTGCACGGAGACGACGCCTCCGGTGGGAGGCAGAGCCTGTCCACGCTTTGCAAGGTCCTGAGCCATCTTCTCTTTGAGTGACATTCCCACGGTTTCTCTCCTGTTCGTTTCTAGTTTGTCTTGGCGGAACATCGAGATCATGCGGTCTTTCGCGCTGATCTGACACATTCCCTGGTAGAAGCACCCGCCGTATGCTCCACAGTGCCCAGCGTTGAATCCAAGGTCAAGAGCCTTTTTCTTCTCTCGGTGCGCGGCGATCATGGCCCTCGCGAAGGGGGCCCAGCCGAGGACGACCTCGAGGGCTTGGTTGAAAGTCCACAGCACATCGACGGGCACCGCTGCCCGTTTCCCCTCCGTGAGGCAGTACACCCAGCGCGTGGCGCACTCTGAGAACTCTCCTTCGATCATCTGCTTGAGGGCATAGACTGATGCCTGTGGGTCTGCCAAGAGCATCTCTGGCGTCTTCGCCCAGCAGAAGTCTTTCGTCGTCTTTAGGTCGTATACCTCCAAGATGGGGCTGGCCCCTGTCACTGGGTTCGCTGCGTCGAGTACGTCGACGTCCGTGTACCCGTGGAACACGACGTCGTCCACCAGCATAGCAAAGTACCGCTCGACGGACAACCCGGGCGTCGCGGGTTCTGGGAAATGAGGGAGTGCCTTGAAGACACGGTCCTCCTCTTTCCTAGGCGCGTCTCCCCTGGATAGCCAGTCCTCGAGAGCCTTGTGGTAGCGCTTGCCCGTGGCTTGGCTGGGCTTCTCAGGTTCCTTCTTGCCTTCGAGCTTGTTCCAGCCCCACTTGCGGTTGCAGGCCGTGTATGTCGACACCTGGCTCGGGGAAATGAGCAGGTCGGGCCACTGCGGCTCTCCTGGGTATTTCTCTTCGAACTTCGGAGGGAACTCGGCCTGCAGGTCCTCCGGAACGAGGACGATGCTCTCCCGGTTCTCGGAGTCCCCGAAGGTCTTGGTCGGGAGCATGCGGAGTCTGGTCACGCACGCACCCGCTTCAGGTACTCGCGTAGTTCCCCCAGACGGAACCCGGCGCCGACGTAGGCGTCGTCCTTCCACCCGGAGTTCTCGCAGGCCTGCACCTCTGCTTGGGCCCACGCGAAGAACGAGTCTGGGGGTCTGTGCGTCCTGAGAACCAAGACAGTTGCCTTGTTGCCCACTTCGGGCAACTCGTCCTTTTCGGGCAACAAGCAGGCATCGCACAACACCTGTGGTTCGTTCTCGGTTTCGGCGCAACAGTTGTCGCAGGTGTTGCATTCTCCGTCCATGCGAATCACGCAATCCTCATCGCGGCGCGGGCGGCCCGAACCTGTTCTTTGGTCTCTTCGAGTTCTCGCTGGGTCGAGTGCAACAGGTCCTCAAGACCTCGGATCGTGTTCAGGGACACCTGGAAGTTCTCGCGCATGCGCTGGTACGCTTCGCGGTAGATGTCCTCGTTCTCGTTCTGCGCAATAAGCTTGTTCGCGGCCTCGAGCATGTCTTGCAGAAACCGCACTTGGGCGCGCAGGCTCTCAACCTCCGCTGTCGCCGGGTCGGGTCCGTCCTCGTACACGAAGCAGCAGTCGCTGTACTTCACATAGCGGTGGGGCTCGGGGGGCTGGGACATGTCGACTGCGTACTCCTTCACGGAGTCCAACACGACCTCTTTGGGTTCGGTGCTGACGTTGAGCATCACGCGCTTGACCTCGGCATCGATGTGTTCTTGCATCGCTGGCAGGATTTCGTCGAACGGGGCACCCTTTTCAGACATCCTTGTCCACTCCATCGTAGGTTTCATGCGCAGAGATGGCGGTCTGGAGAACTCGAACTTGCTCACAGGTCAGAGACAGCACGCCGACTACACCGTTTTCCTCATGGAGAGAGATATCGAACCCATCAAAGTTCGCCCAGCTCGTCACGGTCACAACGGTCTTGTCCGAGACAACGGACGTCTGTCTGACCTTGTCCTTGTGGACCTCGAAGGTGCTCATGCGTCCGGCTCCTTGTCTTCGGGAAGTGCTACGAAGCCCGTTCCCTGCAACGAGTTCATGGCTTGCTCCCAGCGGTTCAGGTAGTCGCTCTCGAGTCGGCGAATGGTGCCGAGCGCCTCGTTGATGTTCTCTCGTAGCACGAAAGCGACCTCCTCGTCAATCAGCAAAGTATGCAGGAAGGTCTCGACCTCGATGAAGCCGGCGGGGGAGACGGCCTCGAGTCCGCGATTGAGTCCGTTCAGCAGCGACAAGTGCTGGTGCGCGTAGAAACTGAACCGCCGACCTAGGGCCTCGATCTCCACGGGCTCTTCCTCCTCCAAGAGTGCGCCGCCGAAGTCCACGTGCAGGACACTGCGCCCGGTGTCGTCCACGTGGACGTGGGTGCCGGGCGGCTGCATGTCTTTGAAGTCGTCGACGATGCGCGCATCATGGGTCAGGTAGATGTTCTTGTGCAGGATCAGGTACATTTGGGTTCCTCCTCAAGCAGCTTCTGCCAATCCCGCATCCTGGTGTACGCCCTCCGCATGTCCTCGACGTCCTGCTCCTCATACAACCACTCCCGGCGAGCCCTGTTCATGTTCTTAATGATTTCAATACGCTGTGTTTGAGGATCCTTCTCCGTGGGGGATAGGCTGCCTGCGCAGAGTGCCACATACATTGCGGCGCGTAGTAGGGTGTCGGGGCTCTCGGTGAACATCCCAAGCCCCACATTACATCGCCTGCACAGAAGGCCGCGAACTTGACCAGTCGTGTGGCAATGGTCTATCTGCGGAAACCCGTTAGAGCCCTCGGACTCTACCCGGCAAATTAGGCAGCGTCCTCCCTGTTTTTCCCACAACTGACAGAACTCACCGCGAACGATTTTGTAGTTCTTCAACTTATTCAACAGCCACTGATCAGCATCCCACACTGACTCTTCTGGTTCTTTGTCAGTCATGCTTCCCCCACTTCGGTCATGGTCGTATCGTCCTCTGCCATGTCTGCGGCTGAGGCCATCTGCGCCAGGCGCACCAGCATGGACTCGACCTCCTCCCAGTCCAGGTACTGAGTGTCAACCCAGGCCTTGAACTGGTCCATGTCCAACTCTCGAAATTTCACCTGTCCTCTTTGTAGACTCACACGCTTGTCCGTACAAATCAAGGAGAATGCTCTTGGCCCTCGCTCAAGTTCCTTGGGACGTCGAATGCTCGCCATGAGTGTGTCCCAGTGCTTGAGCAGTTGATGCCTGACCAAAATGCTGCCATCTCGGCGCACTGCTATGACATCCCTTAGAGAACCACCAGAGATCCCTTTCTGTGTGAGCAACTGACCGAGCGCTGCGTACACCAAGGAGAACACTGCGCTGACCTCGTCGCGGCCGGTTGCAATGGCTTGACGTACGGCAGCGTCGTCGGTGTCCTGCACGACAAATCGCTGGGACCAATCGATGGTGACTGTCTTGCTCAAGTACAGCACGTGCTGGGCGAACTCTCCCTCGAGCAACTGCCTGAAACGTTCTACCGTCAAGACGTCTTGGATGTACTTGGCCGCCTCTACCGGAGTCTCGATTGACAGGAACCTGTTTGCTGTTGCCAAGATATCGTTGCGCACCAACTGTTCCCGATCATCCGTCAGCACGTTCTGGTTGTTCGCGCAGATCATGACTCGAATAGCGCCTTTCAACCTCGTCGTGTCCACGTACTTCATCTCTAGCCGATGCTCTGTGCTTTGGACCATGTCTCGGAAGAGGGCTGTTACCTTTCCATACCGCTTGACTTGTTCATTGATGTGCTCGTCGCACACAATCAGCGGCGTCTTTTGCGCCAAGCCATTGAACTTAGTTAGATACTCGTTGATGTTGATGAAGCCACCGTAGTCGAAGATCTTGGCCAAGCCTTTAGCGAAGGCCGACTTCCCCGTGCCCGTCGGTCCGTACAGATACAGGCATACTAGAGGGTATTCCAAGTTGGGAAAGGCCGCCAAATATTTCTCAAGCAACGGGTGTTTCTCCCCTGCCAACAGCCTCAGCCAAGTGTCGACTTCGGGAGAGTACTTAGGCACCAGGTTCGAGCGTTTCCCCGCCGGTAGTACCAACTTCCCACCTTGCGTGATCCCGTTGGCGTCCGGCTCGCCGGCAACGTAGCGACTCTCGGTGGTGTTGTAGTCCCATTCTACCGTAGACACCAACGTGCCGTACTCGGCCATGATGGCCTCAAGCGGCCTCGTCTTGATTTTCCCGTCCTTCATCGTCTCGTGCAACTTGACGCGGGACTCCGCTGGTGCAAGCAGTCGCGTGACCGAATTCAGCAACTCCTCCCTGCTCAAGGGTCCTCGGTACGCTCCGCCCACGAATACGTAGTAGTCACTCTTCTTTTCTAGGATCCAAGTTCGTTGGGAGATGCCGTGTTGCTCCTCGAAGTACCGGTATTCCAACTCTGTGTATGGGGTGTCTCTGTCGCTCCCGAAGGCTGCCTGCATCAAGCTCTTTTTGGCGGCCTCTCGCTCTTTCTGCTTTGCCTCTCGGGCCCTTTGTGCGGCCGTCTGAAACAGCCTCAGTCTGGCGAGAACTGCTTCGTCGCTGCTGAACTCGGTCGGCACCAACGTATCGAATGCAGATCGCAGTGCGGCGAACGAGGGTCGAATGGCGCCATAGACAAGGTCGGGGTCGGCATCGGGAAACTCCGTCGCCAGTTCTTTCAAGAAGTCTGTCAGATAGATTTGATCGGACACCTCAGTGCAGGCCTTCTTCCCTTGGAGAACGTTCTTGGTGATGTCCAGCACCGTCGACAAACGACTTCGCTGGTCTTGTGCCTTGGCCGACTTGAACCGGTTAGCGACACCGACTTTGAACGCCTCCAGTGTGGCCTTAGTGACCTGTACGGGCTCTAGTCTTTTACCGTAGACTTCCTGCTGACCTTGGACGTTGAATACACGGTCGTGGGCCTTTACAACAGGTTCAACAATGTCGTCAGGATCGTCCTTCGGTACCGCGAAGCACGAATTCACATGCTCAAGCACCTCAAAAACCATCTTAGCGCCGTCGTCTCCGTACGAGGCCGCCGCCCACTCCCACCACAATAGGCACGCGATAGGGAACAACGTTCCGTACCGCTCTCCTTCGCCAACGCCCTCTGCTCGGGGGGCAAAGTACACCTTTGCACGCCTCAGCCACTCCTCTCTGCTGGGCCATCCCGGTTGCTTCTCTCGCTTCTCGGAAATCTGCAAACTCAATTTCGTGGGAGCACGTGCGGCTACAATACCCCTCTCTATGAGGGGGGTAGCATCAAACAGTGTGCCCTCGTTGAAATGCCACGTGTACAGCGGAAGGGCCTCTTCATCTTGAAGAGTGCCGAAGTACCCGAGCCTTCCGGGATTCTTGCTTGCCGAGGGCAGTTCACCCGAGAACACGGTGGTATTGACCCACTCCCAAAGAGACCTGTAAAAAGTGGGGGAAATAGGCTTGGCGAGGGGCAGCACCACTCGCCACCTCAACGGATCGGCCTCAGACACACTCCAGGAGTTGTACGCCACGAACAGCACATCTCCGAACGCCTCGCGCAGTTCGACTAGAGTCCTTTGGCAAGTGTCGTCCACATCCAAGATCATGGCGTGGCACTCCAGCATGTGCGCTTCAGTGTGGTCCGGGACCATCTCGGGAAAGGAGGCTCCAATGAAAACGCGGCTGCTCGCTTTCGGAACGCCAAATCGGATAACGTCTGGATGCAGCCTCTTCTCCCATTCGTCCCTGTCGCGCGCGTCAAAGGAAAGGGGGGTTCCGGTCAAAGAATGACTGGACCAATCGAAAATTCGCAAGGGTGTCTCCCAACGGTTGCCCCATGATAGGGTTGAACTCGGATCGTGTCAACTATGAACGCGGACTTGAAATTGGCGCAGAGGTTGCCGGAACGGCAGTCCGAGATGCCCGCTTCTGTCCTCCTGTCCTCGCCTAAAACGTCTAAGTCCTTGAAAAGGCTAACTTTTGACCTGAGGACAGAAAGGACCGAAATTTCTCGCATCTCTTTCTAAAATTTTCTTTTCCCCCTTTTGTTTTTCTCTACTATACTTCCTCAAATTTACTGTCCTCCTGTCCTCATAGAAGAAAAAGAGTAAGAACAAGTAAAGAAATCAACCAGTTAGAGCGAGGACAGAAATTCGGATTCTGTTGTCCACGGCGACCTAACTTCTGTCCTCCTGTCCTCAACACAGATTTCACACCAAGCGCACACACGCGCAACACACGCAGACGAAACAGCGCAAACTTGGCCGAGGCCCATCCGCAACAGGCCCGAACCGCTCAGCCAAATGACTCCTTTTTAGCGTTCGACGCGTGCTCGCACTTGGCGCCTCCACCCGCCGGGCTCCGCGGCGGCCACCTGAACAAGAGTTTCCCCAGGGTCCGGTTTCCTCTGGCTCGAGTCAGGCGCCCCATTGGTTTGTGGGCTTCAGCTTGTCCAACGTAGCACGCCACGTCGACAAAAGCAAGCGCAAGCGTAAAGAGGCCGCAACTTTTTCCGTCGGTGGGTACCTTGTTGCAGAACCACGCCGCAACGCGTACCGCCCGTACGCACAACGACGCCAAAATGCAAGCGAGGCCCTCGTGTCCATCCCCAAACCCCCGATCTTCGACGAGTTCGACGAAGGCCCAGAGCCGACACGAACGGTTTTCGACGCGCCCAGAATCAAGCTCGTGTCGTCGGGGTCTGGCCTGCGCTTCTACGCGCAACTCGGCGCTGCAGCGCGCCTGATGGAGCATGGCTTCGTCGTGGAGGAAGCCCTCGGAACCAGCGGTGGCGCAATCGTGGCGGCAGCCATAGCATCCGGCATGGGCCCAACCGATTTGCGCCAAAACGCTCTAAAACTCGCTCCAATCGATTTTCTATCCCCGCGTGTACCTTTTGGTGCAATCGCGGCGAACGTCGTTTCTGGGGCACTTGGGGCGGTTTCCGGGGCCTTCCCGGCCGAATCCCGACCGACCGGTGGCATGCTTGGCTTTTTTGATAACGCGCCCTTGCTCAAAGTTTTGCGCACGTTTCTCGTCGACGACTTCAAGTCCTGCATCATCCCGTGTCACATCGCGACGTCGAACTGGACCCGCAAGAGCGCGCCGGTCATCTGGTCGACGGGCGACCTCCCACTCTGTGTCATGGCCTCGATGGCGCTGCCGGTGTTCGACATGGTTGAAATGTGTGGTCTCCTCGTCGAGGACCCGCGCACAAAGATCATCTATGGCTTTGACGCGAGAGTGCCCACGGCCCGCGACAGGCGTAAGCGTCCAGGCGTAGGCGACGGCATCGCTCCGAGGGGTTGCCTCTCGGTCATGCCTGAGCTTTACGAGGACGGCGGAACCTCGGGGAACTTCTGGATCGACTACGATGGCTGGCGACACAAAACGTCAGCGCCCGTAGTCGGCCTACGGGTCAGAGGTTCAGATGAGCCGTGCTTGCGGCCAAAGCCGAAAAACAAACTGGAACGCGTGGTCAATACAGTGTCAGACTTGATAGCGGCGACAGACGGCAGTTACCCGTCAGGTAAGGTATGCGTAATACAGTCTAAGCACTCAGGCTTCGATGTGTCTGTTGGATTCGACGAAGTCAAAGACATGTTAGCAGAGGGAGCCAATGCAATAGATTCGTTTGTAGACTCTCTGTGACGCTTACGGTGCGTTTCAGATATCTTTCTGCGAGTCTCTTCTGACACCTGTCTACCTTTCAATGACCTAGACTTCTTTTCGCGAGTTTCAGTACTCTGAACCTTTCCAGTATTAGCTTTGGACAACCTGGATCTAGTTTCCTCTGAGAGCGTCTTCCCTGAGTTGGCTTTAGACAACTTTTCCCTAGTCTCTTTGGAGATGTGCCTACCTTTCATTTTTTTGGAAATCCTAGACTTGGTTTCCCCATCATGGTGACCCCAACATTTACCCATCAAGGCACGAGACAGGTTCTCACGATGCTCTGCAGTTCTAGGGGCCTTTGTGCGACCACGCCGCGTCGCAGACATTTTAGCACGAGCCGCTTCAGACATCCGTAATCCCAAGTTGCTTCCGGCTGCAGGAGCGGTGTTGAACTTAGGACACAGAGAGTCCATCCAAAATTGTTCTCTAGTTTGTAGCTTTTTCGAATTGGCTACAGGCTCAATTATGTGCCATTCAAAGGCGCCTTCCCCGTATTTGTTCCAAGACCTTTGCATGTATTTGGACGGATGTGTACCCTTGCGCAGAGCGTAACGGTGTCTCCGCCATCTACCTCCAACACCCTCTGAACTACCTGCTTGTCCAACGTAACATTGACCGTTACGCGTACACACAATGCAGTATATTCCAGTTATGTGGTCAAGCCTAAACAATCTCGGCTACTCTTCGTCTTCGTCCGCATCGTCCGATTCCTCGGAGTCCGCCTCTTCGTCGTCTGGTGTGTCGATCAGGATTGAACAATACTGATCTACAGCGGTGTCTACCAGCATCTCCACTGCGTCTTGCCACAGGGACACCAAGTCATCCAACATCTCTGCTTGCTCGCTCCGCGAGGGAGCCTCTGGGATGTCCTTCTCGTTCTCTTTCAAGTACTCGTCCATCGACCGTTTGAACAGACGGCGCACGTCATCGCTGGAAAGCTCCGCGATCTTCTTTCGCCCACCGCCCGTTCGCACGATAGCCATTGACGCTCCGCATCACCGCCCGAAGGCGCTCGATACACCACCGTAACAAAGTCCCACAACGGATCCAAGTCCGGTGCTCACTTTTTTTGATCGAACCGCAGCAGCTGGTTCCAAGCCGAGTCCAAGTCATCGTCCGTCAGGCCCAGAAACCGCTGGGTCTCCACGATCTGAATTTCCTTGGTGTCGGGGTCCACGACGAACTTGCGCTTCTTTGGACGGCCTTTTGGCGCCCTGCGCTTTGGTTGCTTCAGTTTATTCGGCTGCTTCACTCTGCTCAAAAGTGACCCCTTTTAGGGAAGTCGGACCTACCACTTGTGAAATTTCAACCACGTGCGAATCGTGCCGGCCTGAGCCGCCCACGGACTCCAGAACAACTCTGGCCTGCAGGTGGCCTTGAGCTTCTCGAAGTTCTTGAACCGAGCGGCCTCGAGCCGGTCAGCGTCCTGGATGACCTGTAGTCGACGGTCCATACGCGCCGCACCCCGATCCCCGTGCTTGAAGATCAGCCTGCATACTTCGTTGCGCTCGTCCGCAGACCACCCCGGCTGAGCCGCTAGGATGCCATCCGCAATCTCAGCACCCTTGCGGTAGTGCTCGGGGTCATTCCCCGCCAAGGTTCGGCCGACGTCGTGCAGCAGCGCCGCGGCGGACATGATTCGGATGTCGGACTGAGAAAAGACGGCGATTCCGCCCCGGTCCGGATGAATACCAGACAGATGGTCCGTCAGTTGCGCCGTGTGCCGCGCATGGTCCCAGTCGTAACCGGGCACCTTCGGCCACTCCACGTTGCGCACGTCCACGTAGTCGCCGACGTTGACAGCGCCGCCAGTCGGGCGCAGGTCTCCATCCGCGTTGAAGATGGACCGAGGATCCCCACCGCCAAAGCCGGTCATTGTACCGCCGCCTTCGCAGAGTCCTTTTCTAGGTCCTCTAGCGCAAACTGCTCCCGCAGACGGTCGGCAAAAGCCGGATATTCCTCGAGCATGTGCTCGCGGAAAGTCAAACGCCTGAACTTCTGGTGTCCAAACAGGTGGTCAGGGAGATCGTCGTGCGCGGGCAGATTCTTTTCTTTGCTCATTCAAGCCTCTCTAGAGCAGGGCCAACAGAGCAAGGTAACAAAAAAGCGGGGCCGGAACAAGTCCGACCCCACTTGGGTGTTCTGTGGCACTTCCCTCACCCAAGGTACTGCATGCGGTCACAAAAGATCAAAAAAACCGTCCACATCTGGCTGCGGGGCCAGGCTTCGAACCTGGGACCTTCGATTTAACAGACCGAGGCTCTACCAACTGAGCTACCCCGCATTGCGCTCTCGGTGCGACTCGAACGCACAACCCCCAGCTCCGCAAGCTGGTGCTCTATCCAATTGAGCTACGAAAGCACATCCTCATTCTAGCAAAATAGCGATCGATCCAAACAACCCAGCTCCGGCCCCGAGCCCGAGCAAGACCAACAAGCCCCCGGCCACAAGCGCCTGAATCGGAAGGCCGGGGTCCCGGTCCCGCTTGAAAGCGGCGCCGATGGCCTCGTTCAGAAAAAGGGTGAAACCAAAGCACCCAACAAGCAACAACTGAGCGAACAAGAATTTGACGATCATCAATCCTCCACATCCGCCAGCTTTTCAACTGGCTTCGGCTGAAGCAGTGCCCGCATCCCGGCAAGTTGACCCTCCAGGGCCCGCACGGTGGCCTCGGCCACTCGACGACGCTCGGTCTCCGCGGCCAGTTGGGCCTCCAAGGCCTTGTAGGTGTCGTCGCCCGTGACCTCGATGACGGTGTCAACAACGTCATCAAAGAACTCTTTGCTGGCAACAATAAAGTTGCCGCTCCTAGTGTCTTGGAAGGTCACTGCGTCCATCTGCACTTCGGCCTGAAGGAAGCCATTCTCGGCCTGTAGAACCACGCGGGTCTTAGTTGTCACGCCAGCACCTCAACCTTCTTGGCCATTTTCTTGTACAAAAGAAAAGCCCTCGCGGTAGGGAAATCAGGGTAATCACAAAGGTCTTCTAGCACGTCCGGAGAAATATACCCGCGGCCCTTCTCAGCAGAGTTCTCAAGGCACACCATCAGGGCGTTGACCAGCATCATGTTGCCTAAAGAACTCAATGGCCACAACCAGGGCAGGGAGTGCGGGTTGGCCGAACCCAGACGAACTCGACCGAGGACCCTCGTCGGCGCCCAGCCTTGAGGCCTTTGGCGAAGCACTTCGTGTGCATGACGGTCAAGACCCCCTTTTCGACCACTCGAGAGTACGGCTTTTCCCCTCGTTCTAGAAGGTAGTCGGCGTTGATGGTGTTGGCGTCGATCATCCGCGTCCCCGAGTCAGAAGAAGTTCACCACCACCCAGGAGGTCTACCCCGTCGCATGGGCCATAGCAGTCGCAACCCTCGGTTTGGACGAGCATGTCGTCCGGATATTCAGCCAGCATGGCCTTCAGCTGCCCGACCGTGATCTGGTCCTGGGCTGGACTGGGCACTACGGTTTCCAATTTTGGGTCTTTTGGAAACGATAGTAGCCGTGCGGCACGCAGTAGGTCCTGTTCAGCTTCGAACGCCTCGATATCTGCCCGTCTCTTTGCGACTCGGGCACGGGACGTCTCCAGCAGGTCCTCGAAGTCGGTCATTCCGGGTGCTCCTCGACGGTGTTCCAGCGGCCGATGGCATACGTGAAAATCACGCCAGCCTTCCCAACTATGTGCAACGCGCCGCTGTCGGGAACGATCCAACCCTCGACATTGGCGAAGATGTCAGCCTTCTCACTCCGACTAAGTTCCCGGTAGGTCAGACCATCAATGTTCGTGTAGAGGTTGTCTCGTGTGACGATGACCCTCATTTCTTGACCCCTTGCTCGGATGTCCAAGTCCAACCGAACCACCGGTTTGTCCACAATGCGCGGTTCATTTCCCCACCTTGACCTTTGCCGGACCGCAGTCCTGATTCTTGACCTTTCGGTCTGTAACTTTGCCGAGGGCCTTCTCAATGGTCTCGGTGGCCGACCGACAGCGCCCGTCGGTGTAGTTGAATGCTTCAACCTCAGCCTCGCCGGTCTCCATGTCTATTCGGACTTCAACGAATTCTTTGGTCATACGTCCGGCTCCTACTTCGCAACCTTGATGATGAGACGCCCGTTCTCGACCCGTTCTTCAACCTTGCGCCCAGATCTGCGGGCGGCCTCGAGGGTCGTGTGCCGAGCGTACTGAGCCTTGATGCGACCGTGGAGCTTGGTCAGGTCCGTGTCGAGGTCGTCATGGTGGAACTTGCCCACACCCTTCTCCACGAAGACTCCGGCGTCGGCCCAGCCAGCCCTCTCGCCGAAGACGCGCTTCAGGGCAGCCTTTCGGACCACGACATGCACCGGGCGACTCTCACGCCGGTAGTAGTCCTGAATCTCGACGGGTTCCTTGTGTACCTCAACGTCGGATTCCTGCAGGCCGAGGGCGTCTACGAGGGCCTTCTTGAGGATGTTCAGGTCCTTGATCTCAAGTTCGACCGTGGTGTTGTGACTCATGGTTGCTCCTCTTCGGCAGAACATTGGTGGCACAGGGCGATGACGACGCGGGAAAGTTCGTCCAAGGACGAATCCGTCAAAGGGATATCAAAGGACGAGATACGTTCCCCCCACAGGACATAGAAGGAGCCGGAAGCTGGGTCTTAACCGCGAACCACATTGTGATCGCAGTCGGCACAGTACCGGTGGACCGACTTGTCGACTTCCGTTTTGTGGGCGATCCGGCGAAAGAGGCTCATGGTTGCTCCTGAGGGTTGGACGCTGGGGGCGGCAGGATATTCAGAGAAGGTCCCCGAAGATCCGGAGATCTGACTTCTTTTTGAGCACCAAGGTGTCGAGCACAACCAGTCTAGGCTTTAGCTCGGACACCCGGTGGCAGCGGTCCAAGAGCAGAAGGGACTGGGCCTTTCCCGAAGAGGAGTACCGCACCCCGGGAGCCCTGACGACGATGTTTGAACATTGGTTAGCCGGGTAGTCGACGAACTTGCGGACCTTCTTCTCCCGCATCCAACCGCCCTCTTTGTACCACGGGTACTCCAAGCGGAGCCCCCGAGGGTGCCCCGGCTCGTACCAGGCCTGTTCGACGGAGACGCCGGAATCGGACAGGGCCACCCAGTCCACCACGACGCGGATGTCAGCCTTGTATTTGGCGATCCACCCGGCGAGGTCGAGAGCCTCGAAGACGAAGATCATGGGAGTCCCACACGATCCCCCACCCTTGCGCCGGGGTAGCTGGACCAGAGTCTGATGAGGTCCGATCTTGCGCCGTCTTTGTCAGCATCCAACCCACTTCGGAGGTAATCGGAGACAGTACCGTCCAAAACACGGACCACCGTTCCCGTGTAGCTGTGTGTGGCCCGATGGGAGTCGTCCAAGCGCACCACAATCAATTTTTTCATCGAAGCCCCCGGCACTCGAACGTTTGGGTCATGCCCCGAGGGCAGGCCCCGAGCGGGGCCGGACATTCTCTGAGCCTCTCCCCTTTGGCGAAACCCTGACCGGCGAGAAGTTCGTTGTGGGCACAGGCCCAGCTCGTCACCGCCCCCGTTTCGAGGTCGATGGCGAAGTCATCCACGATCTCAAGGCCTTTGCGATTCTTTGCCATGATGGGTCCGCCTCCTGTGCAGATAGGACGAGGGTCCACGCTAGTTCATTCATCGGGCCTTTCGAACGATGCCGATCACGGCGTGGCTGATGAAAAGCACCTCGGGAAATGGCTCCTTGGTCACGGGGTCCGTGGACGTCACGTGAAGCTCCACGGCATCCATCTCCGATGTCCCGACCCGCCCAGAGATGGTCTTACCATTGACAAGGTCGAGGATGACGTTGGAGCCCTTGAGACGATTAAACACGCTTTTCATCGGCCACCTTCTTGAATTTTCTTGGCCCACATGAGGGCCTCCTCAATCTTGGTCAAAGTCAGAGCGACCTCACGCGTCTTTGGCAGACGCTCCTTCGCGTGGGACAGCAAGTCAAACAAAGTCCCGACCACGTCGCCTACATCGTCGGAATCGCTGGGCAAAAACATCAGACAGCCACCTTTCTACGCCCGCCGCCGTAGCGCCGGGACAGCATTTCTTGAGCATCCGCACCAGCACGGTTCGCCAGATCTTGCCCGATTGACGCAGCCTCCGCAAGGGCCCCCTCGAGGCGCTCACGGAACCCGACGTCGGAGCGGACCTCAACAGCCGTGTTGCCGCCGAGAACAGCGCGCACGTTGCGCACCCGAGCAGCGACTTCGTCGTCCCCGAGGACGTTCAGCGCTTCGAACTGGTCGAGGAACCGGCGCAAGGGGGTCAAGGAGCTTTCCCGGAAGGTGCTTCCGCCTCGGATGGCGGCGAGAACGCCCTCCATCGTCTCGGCCGTGCGAGCACGGAGTTCGCCGAGGACTTCCGAGGTGAACCCCGCAAGGGTGTCCTCGACCATCCGGCGAGCCGCCGAAGCCACGAGGGAGGCATCGGACGCGGACCCGACCCCCGGAATCGAGAACGCGAGGCACCGGAGGTTCATGCCGAACTTGTCTCGGAGGGTGTCGGCCTTGGGCCAAGCACGACGGACCTGCTCGACGAGGTTCTCCACGAAGAGTTCACGGTCGTTCTCGCGGAATTCGGAGTTCTCGCGGCGGAGGCGGTCATAGATCTTGTGGGCCTCTTTGCCCCACGCATCGAGCGCCACCGCCACGTCGCGGTCATAGGTCTCGAGGTAGGTCTCGACGTGGGCGAGGTACTGCGCCTTGATTCCCTCAATCTCCGCAACCAGAGCATCGAGGAGGGCGTAGGGGACGAACTTGCCGTCACCCTTGGACACGGCCGCCTTCGCCAAAGCCGACCGGGCCTTCTGCTCGAGGGAGGAAAAGGTCTGGTAGGAGGCGCCCGGCGGACGCACCGTCGGCGTGGAGGCCACGGATTCGAGTCCTTGGGGGAGGCCCAAGCTCTCGGCAGACAGGCGAACCGTCAGACTGGGGCGCGAGACGTTGAGCCACACCAAGCAACCCGCGCGGGCGATGTCAGAGACGGCTTCGGAAGCGTTGATTTCGGGCATTGTGGCATCCTTCTTTCGGTCTTTGACGGCCGGGCCCGACAGATATTCACACAGATCTGGCTTCCTCCAGCAGTGTCTCGGACATGCGCTCAAGGCGGAGGGCGGTCTCGATGTTGCCCATCAGGCGGTGCTCCACGGCAATACCCCGGCTGGAGTAGGCTTGAGAGAGCAGCGAGAGCCAGTCCGCGCGCCGGTGCCTCCCGCGGACCGCAGCCGCTTTCGAACGCTCGTGGAGCCGGAACGCCCGAAGGGCGAACATGCCGGAGGACTGGGTCACAGCGAAGTTGTCGAGGTTGGTTTCGGTGCAGTAGCGGGTTCGCATGGTCACTCCACAACCCGCAGCACCATGCCGCGGATGACTTCGTAGGTTTCTTCCCTTGCCCCGGACCTGACCCGGTAGCGGCCATCTGGGTCTTTCCCCGTCGGCTTCCTATCAGTGACGATCGTTGATGAAGCCGGTCTCTTCGCCTTGCGCATAGATCAGCTCCACGGCCCGCTCGAGGGGCATCGACGTCAGGTGGTACGCGTCACAGTGCTCGCAGTAGTAGGCTCGAGCCCCGTTACGGGTCTGCAGCGCCCGCACCGCGTGGTCGACCTCCTCCTCGGGGATGGAGACCTTCCCAGCCACTTTGCAGCGGCCCTTCGGGGCCCTGTAGAACTTCTCCTTGCGTTTCATTTGGACCCTCGTCGACAAATACGACCGTCCGGTCTGTCATGATCCTTGCGCCACCAGCCCGTCAGGGCTGAATCCCAGCCTGACGCACCACAACAGGCACAGTGCCATCGCATGTTCTTCATGCGTTCACCTTGCGCTTGTTCGAAGTCGGAACCGCAACCTGTGCACGAGGCACCGCCGTGGCTCGGGCATTGCCAATCGCCCAAGCGCGCATGGCAGCCACATCCTCCTTCCTCGACTCCGAAACCGGCCGCGTGGAGCGAACCTCGGCGAGGACGTCATCGGAGACGAGCGCCTCGCGGCCCTCGGCAAAGGCGCGGAACGTGGCAGCCTCGACGGCGGCCTCGATTTCAGCACCGCTCCAGCCCTCAGAGGCACCGGCGAAGTTCGTGCAGTCGAGAGCATCCCCCGGAATCGGAGACTTGCGGAGGTAGTGCGCCCAGATCTCAAAGCGCTCATCGACGGACGGCAGGTCAAGGAAGAAGATCTCATCGAGCCGACCCTTGCGCATCAGGGCAGCTGGCAAACGCTCTGGGTAGTTGGACGTGAAGAGCAGAAACACCGGCGAGGTTTTGGTGGCGGTCCAGGTCAGGAACTTGCCAAGAATGCGCTCCGCAGTCCCGCCGTCACGCTCGCCGCCGGAGCCGAAGGCACGCTCGACCTCGTCGACGAGTAGGATGCACGGGGCGCACGCTTCAGCCACGGCGAGTGCGTCGGCGACGTTCTGTTCGGTCTCGCCGAGGATACCCCCAAAGGCCGCGCCGACGTCGAAGACGAGAACGGGCATCTCCCAGCTACCGCCGAGCGCCTCGGCGAACCTTGACTTTCCGGTACCTGGAGGACCCACGAGAGCCATGCCCTTCGGAGGCTTGATTCCCTTTGCACGGGCGGCCTCGGTGAAGCCCCGAGCACGCACACCAGCCCAGCCCTTGAGCAGGTCATGTCCGAGGATGGACCCGAGGTCGATCTTCGGCTCGATGGCGCGGAGGTAGGGGCGCTTCCCGATCTCCTCTTCCTTGATGCGGCGGAGGACCTTGGTGTCGAGGGCGGACAACCCGCGTTCCTTGGCGTCGAGCATGGCGAGGGCCACGGCATTGTCGCGGGCGATGGAGGTCAGGCCCATCACGTTGTCGAGGTGCCGTTCGGTCGGGGCATCGAAGTCCCCGTTGAGAAGGTCGGCCATTGCCTTGGCAGATTCTTCGCGGGTCGGGAGCTTGTGCTCAACCGTGGCCACTTCGTCCTGCAGGGTCGCCGGAAGCTCAGAGGAGCGCTGCAGGAGCACGAGCAGCACGCCGGCCGTGCGAGCCCACCAGATGCGCTCAAGGAGCAGCCGGGCCAGAGGCGCGTCGCGAAGGTAGGGGTCGAGGTCGCAGAGCACCACGAGGGCGCCATCGGCCACCTCCACGCTCTCCACGAGGCCCTCGAGGAACTCTTGAGGGTCCTTCGACCCCTCGGCCTGCATGAACTCGTGGTCCGCCGTCATGCGTCGCGCACCCTCTCCGACCGACCAGACGATGACGTTCTTGCCGTCCACTGACCGAAAGATGGCCGCACAGGCGGCCTGCTGTTCACGGGTGGGGACGAGGATGGCTCCGTAGCCGGCACGGGCGCGAAGGCGCACCTCGCGCTCGAAATTCGTTTGGGCCTGCATATTGTCTCCTGCGTGGGGGTTCGTGGGTTTGACGTTCAGATCCGGACTTCACATGGCGTCTCGGCGGATCCTTGGAGTTCCAGGTCAACCTCCATGTCACAGACGCAGTAGGCAATCTCGTCGATGAACTTGAGGACCGAGAGGCTGGATTCCGTAAATCTCCCCCTGGTTCCGAGAGCAGAAGTCCAAAAACAAAGGAATCACGCGGTCTTGACCTTCCTGCACCTCAACGAAGAGGACTTCGTGGTCCGAATAGCGCCGGCCGTTGCTGACGATGTAGGTCTTCATCATTCCTCCTTCGACCCCACAGGCGCACGCGCCTGCGCTATGATGGCGTCAGTGAGGGCGCGCATTGCGCCAGCGGCATTGTTCTTGGGGGCACGCGTTGCCCCGAAGGCGAGATTCGCTGCGGCTGCGTTCAAGCGGTCGCGGACGTCGGCCTCTTCGGTCGTGCCCAGGAGGCGGAGGTACTTGGCCACGTCTTCGAGCCGGAGGTACTTCACGCCCCTCAAGTTCACGAAGCGGAAGTCGAAGTGCTCGGGTGCGCCGGCGGCATTGTTCGAGTGGTCCATGCGGTCTCCTGCGTTGGGGTTCGGGGGTTAGACGCTCAGATCTGCCCGTTATTCAAAGGCAGCCCAGCGGATCTTTTGGAGTTCCAATTCAACCTCCATGTCACAGACGCAGAAGGCAATCTCGTCGATGAACTTGAGGACCGAGAGGCTGGAGTTCGGCTCACGCCACTCCACGGGACCATCTACGATGCCCATGACCTTTGGTATTCCGTAGATATCCCCCTGGTTCCGAGAGCAGAAGTCCAAAAACAAAGCAATCACGCAGTCTTGGCCCTCCTGCACCTCGACGAAGATGACCTCGTGGTCCGAGTAGCGGCGGCCGTTGCTGATGATGTAGGTTTTCATGTCAACCCCTCAGACTGCAAAGAACTTTGCGACGGTGTAGTAGCAGCCCTCGACGTCATCCGACCGGATGCCGACGACCTCGGGCGGGAACCCGCCCTTCCGCAGCCACTCCTCGAAGTTCTGCACCGATTCGAGCAACTCGCCTTGAAGGTCGGCACGTTCCGACTCGGTCAGGGTCGGATGAAAGCGCCCGTGGTGGAGCTTGGCGGAGATCTCGAGGATGCGTCGGAGGCAAGCGGTCGGGTCCATGTGGGCTCCTTCGTTGGGGTTCGGGGTTTAGACGCGCAGATCCGGCCGGTATTCACTCGGATTCAGTGATCTGAATCACCAGGGTGCCGGACTCAAGCCGCTCGGCCACCGTTCCGCCCGTCAGGGCGAGGACTTCGACCCGTTCAGGCGCCGCTGCACACGCTGAACACAGGACAAAAACGAGAGCCGCAGTTGCCTTTTTCATGACTTCTCCTGCTTGTTCTCGGCAAATGCCGCAAGCCCGGGCTGACCGGGCAATGCGGGCCCAGTTGTTGGTCGGGTCAGTTGGGACGGAGCATCTCCTGAGCCTCCTCGAGGCGCTTTCCGACGAACACTACAGGGTCACGGAGGTCTTCGTCAACGAAGGCCACCACGTTGTCTGGCTCCCCGTCCTCCTCATCGAAGTCGCCCGTCGATGAGAGGTTCAACAGTCGGCAAGAGTCGAGCGTGCCGCCCTCGGCCTTCCACTGTTTGGCGATCTCTCGCATCGACTCGAGGGCGAAGGACAGCGCATCGAGGCAATCCACCTTCACGCAGGACCGGATCTCACCCTCGTACGTGCGGATCTCAAGCAGCAGCATGCAGCACCTCCTAACGCCCAAAGCCCCGGCTTACGGGGCGATGCGGGCTTGGTTGTGCTCTTTAGACGCTCCGATCTGCTAGGTATTCAGCAGGAACCCAAGAGATCCGACAGCGTCCTCTCGAATTCGAGAGATCTGCACAGCATCCACGGCTGCGCCGACCGAGGGCAACGCCCGAACCATGGCGTTGTTGACAGCGATGACCGTGCCAACATGTCGCGGGAAGTCTTGGGAAGCCACCACGGCAAGGTAGGTTTCTCGGCGTCGCCTTCGGTGAAGGGCAAGACGGGTGTTGCCACGCATGGCAGACTCGTAGAGATCGCGTGCGGACGCAAACAGCATGTGGGACCCTTTCGTACACCCGCCGGCAGCCCGTCCGGAGGATTCCGGGTCCGTCCGCCCTCGGTTTCCTCTTAGACGTGCGGATCCGGCCGGTATTCAATGCGGTCCCGTGACCCGTATCACGGCCGGCCAGCGGGCGCAGATCTGCCGCCGGCCGCCCGTTCAGCGGGCGCCTGCACCGTTCGTGCCAGCCCAGAACGGGGCGATGGTCGGGGTCCCAACGAATCGGCCGCTTCCTGCTAGGATCGTGCCCGCCCAGGGTGACCCCAGTCACGGCCGAACGGCAAGCAGGAACGGGGCCAACCCGCTGTGATCAGGGCCACAGGCAGATCTACCCGTTGTGATCCGTGTCATTGTGTGACCCGAACCCCTCGACAGCCATCCGCGCCCGTTTGCGCACGTAGTAACGGCGGTCCCGAGCCTTGCGTCGCGCCTCCGGCGAAAAAAGACGGGCCTTGGTTTTGATCCACCATTCCTGTTGCCGCTGCGTTTTGAGGTTCCAATACAGCGCCGCGGGCTTGACCCCTAGGCTTTCAGCAGCCCTGCCGATGACCCCATTGTTGGCCAGTATGGCGTCACGCACCTGGAGGTCGAATTCCGATAGTGTTTTCATCTAGGTTTCAGCTCCGCTTTTCTTGAGAAGTATATCGCACAAGGGAAATATTCGGTATGTTTACGTTTGCGCTTGGGTTTGCCCAAACCCTCGCTACTCTCCCTTGTGCTAATTGACGACCCAAAAGCAAAAGACCGCAGCCTAATGCTGAAAAAGCCCAGTATCTGCAATGGGCAGGCAACCGGGCACCCCTGCAAACACTATTGGTTCCACACCCAGAAAGTCGAAAGCAACAATCCCGACGAGCTTCGCTCCGGTGAAAAGCACCGGGCATGCCTCATCAGCCCCGGATTCCCCGTGGAGTTCTCGGACGAAGAGATCCCACATGTCTGCAACCAATACGCCCCTCGAAAGAAGGCGGGCCTGCGAGGCCTCATTGGGCAAAAAGAGACCTATGACGCCAGCCAGGAAGAGTACAACCCCTTGACCCCCGAAGAGGTCCGGGCTCTGCGGGCGGGTGACGAGCCCGTGCCCCTACCAGAAGTGGATGAATTCTCCCGATTCGCTTCACAAGTTCACCAAGCCAACAAAAAGGGCCTCCCCATCGTTGGCCAAGCCGATGCAACCGAAACCGACCTCGAGGACTTCCTCGGGTCTTTCAAGGACGAAAAGTGACCGACCAGACCGAATCCAGCCTCCCTGAGTTCTATGACCTCATCCTCAAGACCCGCACCAAGGTCGCCAAGCTCAACACCGGCCACATCCCGGCGAAGGACCTGCTGACACACTACATCCTGCCCCTGTTCGCCACGCTGCACGACGAGCTGGACGAGACCCTGAACGATCTGTCGGACGAAATCGCCGAAGGCGGGGGTGATGGCGTGGACTTTGAGGCGGCACAGCAGGCCAGCGAGGCCATCGTGGCTTTGGCAGCGTTCGTGGAGAAGTCGCTAATCGCCGCAGGCGTTATTGCCCGCGAGGACACCCCCCAGGGCCCCGCCGTGAAGGCGACCGACAAGACCCCGCCGGGGCTCCTCGAGGAGTTCTCCGCTCTGCAGGTTCAGGTTGTGGGAGCGCTGAACGCCCTCGCTGCCGAAGGCACGGACGAGGAGGATGAGGATGAGGACGAGGATTCCGAGGAGGACGAAGAGGAAGGCGACGACGAGGCAGAAGACGCCACCGAGGACAGCGACACTGATGCTCCCACCGAGGCCTCTGCGGCCTGAGGAGGTCTTGTGACCACCATTCGCCGAGTACCTGACGACCACCCTACGAAGAAAGAATCGGAGTTCCCTTTGACCGGCACCGCAGCAGAAAACGCCCTCGACGACATGGACGATGTCGGCATCGAGGGCTTCGAGGACGAAGACGACTTGGACGAAGACGAGGACCTTGCCCCAGCACCACCTGCGCCGCGAGTGGTGGCCGTGCCCGTCGTCGAGCCACCCAAGCGCCAAGCGAAGAAACCGCCGCCCCGTCCCGCCCGCCCCGCTGGCCCGAACGCCGCCGTGATGCAGAAGGCCGCCCGCGCTCAGGAGGAACTTGAGGAGTTTCTCGCCGGACTCTCCTTCGGGGAGGACCAGCACCGCATCGTCGTGAACCGCCTCGAGCCCACGCACGACCCAAAGACGGGCGAGAACATCTCGGGCAACCTGAAGACCTACTACATGCCCGTGGGCGTCGAGGAGCTTCAGAAAGCCTTCGGTGGCGGTCTGTACGAACTGATCATCATGGGGCCCGACCCGATGTCTGGGCGAAAGCTCGCTATCCGCAAGCGAGACAAGGTACGCATCGCCGGCAAGCCGCGTTTGGCCAGTGACATCGAGGAAACCAAGGAAAAACCGGATGAGCGCGCCGACTTGTTCATCAAGGCGCTCGAGAGCAAGGAGCGCGAAGTGGAGCGTCTAGCAAAAGAAGCGCGAGACGCACAGCGACTTCTGCTCGAGACAGCCCTCAAGCCTAAGGACGACGGCGCGGTGATGGCCACCGTGATCGGCCTAATCAAGGAGCAGCAAAGCAAGAGCGAAAACAGCGCCGCCGCACTCATTCAGGCAATGCGCGAGGAACGCCGGGCGGACGAGGAGCGCCGACGCGAAGAGCGCGAGCGCGAGGAACGCCGTCGGTCCGAAGAGCGGGAAGCCGAGCGTTTCCGTCGAGAGGCGGAGGAACGCCGCTACCGGGAAGAGGTGGCCGAGCGTCAGCGCCAGCACGAAAAGGAACTGGCCATGCTCGAGGCCCGCTCGAAGCACGAGTCAGCAGAAGGCGGCAAGCTGACCGAGGTCATGCTGAAGTTCATGGAGACCTCGCGCAAAGAAGAACAGGAGCGAGCGCGGTTCGAGAAGCAGCGTCAGGACGAGTTGGCAAAAATGCAGTTCGAGGTGATGCAAACCTCCTCGAAACAGGCCGCCGACATGGCCATCGAAGCGTCCCGTTTTCAAATGACCCTAATGAGCGAGGCTCTCCGTGAAGCCAAGAGTGCCAAGAAGGGCGGCCTCGCCGAGACAGCGCAGGAACTTGTGGCCTTCAAGCAGGTGATGCGTGACCTCAACGGTGACGATGATGGCCCCGAGGAGAGCACCGCCGAAAAGATCCTAAACCGGGTTGAGGCATTTGTGCCATCCCTTGCCACCGCTGCAGCGTCGATCATGGCATCGCGGCAGCCCCAGGCGGCCCAGGCTCCAGTCCCGCAGCAGGTCTCGCGCATGGCCATCGTGGACCAGGGCCCGGCTCTCCCGCCGCACCAGGTTCAGCAGCAACCGCAGCAGCAAGTACAGCAACCCCGAAACGGCTTCGTGGAACTCCCACAGCAGCCAATCCAGACGCAGCCGCAGACGGTCGGACTGGTGGACGATCCCTTCGAAACCGAGGAGCAAGACGTGGCAAAGGCCGCAGCCGCAGCAAACGACTTCACCGAGTACCATTTCCCCGTCAAAGGGGCCGACATGACAGAGGTCGTCACATGCTTGCTGAAAAATTTGGACTGGGCCATCCAGCAGGGCAAGGACGCCGAGGACATCGCCGACGAGGTCCTTCCGCACTTCGTGAAGGAGTTCGGAATGGTGATTTTCATGATTAAGAAGGCCTCCGCAGACGAGCTGGTCAAGTTTGTTGAGGACCGTGTCCCGCAGACGTGGGCCATCTCTTCACCCAACGGGGAGAAGGTTCTTCGAGAACTACACGAAATCGCTAACGAAACTTGAGTTCGTTACATACTGACAGGCCGGCTGTAGACCCCTGGGAGACCGGGGGTTTACTTTTTGCCTGAAACGACCCCTCTCGGCCCTCAGTACTATGTCCTGATGCAGACCTTCAGCCTTAAAAATCCGACCCTTGAGGACACCCTCAAGGCCATGGCCCACTTGGCAAAAGAAGGCAAGAAAAACCTGACCGTCCGCAGGGCGGCGGAGCAAATCTGTGCCGGAATCGAACAATCCGACTACTCGTCGGAGGTCGCGGCCATCTACTACTGGACTTGCGCGCACGTTAAGTATTTGAGGGACGTCCACGACGTCGAGTACCTTCAGGCCCCCGACGTGCTGCTCCGCACGCGATCCGGAGACTGCGACGACATCGCCGTCCTACTCGCGGCCCTCCTGATGTCCGTGGGCAATCCCTGCCGGTTCTGTGTTGTGTCCTTCCAGAAGGGCATTCCGAGCCACGTGTTCTGCCAGACCTACGTTGGCGGCAAGTGGGTGACCGTCGACCCCGTGGCCGGCCCGAATACGCACTCTATGCACCACCGCGTGGTGGAGGCCAAATTCTTCCCATGCAGGTGACCAATGATCGGTTCAGTGTACGATTTTTCGACCCGCGAATTCAACTATTTCCGCTTGCCGTCGAAGTCCCAACTTGGGTTGTCGTTTGGCGGGCCAACACGAGCCCCGTCCGGTTACGGGTCCCCAATCGGGGAGGCGCCCGAGAGTCTTGGTATGCCGCTCCCCGACGGAGCTACGTTCATCGGCTCCGGCCCCGTGCCAAAAGGTATCGTTTGCCGGCAAGGTAGCTCCGCCTTGGGAGGCCTAGGAGATGTAACCGTATCTACGTCAACCACTACGGTGGTAGCCGTCCTCGGCACCCTAGGGCTCTTCGCTGGTGCGGCAGTTACAGTGTGGGCTCTCTCCAAGAGCAAACCCGGCAAGTGGCTCCGTAAGAAGTTGTGGGATTGAGGATGTCGGACAAAGTCAAGAAGGCCGAAAAAGTCTACAAGGAGTGGCACCAACGGGACCCCCGTCGTGTTACCCGTCGGAAAAAGAGTATTCCCGAGGTATTTTATTGTGTCGGAACAGCCAAGGAGATACTGTATAAGTCCAATAAATGGGAGTCCAAGCTTCGCGTTATGCACGACTACATACACACCTTTGACAGTTCTCCCAACGTCTATCTAGAGTCAGCGATGGCGGATTCGGATTCTGAGGTGGTCGCCGAAAGGCTTCTTGGGCCTGATTTGGACACGATCCCCCTGACACAGCTAGGTACCACCCTAGAACTCACTATAGAGCTTGAATCGGGGGAAGAGCATACCCTTAGTCTAACCGGAAACCCCGTTCTGTGCGCCACCCCAGACTGCAAGTCTGTGGTTATTCTTGACCGCCGCGGCTTAATCGTTGTGCGGGGGGGCAAGATGGTTGTCGAGTCCCGGGGCATTGTGCACTGAACGTCTGGCTGCGGTTCTTCGGCAATGGCAAGTTCTGCAAACGACTTCGCACTTGGCGATCTCGCTCAGGATAAAGGCGCGAGAGCACGTGATCATCTTGGACAGGTCATAGCATTTACCCCCTCGCACGTGGTCAAACTCCAAGTCCTTATCGGAACCGCATTCGCAGCACTTATCCTTGAACGAGTTTATCCAGGCGCGCCGGTCTACAGCAAATTGCCGACGTCTCCTAGCCTGACAGTCCCTGCACATCGCGGCAGTCCCGCGAAACGCCGACGCGTCGAGTCGTCGGGCACAGCGAGAGCAGCTTATGCCAGGAGAAGTATCTGGCACAGGTGCGAAGAGCGTATCCTTTCTGATGGACTTCTCTGCCTGAGTTTTAGCATTGTGGCAGGTGTGGCACAGTAGCTGGCATTTCGCGGCCTCTAGCTCTATGGAAGCAAAAGACCTAGAGGCCGCGGAGAAGTTAACGCAGAACTTCTTCGTTTCCGGACGCCGATGGTCGAACTCAAGACCCCGGTCGGACCTACCACACAGCTCACACGCACCGCCCCGCCGCGCCTTTAGACCCGCCAAGAACTCCCTGAAAATGCCCCTGCGCTTTTTCGAGTTGGCTTTTACAACTGGACCATGACACTCCCGGCATCGGGATTGCCATCCGCCCTTATGTCTATTGAAGGAAGTAACAGGCAAGGTCCTAGCACAGCCGCCGCAGGTCTTGAGCATGTTTCCAGCATAGGCATTGGGTCAAGAGGGACAATAGACCAAAAGTAAAGCGGTTGGTGGGGGCACTAGGGCCTCAATACCATCTGCTGTGAACATTGAGCAGATCGTCGGCCTTTTCACTACGGCCAACATCATCCCCTTCGTGCTAGGCATCCTGACGTCAGAAGCGACGCGCAGACTCGTTGCCTTGGCCATCCGGTCTTGGGCTGCCAAGCAGCTCGCAGCAGCCGCGAAGACCCCCTCTACGGAAGACGACGACGAGGCCCGCGCGCGTGCCGATGCAGCGCACATCCTCGCCGGTGTGATTGAACCCAAGAAGGATGGCAAGTGAAGAGTGTCGGCGAGGCGGCAGCCTTTGTCTTGGTCTCGGCGACGTTGTCGTCCGTCCTAGTCATTGCCGACCACAAGATTCTCCGCTCCCTCCCGAAGCCGGTCGGTCCGGCCATCCTAGGTGCCGTCGGTGTTGCAGGATTTGCTATGGCGCGGGGTGCCGGTTACGAAAACCTTGCTCTACCAATTCTTACGGCGGGTGCCAGCGCAGCTGCAACCGCTTTGGTGGACCGGTTTACGGGCCCTTCAGCAACTGTTGCTGTGAACGCCGCCGTAAACGGGTTCCCAACGTACACCATCCCAAACCTCGGCGAGTACGCACTGTACTCCGGTGAGGTCCCTGGCCACTTCAAAGGTTGATCATGCGACTTCGATCCGCTCGCCGTAACCCGGCCGAACTCCTGATTGTCAACCCCCGACCCCGTTCCGGGTCCCCGCGTGTGGTGCGGAGACCCTTCCGTCGGCCGAGCCTTGCCCGGCCGGCATTTGCACGTCCCAATCCGGGACACAAGGCCGTTCGGCCCAAGGCTCGCCCCGCCCCAAAGCGCCGGGTCAAGGCGAAGAAAACCGTCAAGGCGCGCAAGCCGGCTCGAAAGACCCCGGCGAAGAGGAAGTCAGCAATGGCAATCAAGAAGCGCCGCAAGCGCAGCAAGCGCAAGGCGTCGAAGCACGCCAAGCGCCGGGCCCGCAAGGCTCGTCGTAACCCCATCAAGCGTCGTCGGCGTCGGTCGAGCAAGGCTCGTCGCAACCCGGCCAAGCGTCGTAAGCGCCGGAAGTCCCGTCGCAACCCGCTCATCATGCGCGGCGCGGGGAAGAAGGCCAGGTTCTCGTGGCTGGGCCGGACAAAGTCCGGTAAGCGAAAGCGCCGCGCGAAGCCCATCAGCAAGCGTTCCGCTCGTCGTCGTGTGAAGCGCGGTGAAGTGGTGCTGGTCCGTAAGGGCCGCGGCTGGAGCCAGGCTTCCGCCAAGTCCGTCGCCAGCGCCATCAAGCCCCGCCGCCGCCGTAAGAAGGCGAAGAAGGCCCGCAAGTCCGCCAAACGGCGCTCCCGCGCGGTGCACGTGGCTGCACGTGCGAATCCTCGCCGTCGTCGCCGGTCCCGCAAGGCCCGTCGTAACCCGAGCCGCAAGCGTCGCTCGCGCAAGTCGCGTGCTCGTCGGTCCCGCAAGGCCGGTCGCAAGCACAGCCGCTTGCACGCCGCGATGGCAATGCGTCGCAATCCGTCGCTCAAGGGCGTTTTGCAGGACCTGAAGGCGCTTGCGCCCCAGGCCCTCGCCGCCACCGCCTCGGTTGCCGCGCACATGTTCCTCGTCGGCAAGCTCGCCGGCAAGCCCGGCGAGTCCCCCGTCGACAAGGCGCTCGCAATGGTGCCGGGTGTCGGAGGCAAGTTGGTCCCGCACAGCAAGGCCATCACGGCCGCGCTGCTCACGGGCGCCGTCTACGCAGTCGCGTCGATGGTTCCGCAGCTCAGCAAGGTCAAGGGCGGCGTCGCCATCGGCGGCATCGTGACCACGGCCCTGCTGCTTGCCCAGTCGGTCAAGATTGGCGACAAGTCCCTCGCGGCCACCGTTGGCCTCCCGGGTCTCGCCGGTCCGGTCCGCATGGGCCAGCCCGGAGGAATCCTCGGTGAGTACACCAACGTTGGTGAGTACACCACCGTGGGCGAGTACACCACCGTGGGTGGCCTCGACGACCGTAGCCCCATGGCCCTGATGGGTATGGACGACGCGTCGGTCTTCGCCGAAGACAGCCTGCGTGGCATGGATGACGCCGCTCCTTTCGCCCCGGGCGAAGGCGGGATCCTCGCCGGCAAGATGTTCTGAGAACTTGAAACCTCGAGGAGGGCTGGATGGTCCAGCCCCCTCTCCTAACCTGGGACGGCACCCAGAATAATAAACGCCGAGGAGAAACGAAATGCCTAAGCTAGACGGCGTCCGCGAACGCCAACACCAGCCGATTTTCGATACGCTTACCCGCGGTATCGGCATCGGTACGGTCAACAACCTCACCCAGCTGTTCGGTAACGCCAACGTCGGTAACCGGGCTCTGACCAACCTCCAGACCCCCGGCGTGCTCGCCTCTGACCAGACCTATGTGGTCAAGGCCATGCGCTGCGCGATGTGGTTCCAGTCGCTCGCCGACTCGGAATTCGCAGCGTTCGGCTCGCTCACCGCTCTGAACACGAACGTGACCGGCACCAACAGCCGCGCTGAAGATCTCTACAGCCTGCTCGCGTACGGCGCGTACCTGCAGTTCATTGCCGGTGACAAGCCGCAGTTCTACGCTCCGCTGTGGTACACCCCCGCCGGTGGTGGCATCAGCGGCGTGACGACTGAAAACAGCCGCCACGCTCTGAGCAACGGCGTGCCCTCGCAGGAAGCGATCATGCTTCTCGCCAAGGACATCCATGTTCCGGCTCGCCAGAACATCGCCGTGACCATCGAGTTCTTCCCCTTCCCGCGTCTTGGCAACGGCCAGGGCGGCGCGATCGGCGCGGACCTCAGCCCGCTTGACTACCTCAACCAGTTTGACGGGGCCAAACTCGTGCAAGTGTTTTTGGATGGGATCAGGACCAGAGACGTGCAATGAACATGTGCAGCACTGACTCCAAGTAGTGCTGCAAGGTTCGTTGCTTGACATGAAAGGGGCCCCTTGCGGGGCCCTTTCTTTTTTGGCACTATGGGGACATGCGAACGACGCTCATCGCCGCCCTGCTCTTGTCCCCGGCCTGCGCCCTGCTCCCGAACCCTAGCCCCCACGAGGTCCGAGTCGAGTGCCAGCTCCTGCCGCAAGAACCAACGTTCGAAGCGCCGGACCCGACACGAGACCCTTGCCTACCCTGGCGCCCCGAAGTAGTCCAAGCCTTC